>Ga0247734_1000160_pt1 | contig 60357 bp, 48 predicted proteins | sample UWRJL103311B2_FD_180933 | JGI IMG/M metagenome (GOLD analysis project Ga0247734, IMG submission 180933) | Plant litter microbial communities from Arlington Agricultural Research Station in Wisconsin, United States - UWRJ-L103-311B-2 | ecosystem: Environmental > Terrestrial > Plant litter >... | reverse complement strand
CAGGCAGTGATCGGTAAGCGGGTAGGGGATATCGGGGCGGCAATCGAAAATCATACTTACGGAAAACATGGATATGGCGTAATTAGGGAGTTTGTAGGCCATGGTGTAGGCAAGGCCATGCACGAAGATCCGCAGGTGCCAAATTACGGCAGGATGGGCAGCGGTAAAAAACTGCAGGAAAATATGGTACTGGCAATTGAGCCAATGATCACATTGGGCAAAAGAGATATTTATACGCTGGAAGATGGATGGACGATTGTTTCTGAAGATGGCTCGCCGGCTGTCCATTTTGAGCATAATGTATGTGTGAAAAAAGGAAAAGCAGAAGTCCTTTCCGATTTTACACGCATTGAGCAGGCAGAAAAGGCCAATAGCAATTTGAATAGCAGTTATTATAATTTAGAATCTGATCTGGTTAGCTTTTAAAGTATTCATTTCTATATTTTAATAAGTAAGGTGCCGTATGGCTGTTTTTTACTTTTGCAAATTCTGCAGGTGTACCAGCGGCAACTATCTTACCGCCTTTTTCTCCTGCTTCAGGGCCAATTTCTATAATCCAGTCGCTTTTTGAGATGACGTGCATATCGTGTTCTACCACGATAATGGTATTGCCTTGCTCTACCAATTGATCTAGTTGTGCCATCAGTTTTTCTACATCTGAAGGATGCAGACCGGTAGTAGGCTCGTCCAAGATGTAAAGCGTATTGCCATGCTGCGTCCGCTGCAGTTCTGTAGCCAGTTTGATCCGCTGGGCTTCGCCACCGGATAATTCTGTGGCAGGCTGACCGAGTTTAAGGTAGCCGAGGCCCACTTGCCGCACAATGTCAAGTCCGCGGCTGATTGCTGCTTCATTTTCAAAAAATGCCCAGGCGGTATCTACGGACATGGATAATACTTCTGCAATATTCTTGCCTTGATACTGCACTTCCAATGTTTTCGCATTATAGCGTGTACCCAGGCAAGTCGGACAAGGGGTGTAAACACTTGGTAAAAACAGCAGTTCTACCATTACAAATCCTTCTCCCAGGCAATGTGGACACCTTCCTTTGGCTACGTTGAAAGAAAAACGACCGGCATCAAATTTCCTCTTCTTTGCGTCGGCTGTATTAGCAAACAGTTTCCTGATGGGATCAAACAGCCCGGTATAGGTTGCTAAGTTTGATCTTGGTGTGCGTCCTATAGGCTTCTGATCTACTTTTACCAATCTTTTAATAGCATTTGCCCCTTCAGTGATTTTCCCGCCAAGGGTGATCACTTCATTTTGCTCCAGATCATTGGGATTTTCTTCCTCCTGAACCACAGGTTGCTGTCCGAGCTGCCCGGATATCAACTCTACCAGCACCTGGCTCACTAAACTGCTTTTCCCGGAACCAGAAATTCCGGTTACACTGGTAAATACGCCCAGCGGAAAACTTACCTCCAGCTGCTTCAGGTTATTCCGGGTTACGTCTTCCAGCTTCAGCCAGCCTTTCGGTACTCTTGGGGTTTTTTCTATTCCTTTTGTTTTGCCAAAAATGTAATCTTTAGTTTTTGATGTTTTTATATCACGCATACCTTCAGGAACACCACTATACAAGATATGACCACCGTTTTCACCTGCACCCGGCCCAACATCTACTATCCAGTCGGCATGGCGGATCACATCAATTTCATGCTCTACCACAAAAAGGGAATTGCCCGAAGCCTTCAGCTTATCGAGTGCCCTAAGTAAAGCCTGCGTATCTGCAGGATGCAGCCCCGCCGATGGTTCGTCCAGCACATACACCACCCCAAAAAGATTAGAGCGGATCTGCGTAGCTAAGCGTAAACGCTGCAGCTCTCCCGGCGAAAGCGTAGGTGTGTTCCTTTCCAGGCTAAGATACCCCAATCCAAGATCAAGCATTACTTCCAATCTCGACGCCATATCTGCAGCAATACGCTGTGTGACAACGGCTTTTTCCGGATGGTCTTTGTCTTTGTTTGTGCTTGTCCCGATTCTTCCATCAGCATATCGTATAAAAATTTCATACAGCTGCTGCAACGATAACCGGGATAATTCAGTAATATCAAGTTTATTAAATTTGATAGCTAAAGATTCTTTTCGCAGTCTTTTACCTTGGCAAAGCGGGCACTCGCTGCTGAGCATGAATTTGCTGACACGCTTTTTCATGAGCTGACTTTGGCTGGTGGCAAAGGTTTGCATTACGTATCTTTTTGCTCCTGTAAATGTGCCCATATAATCGGGCTGCATTTTATTGGCTATGGCTTTTTTTACTTGTTCGCTTGTAAAACGCGGAAATACTGGTACAACTGGCTGTTCTTCGGTAAATAATATCCAATCCCTTTCTTTTTTTGGCAAGTCTTTCCATGGGATATCCACGTTGTAGCCCATCGTAATCAGGATGTCGCGCAGGTTTTGTCCTTGCCAGGCAGTAGGCCATGCAGCAATTGCGCGTTCCCTGATCGTTAACGAATCGTCAGGTACCATAGATTTCTCCGTTACCTCGTAAACACGGCCAAGTCCGTGGCATTCCGGGCATGCACCTTCGGGTGTATTTGGTGAAAATGCTTCTGCATAGATAATAGACTGGCCAGCAGGATAATCCCCTGCCCTGGAGTATAACATTCTTAACAGGTTAGATAGGGTAGTTACACTACCCACAGAAGATCGCGTGCTAGAAGATCCGCGTTGCTGCTGCAAGGCTATTGCAGGTGGCAATCCTTCAATTTCATCTACTTCTGGTATAGACATCTGATTAAACAGCCGCCTTGCGTAGGGTGATACAGATTCCAGGTAACGCCGCTGGGCTTCTGCATATAGCGTACCAAAAGCGAGAGAAGATTTTCCGGAGCCTGATACTCCTGTGAACACTACAATTACATCCCTGGGGATTTGCAGGTCTATGTTTTTCAGGTTATTTTCTCTTGCTCCTTTTACTTTTACGTAGCCAGTAAAAGGAGGTCCGCCGGGGTGCTTTGTCATATATAATGGGAAATGGATGATGAAATTTTAGTATTGGTCCGGTTAGAACAAAGAAAAGCAATTTAAAGTTTTGTAAAGCTGGATTGCTTGTTTTAACTGCTATCGATATCAAATGATAAACTTTATGGGGTATCTGCTGTTCTATTTTATATAAGTTCGATAAGGGCCAAAGGCGAGTACTTCAGTGGAAGTTTATGCCGGAGCATCCCGGTATTGAAATAAATAAGAAAAATGACGAAACCGATCGATCCTTTAATGAATAGTATAGCGCAAATTGTTGTTATTGGTACCTCTGCCGGGGGCCTTGAAGCGCTGGTCAAATTAACTAGTCAGCTGCAAGCTGGTTTCCCCGCTCCAATATTAGTGGTGCAGCATATTTCTGCTGATGCTACGGGCAGTGTGCTGCTGGATTCACTGAATGCGCAAAGCAAATTGAAATGTGAACATGCAAAAAATGGGACTAAGTTAAAGGCTGGTCATCTTTATATCGCGCCACCAGATTACCATTTAATGGTTGATGAAAATGATACGGTAATAGTGACGAAAGGGGCACAGGAGAACCGCTGGCGACCAGCTATTGATCCGTTGTTCCGGTCGGCAGCTGTCAATTATTCGAGTAACGCAATTGGTATTATCCTCACTGGATATCTTGATGATGGTACAGCCGGACTTAAAGCGATTAGCAGGTGCGGGGGTACTTGTATTGTTCAGTCGCCAGAGGATGCGGAGTATCCTGATATGCCTAAAAATGCGCTAAACCAAGTGGAGGTGGATTACTGTTTGCCAATATCTGAAATGGGGGGACTCCTTTACCAGCTGACGAGTAAAGTTCAGGTCAAGAAAAAGGCTGTTCCAAAAGATATCCTGATAGAGGCAGATATTGCTAAACGTGTTTTAAGTGATCTGCCTGCTGTGAATGCGCTGGGAGATCAGGTCCCTTTTAATTGTCCGGGCTGTGGTGGTGTACTTTGGCAGGTTGATGAAGGGTCTTCTACCCGTTACCGCTGCCATACGGGGCATGCTTATACTGCGGCTTCGCTATTAGCAGAACAAACAAGTAAAATTGAAGAAACCATGTGGGTAGCACTAAGGATGTTCGAAGAGCGGAAAAACTTGCTTACCACCTTAGCGAAAGAGCTTACCGGTGCAGCATTAAAGTCTTCATTAGAGCGTGCAGATAGCTCTCAAATACATATCAATAGAATTAAAGCCATATTAAATGGTGATAATAAAGGTATAGCAGAAAACCTGTCTGATTAATTAGTTGGTTCGCTTTAAAACTAAACCTTTTAGTTATTGTTAGTTGTAAATCTTAGCTGGATAATCACAATTAACCCTTATACAAATTTGAAAAATATAAAACGCATAGCTATTCTGGGGGGAGGACCGAGTGGTTTATTTATGTACAAAAGACTGGTAGATACAAAGAGAGACGATCTTAGTATAGACATCTTTGAAAAAAAGAAGCAGCTGGGCACCGGGATGCCTTATAGCACCGAAGGTGCAAATGATGAGCATATTACTAATGTATCCGGTAATGAAATACCAGAACTGGTCACTTCAGTAGCAGAATGGATTAAGACTGTCCCCAAAGATACACTGCTGCGGTATCATATCGATCTCGAAAATTTTAACGATTTCAAAGTGCTGCCACGTTTACTATTTGGCCGGTATTTGTCGGCACAATTTGATTTATTGCAGCAGCAGGCCAAAGATGCAGGTCTAACCACAAACATTCATTTTGACAGCCAGGTAACCGATATTATCGACTATCCCGCACAAGAAATGGTGCAGGTGGAAGTTGCAGGGAAAGAGTTATTTGAATATGATTGTGTGATAATCTGCACTGGTCACAATTGGCCTGTAAAACATGAAGGCGTTGTTCCCGGTTATTTCGACTCTCCTTATCCGCCAGCTAAATTGGCAATAAAAGTTGATCATCCTGTAGCAATAAAAGGGTCGTCCCTAACCGCAATTGATGCTATCAGGACACTGGCGCGGCATAATGGGCAGTTCGTAAGAGACGCGGAAGGGAAACTGTCGTACAAAGTTGGAGCAGACAGCATTGGTTTTAGCATGATGATGTATTCGCGCAATGGTATGCTGCCTGCAATCAGGTTCCACCTCGAAGATTCCCATCTGTTAAAAGATGCGGTACTCGGCCATGAAGTGGTTAACCGGATCAGAGCTGAAAATAAGGTTTTCCTTCCTCTCGATTATGTGTTTGAACAGAACTTCAAGCTGATCCTGAAGGATAAAGATCCGGCATTCTATGACCAGATCAAGGATATGGACATTGAGGAATTTGTTGAACTGGTGATGGATCTAAGGGAACGTTTACCTGCTTTCCAATTGTTTAAAGCAGAGTATGCAGAGGCTGCAAAATCCATTAAGCGCAAAGAATCTGTTTATTGGAAAGAGATGCTTGCTGTGCTTAGTTTCTCGATGAACTACCCTGCAAAATATTTTTCGGCCGAGGATATGCAAAGGCTGCAAAAAGTGCTGATGCCGTTAATTTCGATTGTGATTGCTTTTGTTCCCCAAAGTTCAGTAGAAGAGATGCTGGCGCTGCATGATGCAGGTGTACTTGATCTCATCTCGGTAGGTGAAGATAGCCGTATCGAAGCAGTAGAAAAAGGCGGTATTATTTATCACTACACAGACGAAAACGACAAATCACAATCGCCCGCTTATCAAACTTATGTAGACTGTGTTGGTCAGCCCCACTTGGCATACGAAGATTTTCCTTATAAAAGCCTCTTATTAAATAAGACAATCAGTCCCGCGCGTTTAGTATTCAGCGATGCAGCAGCAGGCGCAAAAGAAGTTGCGAACGGTAATAAAAACGTAGAAATGGACAATAAGGGGAATTATTCCCTGAGGGTGCCAGGCATTACTATCAATGATAGTTTCGAGATTATAGATGATTATAATGCGTTAAATGAGCGTATATATATGATGGCCGTGCCGTATATTGGCGGATATAACCCAGATTACTCCGGACTTGATTTCTGTGAGGCGGCTTCGGCTGCTATTGTTAAAAGTATTTTTAATTCCCATATTTTAAAAGATGAACCCCTTGTTACAACCGACAGCTGATCTTAAACTTTATATGTTATTATTGGGCTCAAAGGCCCCGAAAAGAAATGTTGAACAGCATGATTATTTCTTTGGTATTGCCCGCTCCCTAAAAGAACTTGTTCCCGAAATTAAAGCATTCTGGCCCGAAGCTGGCAATAGTATCCATGTTGATGGATGGAGGGAGGTAAATAGTGTAGACGGCTATGCGGTTAAAGTAGTTTTAAAAGAAGAGGCTGTAGCGCAATCTTCACAAAAGTTATTTTTTATAAACCTCGGTGGCTATCAGGCAGATAAGCTGGAGGAGCAGCATTATATTGTATTAACCGTGCAAGACGATCGCGCACTTGCAATAAAAGACGCTAAACAGACGGTGTTTTTTAAAACAAATTCTATTAAAGGAGCCAATTCCCATATTGACGAAAAATATGGTATAGACGTAGATGATATTTACCGGATCGAAGAGATATTAAGTCCGGATTACAAAGATAAGTACCATATCGAAATTACTCCAAATATAGAACTGGGTGCCGATCAGATACACTTAGGTTATTTTAAATTGGATAAATTGTAACAGGGTAATCCCTGTTACAATTTATCTAATTATTATTTGATACTGATTGCAAAACCGCCGCCCGGAGCTACAGCTTGCTTCAATACTGTTCTCGCTGTTACTTTCATCTTGCGGATTGCGTAGCTTTTAGGATTTTTATCATAGCTCGCATCTTTACCGTCGGCATAAATTATGGCCTCATATGTTTTCCCCTTAGGCAGGTACTCAAAAGTGATTTTAGCGGTACGTGCGTTTTCGTCACTAATACTTCCGACAAACCATTCTTGTTTGTTTTTGGCTTTTCTTGCAATCGAAATATAATCGCCCGGCTCAGCTTCAATGATATAAGTATCATCCCAGTCTACTGCCACGTCTTTAATAAATTGGAAAGCATCCATATGTTTATTATAAGTTTCGATCAGGTCTCCTGCCATTTGCAGCGGACTATACAAGGTTACATATAGTGCTAACTGGTGTGCCAGGGTGGTGTGGACAAATGAATTGTTTTGCGGATTGTAAGCACTTACACGTGTCTCAAAAATACCGGGAGTATAATCCATCGGTCCGCCAATCAGTCGCGTAAATGGTAAAATCGTAGTGTGGTCGGCATTGTTACCTCCAAAAGCTTCATATTCTGTTCCACGCGCTGCTTCATTACCAATCAGGTTAGGATAGGTGCGGCTTAAGCCTGTAGGGCGCACGGCCTCATGGGCGTTGACCATAATTTTATAATCAGCGGCTTTTTTAATCGCGTATAGGTAATGGTTTACTAACCACTGACCGTAATGGTGTTCTCCACGGGGAATAATGTTACCTACATAACCGCTTTTTACGGAGTTGTATCCATTTTCTGCCATAAACTTGTAGGCTGTATCCAGGTGGCGCTCATAATTACGCACAGAACCAGAAGTTTCATGGTGCATCATCATTTTTATCCCTTTAGAGGCGGCATAACGATGTAATTCTTTCACGTCAAAATCAGGATATGGCGTCACAAAATCAAAAACGTAATCCTTTGTTTTACCAAACCAATCTTCCCAGCCTTCGTTCCAGCCTTCTACAAGAACTGCATCTAGTCCGTTTTTAGCGGCAAAATCAATATATTCTTTTACATGTGCAGTATTTGCACCATGGGTCCCATTTGGTTTAACCTTCGAATAATCTGTTACACCCAGTTGAATGTTTTCCAGGTTAGTATAAGACCAGGTGCTTTTTCCAGTAATCATTTCCCACCATACACCAACATATTTAATAGGCTTTATCCAGGAAACATCTTTATATTTTGTAGGCTCGTTTAGGTTAAGCACCAATTTTGACAGCAGGATATCACCCGCTTTATCACTTACAATAACCGTACGCCATGGAGTTTGGGTAGGTGCCTGCAAATAACCTTTGTCGCCAATTGCATCAGGAGTCAAGAACGACTCTAATACAAAGTTTTTATCATCAAGATTTAACGACATGGTAGAGTAATCAACTAATGCAGCCTCATGGATATTGATATATAACCCATCTTTACTTTTCATCATCAACGGAGTCTGTAAACCTGTTTCCGAAAATGTTGTCTGAGAAGAATTTGGCGTTACCGCAGCTTTCATTTTACCTCTTACTTCAGAAAGGTTGGATGTTACTGTGCTGTACTCCTGAGTATCAAAATCTCCCGGTAACCAGAACGCTTTATGGTCGCCCGCCAAAGCGAACTGTGTGCGCTCTTCTTTAATAATAAAATAATTTAGGTTGGGCTGCGACGGAAATTCATACCTAAACCCTAATCCATCATTAAATAGCTTAAAGCGGATTTGTATAAACCGGTCTTTCAATGATTTTTGGGTGAGCGTTACCAGCAATTCATTATAGTGGTTGCGGATTGTTTTTTGCTCTCCCCAAACAGGGCTCCAAGATTCGTCGAATGTATTCTGTTCAGATTTAGTCAGTGTAAAACCTGTTAAGAACGAAGGAATGTCTTTCGTCTCCAAACCAAGTTTACTCGATTTTAGCACTTCTTTATTTTTATAGCTTAATTGATAAGTAGGTACACCATCATCTTTAAGCGCAAATGTTAAAGTCAGGTTTTTATCGGGCGAAGTGATCGTTTGCCCTTCGACTATTATAGTATTTAAAATAATAATCAAGAATAAGGTAATGATTTTTTGCATTGTGTAAATTCTGGTTTGTATGTGCTGCGAAGATAGCTATTTGTTATATAAATTGATTTATCAGGCCGTATTTGCCGTTTTTCATTCATGATTGACGTTTAGTTTGCACGCGATTTCTATCTGTCGTGCGCTATTATAAATTGCCTGTCAGCGATTAGTTTTCAGGGTTTTAGAAGGGTTGCAATAATGGCTGAAAAAATGGAATTTGGTAGTGTGGAAATTCTAAAGTAAATTCAACGTTTACCTATTATAGCTTTATAACGAGAAAAAAATGACCGGAATACTTTCTAAAAGAACTTTAAATTGGTGTGTTTACACTGCATTTACGGTAATGCTGACTTTTAACGCGGGTAGCAAGGTGGCTGCGCAGGCTACGCTTGATGATCATGTTGGTGCTGGTAATTTGAAATATGTAGATCCCCTGATTGGCAATGTTGGGCAGCTTTTGGAGCCGACCCGTCCCACTGTGCAGTTGCCTAATCAAATGATACGCATGTTTCCGCAAAGGGCGAACTATATGGATGACCAGATTGCTAGTTTTCCACTTAATATTGTATCTCACCGTTTAGGGGAGGTCTTTTCGTTAAAACCATTTAGCAAGCCATTGGATATTGATAGCTGGAAGCATAAGATGACTTATGATTACGATCTGGAGGTTACCCGGCCATGGTATTACGCTACTAATTTAATTGAAGATGATATTAATGTGCAATACGTGCCGGGTAAAAAGGTAGGTTTCTACCAGTTCAGTTTTAAGGCTGGTCAATCTAAAGCTTTATTACTTAGTGTGTATAATGATGGCGCAAGTGAGTTTAAATTCACTTCTGCCACAGAAATTACTGGTATAGAGACTTATCATGATAATATCAAAGTATATCTATACGGAGTGTTTAACAAGGGGGCAGAATTAGGTGTAGTAAAAGGCGGCCAGCTGGTCAAAGAGCGGGCTATAAGTGGAAAAGATAGTAAAGCATGGATACGGTTCCCCGAGAATACCACCGGCGATGTTACGTTTAAGTATGCCATTTCTTATGTGAGTGCAGCACAGGCGCGGAAGAATTTTGATAAAGAATTTGCGGGAGAAAGTTTCGTGTCGCTGGTTAAAAAAGGCGAACAGGCTTGGTCGGCTGTCATCAACCAAATAAAAACAACAGGTGCTACTGAAGCACAAAAAAGGTCTTTTTATACTGCTTTGTACCGCACCTATGAACGAATGATAGATATCAATGAGGGCGGACAGTACTTTAGTGGTTTTGATAATAAAATACATCAGAGTAATAGACCGTTTTACGTAGACGATTGGTCGTGGGATACTTACCTTGCCCATCATCCGCTGCGGACAATACTAAATCCATCTCAGGAAGAGGATATGTTAAGTTCTTATGTGAATATGTATGAGCAAAGTGGCTGGATGCCTACTTTTCCGGTACTTTTTGGTGATCATGTTTGTATGAATGGATTTCATTCTACGATTAGTTTCCTGGATGGCTACCGTAAAGGATTGCGCAATTTCGATATGGAGAAGGCGTATGAAGGGATGTATAAAAACGCGACAGCGGCAACAATGCTGCCGTGGAAAAACGGACCGAAAACTTCATTGGATGATTTTTATTATGAGAAGGGATATTTCCCTGCATTGCATCCCGGAGAGAAGGAAACGAATCCTGCGGTACATAATTTTGAAAAGCGGCAGGCGGTAGCGGTAACGCTTGGAAATAGTTACGACGACTGGGCCCTGGGGCAGCTGGCTAAAGACCTGGATAAAGCGGAGGATTATAAGGTTTTTAATAAACGCGGACAAAACTTTAGGAATTTATGGGATGATAAAATGCAAATGTTTTTGCCTAAAGATGCTAAGGGAAACTGGATCAGCATTGATCCTAAGTTTGATGGTGGTATGGGTGGCCGCGATTATTATGATGAGAATAATGGGTGGACTTTCATGTGGCAAGTGCAGCAGGATATTCCTGGTTTAATCGGGCTGTTTGGTGGTAAAACCAATTTCGAAAACAAATTAGATCAGCTTTACCGGGAATCCCTGGGGCGTAGTAAATACGCATTTCAGGCTAAGTTCCCTGATGCAACCGGCCTGGTTGGTCAGTATTCTATGGGGAATGAGCCTAGTTTCCATATTCCATATCTGTACAATTATACTGCCCCCTGGAAAACACAACGCAGGATACGTTTCTTGTTAGATACTTGGTTTAAGGATAATATATTTGGGATACCAGGAGATGAAGATGGGGGAGGGATGACCGCTTTTGTGGTATTCTCTTCTATGGGATTTTATCCCATTACGCCGGGCAGCCCTGTTTACACCATCGGCAGTCCGATCTTTGAAAAGGTTAGCATCGATTTGCCAAATGGAAAAACTTTCCGTGTATTAGCCAATCACAGTTCTGTGGTAAACAAATATATTCAGCACGCAAAACTAGATGGTAAACAGCTGGATACACCATTCTTTACTCATGAACAGCTATTAGGGGGCGGTACGTTAGAACTGGAAATGGGGCCGCTACCAAATAAAACCTGGGGCATAACTGCAGCAAACTAGCGGGCAGTATTGCAGCTATACTAAAGAAGCCTCCTCATATCAAATGAGGAGGCTTCTTTGTTGTAGTAAAGGGGGGTATTAAAACGTGTAACCGATACTGGTCATATAATTCCTTGGTGTTCCAGGGAACAAACGGTTGTAATCATATCCGCCAATCCAATGTGTTTTATCAAATATATTGTTGAAGTTCACGGCCATTTTAAATTTCTTTACAGAATATGATAATGCTGCGTTTAGCAAAGTATAACCTGGCAGTTGCAACGTGGTATTCAAAGTATTACGCTTAGTTACATAATTGGTTCCTGCAGCAACACCAAAACCTTTGGCTTTTTCGCCTGTAAATACGTATTTGGCCCAGATATTACCTTGTGAACGTGGTGCATTTGGCATTAACGTACCGATTTCTTCAGGTATATCACTTTCAGTAATAATTGCTTTATTATAGGAGAAATTTGCAATAATACTTAAGTTCGTATTGATTGATCCATAAATGTCGGTTTCTATACCAGTAGCACGTTGCTGACCAACCTGACGTAATAAGTCTGGATTTTCACCGTCATTTGCGTTGATCAGGATATTGTCTTCCACGATACGGTAAGCGGCAATATTTACGGCTAACCTTTTTTCAAACAACTCCATTTTTAAACCACCTTCGATCATTTTACCTTCCAGCGGATCAAACGGACCACCAAATGTGGCTACGTTCCCAACTGTAGAAGCACCTTGTGGCTGGTAACTTTGAGTGTAGGTACCGTAAATGCTGATCGGCTCAATTGGGGTATATACCATACCAACACGGGGCAACAACTTAGACTGTTCTACTTTTTGCTGTGTTTTTTCACCAGCATTGATCAGGTCTACGTAATACTCTTTACGCAAGCCTAATAATAATTGTAAATTCCTCCATTTAATCTGATCCTGGATATACACACCGTTCACATAATATTTCGAAGGAGTATTTTCATTTAACACCGGTGTATTAAAATACTCGGCAATATCAGAATAAGAATAATCAGGATTAGTCAGGTCAAAATGGGGCACATTTGGTACAGGCAAACCATCCCTGATCAGGTAATTAGCCATATTAGCCGGTCTGTACGTGTTGATTGCCCCATTGTCGGCTGCATTCCGGTACCCTCTTGCATTATAAGCCGAGTTATTATCTTTTGGAAAAACACTCTGGATATAATCATAACCAAATAAGATTTTTTGTGTAATCGGACCAGTTTCCAGATCATAAGCGCCATAAAGCGTTAAGTTATCTGTATAATTAGTCGTCTTTCTGCGTGTAGTCCGCATTTCCATCAATGTAGGGATACTAATACCCGCTGCATCTACTGCATAATTGTTAGAAGTTCTATGTTCCAGTAAATCTTCTTTCCACATAAATTTCATGTAAGATGCATTTAAGCTCAGCTTATCGGATACTTTATGCTGTATGGAAACTGTAGAAAAAAGATTGGTTTGGTTAAGGAAGTCATTGTCCTTTCCAATAGCAAATGAAATAGGGGTACTGTATAACAACTCTGAACCTCCGCCAGCAGTGGCACCAAAAATCGCCTGCCCTCTGTCTAAACGCCCGTTCGATCTCGAATAAACCAGTTCAAAATTAACTTTGGTTTTATCATTCGGGATAAACGAGAAGGAAGGGGCAATTACGATATCCTCGCTACCCTGTAGTATTCGGAATGATCCAGCATTCTGATAAGCCACGTTTAATCTGTATAAAAACGTTTTAGAGCTATCAATCGGGCCAGTGAAATCGGCTACCATACGCGTTGTATTGTAACTTCCAGTAGACAGCATTACCGACTTACGGTCTTCATTTAATGGTTTTTTAGTGATGATGTTCACCGTACCACCCGGATCAGTATTGGCAAACAAGGCAGAAGCCGGGCCTTTAATTACTTCCATTTTTTCTACGTAAGGAAGCAGGGATGAGCTCCATCCATTAGAAATGGTACGCAAACCGTTAATCAGGGAATTAGATGAGCGGAAACCACGGATTACAAAGTCGTTATCGTAGTAAGAGAACGCATTTACACCACTTACATTCTTAATTAGATCTAGTGTTTTAAATGCTTGCTGATCTTCGATAACTTCTTTAGTTACATAGCTGATCGCTTGTGGAATGTCTCTTAAATCCGTTTCTGTTTTAGTACCAGAAAAAGTACCTTTAGCCCGGTAAGAACGCTCTTTTCGACCTGTAATTTCTACATTTTGGAGCTGATTATTGTCTGGCAAAAGCCTGATGTCGGCTGTTTTAAGGTTACTGTTGATGATTGTAATTGAGGTTGTAGTAAAATTGTATCCAATAAATCTGAAGGTTAAGTTATATTTTCCTGTTTTTAATTTTAGGCTGTAATGCCCGTTTTGGTCTGTATTTGTACCTGGGTTTTTCTGACCTGAGGTAACCGATACGTTCGGTATCGGCTTCCCCGTTTCGTCCACCACATTACCTTCTACTAAATATTCACTTGCAATCTGGGCTTGGGCCCTTTCGTTCGACATACTGATTAAAGTCCCGATTGCGGCAAGGACTCCAATACATAAGTTTCTGAATCTTAACATTATTTTTAATTAGTCTAAATTGTATAATGGCGCAATATTATGCAAATTCAGACAAAATTCAAAGATGTATGTCAAAACATTTAATGTTTTAGCTCTTATTTAAACGCCGCTTGATACAGAAAATCCGCCATCAACATTGATAATTGAACCTGTAACAAACTTAGATTCATTACTTAATAACCATACTAGAGCGCCATTCAGCTCATCCGGTGTGCCAAATCTCTTATACGGAGTTTGTTTGATAACCAGGTTCCCGCGTTCAGTAAAACTTCCATCAGGATGTGTAAGCAGGTTGCGGTTTTGTTCCGTTAAAAAAAAACCGGGTGCTATAGCATTCATTCTAAGCTTGTCTCCATATCTATTAGCCATTTCTACCGCAAACCATTTGGTATAACAATCTACAGCAGCTTTACCTAAACTGTAACCCAGTACTTTAGTGATCACAGTTTGCGAACTCATCGAAGATATATTCACAATACTGCCCTTGCCTCCACTGGCTATGGCCTTGCCAAATACCTGTGTCGGGATTACCGTTCCCCATAGATTAAGATCCATTACCCGTTTCGTACCTTCAATATTCAGTTCAAATACATCTTTATCCGACTGCAAAACGCCTTCAGGCATATTGCCACCCGCTGCATTAACCAGTCCGTGTATAGCCCCGAAATGCTCCAGCATTTTATTTTTAGCAGCTACTAACTGCTGTTCATCTAATACATCGGCAACCAGCGCCAGTGCTTTTCCACCATTACTTTTAATCTCTGACGCTCTTTGTTCTGCTACCTCTTCGTTTCTTCCTAAAATGCCGACCGTTCCGCCTGCTTCGCTTATCGCTTGTATAAAGGATTGTCCTAATATTCCTGTACCGCCTGTTACTACTATTACTTTGTCTTTTAAAACCATGTTGTTATCTATTTATACTACTGGATTATTATTCTATCTATTGAGTAAGCTTTGCTTGATACCCATCTCTAAACCTCTCAACTCTGCCAGCCCCTTTAATCTGCCAATCAGCGAATATCCCGGATAAGTATCAAAATCAAAGTCAGTCCACAATTTATGGCCATGGTCCGGCCGCAGCGGAATTGCAATATCCGTTCTGCCACTTTCCACCCTTTTCGTTTGCTCCACAATTATATTCTTCATCACGTCGTACATATTGGTGCTTCCAGCAAGATGCTCTGCTTCATAAAAACTGCCATCAGCTTCCCGCTGTACGTTACGCAAATGCAGAAAATGGATATGGGCACCCAAACGGGTAATCATCCCCGGCAGATCGTTCGCTGGATTGGCACCTAAAGACCCAGTACAAAACGTAATCCCATTAGCAGGGGAAGGGCACATTTCAATTATTTCAGCCAGGTCTTGCTCATTACAAACTACCCTTGGCAATCCCAGGATAGGGAATGGCGGATCATCAGGATGGATACACATTTTAATACCCAGCTTTTCTGCAGTTGGAATAATTGCATTTAAAAAGTAGCTAAGGTTTGCTTTAAGCTCTGCAGCGCCAACATGCTGGTATTTTTTTAGCTCTGCTTTAAATTCAGGAATGGTAAATACTTCATCCGTTCCCGGTAAACCAGCAAGGATGGTACTGATCAATGTTTCCTTTTCTACAAGCGTAATACCGTCCAGATATTCTTTTGCAGCCTGTTGCTGTTCTTCCGTGTATTCCTTAAAAGCAGTCTCCCGCTCTAAAATGAAAAGTTCAAATGCGGCAAGTGCAGGTGCGTGGTAACGTAGTGCCGAAGCCTGATTAGGAAGCCGGTAATCCAGATGCGTACGTGTCCAGTCTAAAACGGGCATAAAATTATAACATACAGTTTTTATACCTGCTGCCGCGAGGTTCTGCAAGCTAATCAGGTAGTTTTCAATCTTTTTATCCCTTGTTTTACCCGCTGTTTTAATATCCTCGTGGATATTTACACTTTCTACCACCGTCCAGTTTAATCCTTCATTGGCAACCGCAGTTTTTCGCTTTAAAATTTCCTTTGCCGGCCACACCGCTCCGCTGGGGATATGGTGCAGTGCGGTAACGATTCCAGTAGCACCGGTTTGTCTTATTGCATTTAGCGTAACGGGATCTGATGGCCCAAACCATCTGAAGGTTTGTTCGAGATTTTCAATCATGTTTTCTTTCAATCGTATTAAGGTCGTATCCTATTTAGCGTAATTGGATTGGTCTGCTGATCAGTTTGTTTTAGTTTCTGGGATAAGTCCATAAAAAGGCTTTAATCCGCCAAGATCAATCAGTATCCTATCCACGATTACCCCCGGATCTATCATGTAAATTTTTAATTGGTGTTTTCCAGGTTTTAGCGCGGGTACTTTAGCAGCGCGTACCGCAGAATTGCTTAAAACATTCTGTTTCCACTCTTCACTACGGCCAAAAGTCTTGAAGTTTAAAATAGTAGCTGGTCCGTCGTCCACGCTGACGGCATAACGCATTTCGTGATTTTTATTTAAAGGAGACGTGGGGATGGTATATACCTTAACTTCGGCAGGGGAGGTGCCTGAAGTATAAAAATCGTAAGTCAGTGCAGGCTGGTTTTTTATTTCGCTTTCAGAATAATTTGTTTTAAGCGTTGATGCTGCTTTTAAAGGCAGTGCCTCCATCGACTTTCCCGTAAGTCCTAATCCTGTTATTTCTCCCCAGTGCTGCCCATTGTCTGCCTTGCTGCCTGCTTTATTTGCTGGTTTGTTGTCCGTATAATTCTTAGCAAAAATAGATATGTAACCCTGATTCTCTTTTACGTCAACTTTTAAGGATACCGTTCTTGTACCTTCAGTAATAGAGATTTCTCCAGACAGACCGGCAGCTGACGGTGCCTTTTTCCAGTCGATATTTACCCATAGGCGTTGCTGACTTTTATCGTGGTTTGCCAATAGCTGCCCGCCTGCTGCTGATAGTTTTATCCAGGGCTGTGCTGTCTTTATAGTATATGTAAGGGCAGTATCCCGCTGTAAAAAAATATCAATAAATTGCTTTTGTGTGCTTTTATTATCAAATGATAGAGATAAAGTCGACTTATCTGATAGCGGCAGCTTATTGTCGGTAAAACCTTCTGGTATAACTTGCCATGCGGTTTGCGACGCTGCCATTTTAATATTAAGATCTGGTTTGGTAAACACAGGCAAATTTCTCGGAGCCATAGACATCATATTTGCCCATTTACCATTCATTAGTTTTTCATTATAATAATTGGTTTCATTACTGATTTCTTCCTGTTCTTTTGCTGCCAGCGCAGCATAATATTTACCGATCAACCTGCCCTGTTTGGCATATAAAAATGCTTTATCGCGATACAAAAATCTTTTATTCATTAAAGAAGAGCAGATAACCGGATAATAAACCAATTGATAAAAACTACTTTGCTGTAATTTGCTGATCCCTAGACCCAGGGCTTTTGTTTGCCTTTCCAGCTCTTCATAAGCTGCAATGCGTCGCTGGGCCTGATCACCATAAAACTGGTGATTATAAGCAGTAAAATTAATAGCCGTAGTCGGTTCTGTTTGGCTCCATCCCATAAACTCCGGCTTGCGCTCAAAAGCAAGCTGATAGTAAGTCCACATTGCCTCACTGAGCTTCGCTGCATTTTTTTTCTCAAAAATATTGCCCAGCCAGTTGGTTAAATGCGTTTTTGCATAAGCATTATCTTTGAACGGTTTAATGTCATAAGCCATATCCAGGAACAACTGTATATTATATTCTGCCGGTTTGATATCACCCACATTTAGCACCCATGTATTTGTCGCATTCATATCATAAGCCTTCACCATTTCCTCCTGTATCAAGCCTGGATTTGTAGTACTTAACCACAAATAATCGTGTGGACGTCCCCAATACGATACATGGTAATACACGCCAGAGCCACCAGCACGTTTATCTTCTTCACTACTATTTAACCGCTGTATATACCCATAATTATCATCCGGCCAGATGATAGTAGCATCGTCTGGTAATCTTAAATTCTGATCATAAATTTCCAGCACCTCCTTATAAGCCGTAAAAGCCTGTGGCACCTTCGTAATATCCTTATTAATATATTTTGTAAGCATTTCCCTTTGCTTATCGAAAATATGCTCTAAAAGCGGAACAGTTTCTTTAATGGACTTTACACCCTCAATTCCGCTATCATGCACACCTCGCATACCCAAAGTATAAATCGCATCATTATTGCGGCTCTCTTTTACACGGCCTTCCCAATACGCATTTACCTGATTACTATTAGTTACATAATTAAAATCGCCCATTGTTTTTTTGTCCCATTCACTCACATTGTTCCTTAACATGGGTTCTGCATGGGAAGACCCGATTACGATCTGGTAATCACTAGCTACCTGTTTATTTCCCGGATAAAAGAAAAAAGCTTTAGTACTTGGGTGCATAGCCGGCCATATCAAATTAGCTTTTAAACGGAGCAGCAGCTCAAAAACCTTCGCATATGTTTTCGGACCAATATCTTTTGTTCCCGGCTCAAAAGTCTTTGCCGCCCATGGCTGCAGTCCCCAATCTTCATCATTTATAAATATCCCCCTGTATTTTACCGACGGAGTTGCAGAGTAGAAAAGTTTTATATCCAATGATAAGCTCTTCTTTTTAGCAGGAATTACATCTGCCCACCAGTACCATGCGTCTACACCAATACGTGCAGAAATATCAAACACCCCATAAGCTGTCCCCCTTGTATCACTACCCGCAATTAATAGTGCTTTTTTGATGTTTTTGCGTGGATTTGCTACAACCCCAATTTGATAACATTCCCATTGCCCCAGCAAACTTTTTGCATTTGTCTGCTGCGGGAAACTCCTGATTAAATCAGAATTTATACCGCCAATAACGATTACATTTCCTTTTGCCTTTTCAATATCGGTACTAACTACTGGGAGATAACCAGTTATACGTTCAATGTCTTCGGCTAATAAATGAGCACTGATCGCATCAAGTTTAGGCGCTTTCGAACTATAAATGATAGTAACTTTATCCTGTTTTGTAACCAGATCGAAAACTGTGGCCCCGGCTTTTTGCAAGCCAGTTAGTAAGATCAAAAGGCATAATATAGATTTGAGGAAAGGGATTCGCATAGTCATTTGTATTATAGGAATTGATTGTAATTCAATAGTGCAGTAAAACTACCCTAGCGAATTTATTTAATTATAACCGGGGTTTTGCGTTAATTTTGCATCTTTATTACGTTCAATTTCATTGGCGGGTATTGGCCAAAGGTTATAGGTGGGCGTAATATCATTGTAATAGGTATTAAAACGCCTTACCCGGTCGTATACCAAGCCTAACCTGGTAAGGGTAAGCATTCTTTTTTCTTCTACGCCCAATTCCCGCATCCGCTCGTCTAAGATATAATCAATATTGATATTCCCCGCTATTACTGCCGAAGCATTGGAACGTGCCCTTACTGTATTAAGGTCTGCCGCAGCGGACGACTGGTTGTTTAGGCCTAAATAGGCTTCTGCACGGATCAGGTAAGTTTCTGCAAGTCGGAACATGTATTGATCCAGGTAAGTGCCACCAGCAGTACTTCTTAACAATCCGTTAGCTGAATTTGCAATTAAATTTGCCGGATGCGCGCCCGGTGTAGTGCTTTTAGATTGATAAGCGTAAAAACCCCGCGTTGGTGCCGTAATCCCCGCTGGCGGGCTTTTGGTGGTAATGGCCTGACCAAACAGGGGGGAAGCTGGGTTACTTGCGGTAAAGCTTCTTACAAAATTAATGTTTGCGTTCCTGATGTCGTTGTTAAAATCACTTTGCCATATCTCATCACTGAAGTGTGGTGTAGAGATTGCCCAGCCAATTCCCCGGCCGCCAGTGTAATCATCTGCGGGCCAGATAAAAGGGTTTCTACCGCCCGAAAGTAATAAACCAACATATGGGGCATGATGTCTTTCTAATAAATAAGAGCCATCCTGTCCGGTGGATACTGCACCTCCGCCTGGGATATCAGTCTCTATCTGAATCACCCAAAGTCCTTCTGTATTACCGGATTTCCGGTTTTGGTTGCCTGGCTGAAAAAGATCCCAGTACACATTGCCTGTAGTCACTGTCGATCTGGAACCAAACCTGTTTTTCATTAACGTTGCAGCACCGTTGCTGATTACCGCAGAAGCAGCGTCTGCTGCGTTTTGAAACTCGCCATTAGCCAGATAAACTTCTGCTAGTAAATGGCCTGCAGCAAGCTGGTTAATTTCTCCGTCCACTACCGCTGTTATTGCCTTTAAATTGATAACAGCGTATTTTAAATCTTCAATACACTGGTTCAGCACCTCTGCTTTACTGGCGCGCACAAAGTCTGTTTTTGGTGTAGTGATCTCTTCAAGAACGAGCGGTACACCGCCAAATAAATAGGCTAAAGACCGATAGCCCAAAGCTCTGAAAAATCTGGCTTTTGCCACTATCAAAGTCTTCTCACTGTCACTCATTGCAGAGGCTGGGGCACGGGTAATTACTGTATTGGCTTCAGCTATTAATTTGTATAAGGACGACCAATGCGTTAGTGGGATTTCCCGTCCTCCAGATGGTGCAAAGGTTGCTGCAAGATTGGTATGCCGGTAGGTATTCGCCTGTCCGTCAAACACCAGATCGGTGCTGTATAAATAATCGAATGGATAATTTTCATCACGGGTAAAGAATTCAGTTCTAACTACCCGGTACATATCATTGATAGATAAATTAAAATCTGCATAAGTTACCATGGCATTAGATGAACTAAGAAAATCCAGCGGTTTTTCATCCAGGTAAGCCTTTTTACAAGAAAAAAAGCTAATAGTTATAAATAATAAGATAATGCTATATAAAGTTTTCATCAGAATACGGATTAAAGTGTAATATTTAGACCAGTCGAATAACCAATTAAAAGCGGTCTGCCACTATTTGTGAGTCCGCCGTTATCTATTTCCGGATCCCATCCTTCCCAATTGGTCCAGGTTTTCAGATTTTTTCCACTTACAAAAAGCGACAGGTTCTGAATATTTAATTTTTTAAGCAAACTGCCAGAAAACTTATAAGACAACGTGATATCCTGCAGGCGCACAAAGCTCCGGCTCTTGTAGATTGTAGGGCTAACCGTAGGTGAAACCATAAACTGAGGGTATTGTCCGCCCGGATTGGAAGGCGTCCAAAAATCAATTCCAGAAATACGATTTGCTCTAACAGATACATCACTCAACCCTATAGAAGGGGAGTTGGCACCCAGGTAACCGTTGGCGCCCCCTTGAATAGAATTCACCAAAAAGCTTAAATTAAAATTTTTGTATTCCAGATTATTCAAAAAGCTAAAACGGTAAGCTGGATCACTAGAACCCACAATTTTCCTGTCGGCTGTATTTATCATCCCATCACCATTAATATCCACCACACGCAAGGTGCCCGGTGAGTAACCAGCAGGGATAGATTCGCCGATTTGATAAATTCCATTTGGAACATAACTATAAAAAGAATTTACAGACTGGCCGATAAATAGGTTACTCGCTAATAAGTCGCCGCTACCCAATAAACCGATCACCTTATTGATATTTCTGGAAAAACTAAAAGTAGTATTCCACCGGAAGCTCTTGGCCTCTATATTTTTTGAAGACAAGGAGATCTCGAAACCTTTATTTCCAATCTCTCCAATATTTGTATTAATCGTTGAGTATCCCGTTATATTTGGGATTTGCACACTAAACAACAAATCTTTGGTACGGCGGTTATAAAAATCAAAACTTCCGGAAAGCCGGCCATTTAAGAGCGTAAAATCTGTACCCAAATTCAGCTCATATGTCTTTTCCCACTTTAGATTTGGATTTGAAAGCGTCCCGACATATTGCCCGAATACGGTATTGCCCCCATCACCAAATACATACGCAGGCTGGGTAGTTACCTTGTCGAGTGACGAATAGCGGTTAGTTTGATTGCCACTAACGCCATAACCTGCTCTTACCTTCAACGAATTAATTGCCGGCACCTTAAAAAATGGCTCCTCTGTCAATACCCATCCAACAGAAGCTGATGGGAAAATCGCATACTTATTATTTGCAGCGAATCCTGAAAACCCATCACGCCTTACAGTTGCCGTTAACAGGTATTTATTATCATAACCATAATTTACTCTGGCCATCTGATAGTTTAATGATTCGTTATAGGCACTTGAATTTATAAACTGCGTAGTGGCCTGCTGCAGATTATTGTAGCCTAATGTTAACCTTGTAAAACCATTGCCTGTAGCGTTGGTAACCTCATCCTGGCGTTTTACTGCTCCATATACCAGTGTTGCCTGCAAGCTGTTCTTTTTTATTGTTTTGTTATAAGTTAAAATGTTATCAATCGTATAATCATAATATTGCTCTGAATTTTTATAAGCACTGCCAGTTAGCCCTGCTCCATATTTACTTGCACTATAATGCAGATCCGTCCGCGCATTATTACCGAAATTCATCCGATAGGTAAGCCCTTTCACAAATGGGATATTGATCTCCGTATAAAGATTGGCGAAATAAAAATTATGGCGTTCGTAATCGTCTACGTCGTAAGTTAAAAACGGACTAGTATCTACAGAATTAAATGGAAAAGGGTTCAGTTCTCCATTTGTCAGATAGGCTGAATTTAAGGGGGCTTGCTGAAAGATAGAAGATAACGTAGGCTCTGCTCCGTCTGCATTAACAAAAGATCCAAAAGATTGAATACCCACCTTCATCCAGTCGAAGATCTGTGTTTCAAGATTAACCCTTAGCGTTTTCCTCTTGAAAAGATCATTGATGATATATCCTCTCTGGTTGGTTAACCCACCTGATATCAGGTATGTTACCTTGTCGCTGCCGCCCGAAATACTAAGCTGGTTATCATAAATAAATCCACCTTTGGTAGCTGCATCGTACCAATTAAAATCTGTCGGCACGAGGTTACCGCTCGCATCTCTCTGTGTAAGATCTACCTTGGTGGCTACATTAAAAGCTGGATTTAGTTGTGTGTATCCGGGGGCCAGAAAAGCTTCGGTATAATATAGATCTCTTACATGGTCCAGGTATTCCTGCCTTTCCATTGGCCTGATATTTCCTGATGGCGACTGAAGCGTATAGGCGGTAGAAAAATTAATCCTCGGCTTAGAATTTTTTGAACCCTTTCTGCTGGTGACCAATAGCACGCCATTTGCCGCCTGTGCACCATATACCGCGGTCGAACTGGCATCTTTTAAAACATCAATGGAAGCAATATCATCTGGGTTTATGGAAGATAATGAATTGTTATACTGTATTCCATCTAATATAATCAGGATATTTGAGTTACCAGAAAGTGTGTTTTTTCCCCGTACAGAAATAGATGGGGTAGAACCAGCACTTGTAACCGGGCCCACGTTTAACCCTGGCACTGTACCTTGTAACGACTGACCGATGTTGGTGTTAGGTGCATCGCGCATGGCTTCGAGGTTTGCACTTGCAACAGCGCCGGTCACGTTCCCTTTCTTTTGTGTTCCGTAACCTACAACAACAACTTGTTCCAGTTCGTTGGCGCTCGAAACCAGTACTACAGTTAGCTGGTTAGTGTTAGCAACCGGTACTTCTTTTGATAGGTAACCGATATAGTTAAAAACGAGTACTGCATTGGCAGTTGGTACTGTAAGGGAAAACTTGCCTTCGTTATCTGTGACTGTTCCTCCTGTAGCATTTTTCACCTTAACAGTTACGCCAATCAGCGTTTCGCCCTTATCGTCTTTCACAACACCTGTAATCTTTGTCTGTGCAAAAGAAATAGAACTGGAGCAAACTAACAGCAGGAATAGGGCGGCAGGGAGAAAAAGCGGACTGCAATGGCGGATCAGCATATCACAGCTATGCCTGATGCCGTGGCATCTTAATAACAAAATGTTCATTTGGTTAGAATTAAGTTTATAAATGGTTTACTGGTAAAACTAAATATTGATATTGAAAATAACAACCGATTGTTATTTTATTATCGAAATTACCATTTTAATAATAAGTGGCTGATTTTGTGGTGTAAATGATAATTAATGCCAGCATTTCCTATCTATTTTAATAGGGAAAAGCAATAAATAACTTATATTATATATCTTGAGTTGCACGTTTGATAACATATTTTAACAATCGGTTGTTATTTTTCTCTTATTTTGCGGAAAACTTCTGATGATATTAATTTTAGCCTAAATGTTTATTTTACATCTTAGTGCAGAAACTGCTTTTTATTTATCAATTTTATCACAGATTGTTTATAGCTATTTATGATTAATAAGGAAGTTACGATATATGATATTGCTGAAAATTTAGGGCTTTCTCCATCCACCATTAGCAGGGGGCTGAAAGGGCATTTTACCGTGAGCATAAAAACCCAAAAAAAGATAGCGGCAACGGCGGCAGCAATGGGCTATCGTTCTAATACTTTTGCAGCGAATTTGCGCAGTCAGCGTACCAATACCATTGGCATCATTGTACCCCGGTTAAACAGCTATTTTATGTCTGAGGTTATTGCAGGGATAGAAAAAGTCACTAATAATGCTGGCTATAACCTCATTATCAGTCAGTCGCTCGAACATGTAGACAAAGAATTACTGAATGTAAAAACAATGTTTAATAGTAGGGTAGATGGCTTAATGGTCTCCCTTGCCAGTGATACAACCGATTTATCTCACTTCAACATATTGATAGAAAAAGGTATTCCAGTCTTATTTTTTGACCGTGTACCCACAGATGGAAAGCTGCCAGCAATAACCATCAACAATGAGCAGGCGGGGTATGCAGTTACGCGACACTTGATAGAAAACGGTGCACGCCATATTGTTCACATTACCGGCAGCCAGTTAAGAAATGTATATGCAGATCGTTTTAAAGGATATAAAAGAGCACTCGACGAATTTGGTATTGAATATAAAGATGGAAATATTATCATTAACGACCTTAGTGAGAATGACGGTATACTTGCAGCAAATACAATTGTAAACACCAATGCTGATGCCGTGTTCGTTGCAAACGATAACTGTGCTGCGAGCTGTATGAATGAATTAAAGCGTTTAGGGGTTAAAATACCAGGCGATATCGCATTTGCCGGATTTAATAATGATATGATATCCAGGAATGTAGACCCTGCACTCACCACTATTGACTATCCCGGGTTCGAAATGGGGGAGATAGCAGCAAGAAACCTGCTCGAACATTTAGCTGGCAAGATTAATATTTATCTCACCCCATCAATAATCGTCAGATCAGATCTGGTTGTCCGCTTATCCTCCAAAAAAGCGGTTAAGAAGTCAAAATAATTATGGTATGCAGCATTAGAGATAGATTATACCTATCATAGTATGCAATACGATCAGCATTTCAATACAATCCGTAATAGTAAAATCAAGGAATATAAAAGCACTAGTAGTGTAAAGCACCAGTAGTGTAAAGCAAGCTAAAAGTGCTTCTATATATCAGTTTAAAAAGCCAGGGTATTCAATTTGTCTAAAGCTATTGGCAATGCCGCGTCCTTAAATTCTGGCATATTTGTACCCTCTATTCTTAAAACAGTAACATCGGTAACGCCTATAAAACCTAAAATAGTCCTTAAATAAGGTTCTACAAAGTCATAGTCCTTCATTGGTCCTTCAGAAAAAATTGCTCCCGATGAAATTGAAAGATATACTTTTTTATTTTTCAACAATCCCTGCGGTATGCCTTCAGCGAAACTGAAAGTGACCCCTGCCCTAACAATATGGTCTATCCATGCTTTTAATATCGAAGGTATACTGAAATTATAAACCGGTACACCAATTACAATTATATCAGCAGCCATCAATTCTTGTATTGCCGCATCTGAGTATTTAACCACTTCTTTGTGTTCTTCAGTTTGCATTTCTCTTGGAGTGGAGAAAGAATTAAGATGTGGCTCTGCTAAATGCGGAACTGGAAAGGCATTTAAATTATGCGTATGTATCTCATTGTTGGGATAAATAGCCGTTAGTTTCTCTAATAATCCATTGGCTAATTTGTTGCTAAAGGATGCTTCGCCCTTTGTGCTCGTAACAATATTCAGAATCTTTGTCATTTATTTTTTATTTTAATACTGCAAACTTAAAGGCATTTACCATCCGAATCGTGTTACTATCCCTGAGGTTAGCACTATCCCGCTGGTTAGTATTAAGCTGTATCTTTGTACGGTTGGATTTAAAACTAGGTAACATGGAAGCAGCTATTCAGGAAGGGTGCACAGTAAATAATATCAGGGCGATCAGAGATGCGATGGAAGCCTTAAATGGCAGCTGGAAACTACAGATACTGATGTCACTCTCTGCCGGCACAAAACGGTTTAAGCAAATTTCAAAGGAAGTGACAGGAATCAGTGACAAGATGTTGTCGAAAGAATTGAAAGAGCTGGAAATGAACCAGCTCGTCAACAGGACCGTGTATGACACGTTTCCACCAACAGTAGAATATTCGTTAACCGCACATGCACATAGTCTGGACCAGGTCCTGCAGGCATTACGGGACTGGGGAGTAGTACACCGGATGAAAATTATTGGAAAATAAATTAGAGCAGTGATTTTGAGTTTTTGATCAATCAATCAATCAATCATCATTCATAACTATACAGCAGTTCATTCCTAATCAACCTCATATGATCAAAAGCAGATTTGTTTTTACTTTACTATTAGTTATTTACTCTTGCACTAGCTATGCGCAAAGCGTAGCAAGGCATAATTTGCTAAATGAATTTAAAAGGAAAATATACATTTCATTAAATGATAGTTTACTTTATCGGATACTTTATCCAGTAAATTATGATAAAAGCAAAAAATATCCCCTTGTTCTTTTTTTGGCAGGAGATGGGGCACGTGGAAATGACAATGATTTGCAATTAACAGCGATACCCAATAGCCTGATCGGTGATCTGGAAAGAGTTAAATATCCTTGTTTTATACTAGCACCTCAATGTCCTAAAAAACAAGTATGGGTTAAATTTTCGAAAGTTGAAGAAAGCTTACAATCAACACCAGAACCTACACCCCCTGCAAGGCTTACTTTAGCATTGATGGATCAGCTAATCGATAAATTACCAGTTAACCGACAGAAAATCTATATCACAGGTTATTCTGGTGGCGGCGAAGGTACACTTGATTTTATTATGCGGAGACCTGAATTTTTCGCTGCTGCAGTACCTATTTGTTCTGTCTCGGATACTTCAAAAGCGCACCTGATAGCCAAAATTCCTATCTGGGCTTTTCATGGTGAAAATGATAATATAAATCCTGTTAAGTATTCCAGGCTATTGGTAGAGGCGCTCAAACTGCACGGAGGCTCGCCAAAATACACAGAGTATCCGGATGTAGGACATAATAGCTGGACAAAGGCTTACGAGGAGCCGGGTTTGATGGAGTGGCTGTTTACTCAACCTTAAATGCCTTAACAAGGCTTTTTGCGATTACCTGATTTCCCTTGTCTGATGGATGCAGCCCATCATAAGTCATATTTACAGCAGCTGATGGATAAGGATACTCATCTGTTGCCGGATTAAAAGGAACAGTTGTCCACTGCGGATATTTAAAATTCTTGTATGCTCCACTTACAGGATCTTTTAAGCGTTTAAACTTCACCGCCTTTTTAACATGGAGTGCGTTATTGTGATAAAGATCTACAATCCGTAATTTCTCTTGTTGTCCAATAGCAGCGATCAGCTTCACAAAATCTTCCAGAGACTGGTTGTTTTTATCTTTATATGAACCGTACGCCCCGTTTTTCGCATTACCGATATATACAAAATCGCCTCTCTGCATCGGTGTGATCAATACTATTTTTGCCCCAGGATTAAGACTGCGCAGCTTGTCTATAATTATACGATAAGCACCAGCAGTTGTACCAGCTCCCGTATCCTTTATATAATCATCCATTGTACCTACTGGTAAACCCGCCCACCAGTCGTTAGTACCAAGAAATACAGAATACAGATCTGCTTTTACTAATCCGAGCTTTTCGATCTCTCTTGCAATCCTAACCGTTGTCCAGCCATTATGCCCCTGATTGATATAATGCAAATCTGGCAGCGCTTCCGTAACCCGGGTTAAATAACCTTTAGTAACCCTGTTGCCCGTTTCATTTAAATGATCATTCAAATACGTAATAGAATCGCCGATCGCTACCCATGATATTTCCTTTTGAGGAGTCATAGACAGGAGGGGGCATACCAGCAAAACAATTAATACTGATCGTTGTAGAACATACAGGCTAAAGATATTTTTCATTTATCTAAATATAGATTGATTTTTATTAGCTCACCGTATCAAACGTTGTTTTTATTCAAATCCTTATCTATTGAAAGGCTGATTTCCACATCCCTTCATAAATTAACGCTATTTCGTGATAGCCAGTTCCGTGTTGTTTTGCTAACTGATTTATAATTAGTTAGTTAATATGTGGTAGCCTTATTGGTATAGTAGCTGTAAAATGACAGCTATGGAAACTAACTTAAACAACCAAAATTCAGCAACTACATTTAATCCAAACGATTTTCTAATTGTACCCGCCCGGTCTTTTGAAGAGCTTACTATAGGTGAAATTTTTCGTGCACCCAGCCGTACACTCACAGATGCACATTCTGCAGCATTTCAAACTGTATCCTGTGATAACCACCCTGTGCATTACGATACCGTCTGGGCTCAAAAACATGGGCATAAAGCTCCCGTAGTGCACGGCTTGCAAGTACTGGCATTTACGGCTCCGGGTGCTACGGTGTTTCCGCATGTAATAGGCGAGGTTTTTATTGCATTTACAGAGCTTTCTTGTAAATTTTTAAAAGAAGTAAATGCGGGTGATACCTTATATTCTGCCTTAGAAATCATTTCGTTAACACCCCAGGGCGCTACAGGAATCGTAGAAACAGCGGCCACGATCTATAACCAGTACGGAGAACTCGTTTTGTCCGGTACGCATAAATATCTTTTAAAAACACAGCAATCAGCTTAATAACAGTATCATGAACAGTAATACAGTAAATATTAATACCCCAAGCCAACAGAAAAAATTTGTCCTTGTGCATGGTGCATGGCAGGCTCCTTACGCATGGGAAATGGTAAAACAGGATCTTTTAAAAGCAGGTTACCTGGTAACAGTGGTTCAGCTTCCAGGGCATGGGCACGACGGTACCGCTCATCATAGTCTGCATATGGAATCTTACATTACCTATGTAACTGCTGCAATTACAGCAATTGGCAGCAAAGTTATCCTTGCTGGCCATAGTATGGCAGGTATGATTATATCTGGAGTAGCAGAGCAAATACCAGATCTGATAGAAAAGCTGGTCTACATAGCCGCCTATGTTCCAGTTAGCGGTCAGTCTGCTTATTCACTTTCCTTACTCGATCAGCAATCACTACTCGGGGCTTCTTTACTGGTATCCGAAGACCAGTCCGAATTTGATATTAAAAAAGAAGACATCGCCACTATTTTTTGTCAGGATGGATCTGATGAGGTAAAGCAAATGATTCTCAAAAACTACCGGAGCGAACCTGCAGCGCCGTTTGCTGATCCAGTAATTTTAACAGACGAAAATTTTGGCAGCGTAACTAAATATTATGTAGAAACGCTGCTAGATCAGGGTATTGGAAACATTCTTCAGAAACAAATGATTGCTGCGGCCGCTATTAAAAATGTATATGAAATGAATACCGGTCATACCCCCTCGCTTTCCAATCCGGCAGCATTGAGCACGATATTGACCAAGATCGGTCAGGATTAGGCCAATTTAAATCGAACCTTGTATATAAAGGTATTACCCGTTTGCAATCAAATTCTGACGAGTAATACTTTTTATACAGACAGCCACTACTACTTCAAAATTAAACTGGTTTACCCAAAACGGGTAAAATACTGCCTTAAAAGGTGAAAATCTGCTGAGAATTAGTAATTATTTTCATGGAGTTTTATAGTATGACCAGACTTTTTTCTAAATACAATTATCTGCTGACTATATTGAGCGTCGGATCGCTGTTAAGTAATGTTGTTTGTTATGCCCAAAACAAAACAGCAAATGAACCTCTTGTTGTGAGCTTTGATAAAGCTATGGTTACGGCACCTCCTGCCAGCTATGGCTTCGATCCGTTTTATAAAAAGTATACGGATGCTTTTGGAATCCCAATTATTTCTTCAGAAAAAGTAGCTGATGATGCGTTATTGATGGCGCGTGATATGATTAATTATATGCTGGTTAACAGGCCGGATATCCGTGCTGGTATGGTAAAATTGAACGCCCGGCTTTCGATTATCGGAAAGTCTGAGATGCAAACTGACCTTCCGGAGTGCCGCGATTGGAAAAAGCCTGCTTTTGACGACCGCAGGCTTACGCCTGGAGAAAGGGCCAGCTATTATCAGCCGGGAGGGATAGCAAGCATGACCGACCGTGGTTATTGGGACCAGAGAGCGAGGGGAATGGGCGGCATCCAAACATCCTGTGCAGAAGAAAATTTACTGGGTTATCCTGGTACAAGGTATTTCGGCGAAAATATTATGGTGCATGAGTTTAGCCACAACATCATGGCTGTTTTGCAGAAAATCGATCCCGGGATGATAAAGGAAATTAATGCAGCCTATCAGGCTGCAAAGGCAAAAGGGCTATATAAAGATCAGTATGCGATTAATACCGTTGCAGAATACTGGGCAGAAGGAACACAATGGTGGTTCTGGTCTAATTTCGAATATTATGATGGGGAAACCCGCGTTCAAACGCCTGACGATCTGAAGGCTTACGACCCAGTGTTGTATGAGCTATTTAGCAGAGTGTATGCCGGGCACCACATTCCTGGCGATGTATACTATGGTAAGAACACCAGTAATAAAAAATATAAGTAGCATTTATTATCCTATGGTATTTTTCGTTTCATGATTAGCAGGTAAATTTGGTTATAACTATTTTATAATCATGTATGCTAGATATAGTCATAGAATCCCGCAGGGCTGAAGTTACGCCTGGCTTTGCAGTAAAACGTATTCTACCATTCCAGCTTCGCAGAATGCTGGGGCCTTTTATATTTATGGACCATGGCGGGCCGATCAGTCTCCCTGCTGCTGCAGCTGCTAAGTATGATGTGCTCCCTCATCCGCACATTGGCTTATCTACTGTAAGCTACCTGTTTAGCGGTAAAGTAACCCATAGGGATAGCTTGGGTGTAGAACAAGTGATCAAACCTGGCGAAGTAAACTGGATGACTGCAGGGAAAGGAATAGCCCATAGTGAACGCTTTGAAGATCCTTCTATATTAGCTGGCGGCGAACTGGAAATGATTCAAACCTGGGTTGCACTTCCAGAAAAAGACGAAGAAGCAGATCCGTCATTTAAAAATTATTCAGCAGAAGAATTGCCGGTATTTACTGATAAAGGCATTTGGATGCGGTTGATAGCTGGTGATGCGTACGGGTTAAAGAGTGATGTTAAAACAAGTTCCCCGTTGTTTTATTTGCATGTTGTCCTCAATCAAGGTGCTAAGTTTGGGCTACCTGCCGGATACAGCGAGCGGGGTATCTATATTGTAAAAGGCAGTCTTACCGTAAACGGTATCACTTACACGGAAGGCAAATTAATGATATTTACTAATGGTGTAGACCCGCTCATCATTGCAAACCAGCACGCTACGCTGATGGTGCTGGGTGGGGAGCATCTCGGGGATAGGTACATCTGGTGGAATTTTGTGTCCAGCCGTAAAGAACGGATTGATCAGGCTAAGGAAGACTGGAAACAGGGCCGGATCCTGTTGCCCCCAACAGATAACGAAGAGTTTGTACCCCTTCCTCCGGATATTTCCAGGCCTGCAGGCGGGCCGCCCCCCGGGGCCCTTTCTTAAACAGGCAAAAAATTTTTTGAGAGCTAATAATTTTTGATAAATAAATAATCAGACAATACCACATCATGGAAATAGGAATAGATAGTTTTGCCTCCGCAATGTACGGTCGCAATGCACTTAGCGGTGTTGACGCTATGGAACAGTTGCTGGAAAGGATTTCATTAGCTGATGAAGCCGGATTGGATGTTTTCGGTATCGGTGAGCACCATAAAAAAGAGTTTTTAGATTCTGCGCCTGCGGTAATTTTATCGGCAGCAGCAGCGCGTACCAAGCGTATTCGGCTAACAAGCGCGGTGACGGTTTTAAGTACTTCAGATCCGGTGCGGGTATACCAGAATTTTTCCACTTTAGACTTGATATCTAAAGGCCGCGCAGAGCTTGTAGTAGGAAGGGGCTCTGCTGTAGATGCTTATCCATTGTTCGGGTTTGATCTGAATGATTATGATGCATTGTTCAAAGAAAAATTGGATCTGTTACTGCGCATTCGTGATCAGGAATTTGTAACCTGGTCGGGCAAGTTCAGGCCTGCATTACAAAACCAACCTGTTTATCCAAGATCATTGCAAGCAAAATTGCCAGTTTGGCTGGGCGTAGGGGGAACACCAGAATCTTTTGTAAGGGCAGGAGCATTAGGCTTGCCTTTGATGGTTGCCATTATCGGGGGTGAAACGGAACGTTTCCGTCCGTTAGTTGATTTGTACCGAGAAGCGGGACGGAAAGCAGGATTTACACCAGAGCAGTTAAAGGTCGGTTTGCATTCTCCAGGGTATGTTAGCTCTACTACGGATCAGGCGGTTGCAGATTATTATCCGGGGTATGCAGAACTGTGGACTAAACTTGGCAGAGAACGTGGATGGCCGCCAGTAACGAAGTCTAAGTTTGATAATTTGATGGGCCCCCGTGGTGTATTGATTGTTGGCGGACCAGAACAGGTGGCTGAAAAATTAGCTAGACACAGCGAGGCTCTTGGAGGGGTAGACCGTTTTACTTTCCAAATGGACAATGCAGGTCTAAGCCATCAGCAATTGCTGCAATCAATAGAATTAATAGGTACAAAAGTAATTCCGCTGCTCAACAATAAACCATAGTATAAAAGTATTGCTCTTGAACAGCTAAAACATTAAAATAATTGCTGCAGCTAAATTATAAACTGGATCAATTTTTACTGATCCAGTTTATTTTTGCGTTATAGCGATAAAACCAAATGATCATTAATACGTAGACTGCAAACTATCCCAGAATCTAAGAGGGTTCATCTTCTTCATTTCCTTAAAAAAATGTAATAAATGATGCAGCGGATTCTTTAATTAATCCTAAAATGCAAAGTATTTGTTAATAGAGATAAAGATACGGTTAGTTATCTAATCTGTTCCAATGCTTTTTCCAAAAACTCATCCCTGCCTCCGGCTACGCCTTTAATAGTTTCTTTGACTAATATATCAGGCTGTATCCCAATTCCCTGGAGCTGACTTCCATCTTGCTGTTTCACTTTCATTCCAGTAAAGCGAATGGTATATCCTCCTGGCAAAGTAAATGACGTCACATTGCCATTGGCACCCGCAGTTGGCTGTCCGACTATGGTGGCCAGCTTATATTGCTTTATAAAACCCATATAACTTTCTGCATAACTTATTGCACCACCAGCCGTGAGGAAAATGATCTTTGCATTCAGATGTGGTTTAGCTGGTTCCATAGACCAGCCCATTGATTCGTATGCTACACCTTCGTAATCCGGACGGGTGATTTGTGGCACAAACATCCATTTATTATCATCCTTAACGGTTAAAAGATAGTTGATGAACTCATTGTTGTTCCTTGGATATCCTCTAAGGTCACAAATAATGGCTTTCGCTGATTTGAGCTCCGGTAACCGTGCTTTAATAGCTTTCATTTCTGTAGTCCCGATATTCAGGTAATAAACGCCATTGTCCAGTTTTTTAATAGTCGTGGTGTCAATATGGTTTCTCACAAGATTACGTTTAATTTGAAGCTGTTTTTCTTCACCTGAGGCCGACCGATAATTGAGCGTCAATTCAGATTCTTTTGCACCGTTAAAAAGTTGTGTTAATGCCCTTACATCTTTCCATTGTTCAGATCCCGATGTTGTACTTCTCACTACTTCGAATCTTTCCATTGCCGGTTTGCCATCAATCCGGGTAATAATGTCACCGGGCTTAAGACTCAAATCTCCTTTGGCAGCGGGAAGGCTGTCGATCTGAGCGACCACTAACTTGCCTTCCACAAATTTAGCACCCAATGGCACATTATACGCGTTCAGATAATTGCCGCCACTAATGTAAATATGGCCGTCTTTCAATTTTTCGGTCACCTGTCCTAACAACTTCAAATACTGTTCTGAATTTTTAATATCATAGGCTGCGCTCAATGCTTTAGGCAGTTGTGCCATCCAATCTGATTTAACTTCCTGGTGATACGGATAAAAGTGCTGGAAGATATTCCAAGTAATTATAAGACCGGTTAACCGAACGTATGGATCCTGATCGCTTACCTTTTCCGGTTGTGCTTTAGCCATATTTTCAGTTAAGACTTTCAACTTTGAAGGATTAGCCGATGGGAAAGTCGACTGCGTATCTCCCATCAATACCAGCGGCACAATAACATTAAGCTCATTGCCCACTGGTTTAGTAATTGTAGCACCAAACGTTGCCTTAACAGCAAACAATTGCTTTTCGACTTTATAAACAGTATTGTCTGTAACCAGCAACGCAGTTTTCCCGTCAGGAATATCAGAATTAACCATTGCGTAATTATAACCGGGAGACCCCATTGTCCAGTCATTCGGTTTATCTTTTTCAACGAGTTCGAAAGATGGATTTTTAATCGGCACACTCGTCCATTTACCATTTTCCTCCACCTCAACCTTAAAATTATCAACCCACATTTTGCCCATTCCTTTCAAGAAAGCACCGAAAACAATCTGTGTAGCATCTTTGTCGACCATTCCGATAGTTTCATACATCTTCCATTTCGGACTTTTAATTGGCCGGTTATCCATGTTATCAAAGAACCCAAACTTATTATTAGGCTTATCAACCCGAAGCCACATCTGCGCCTGTCCGTTGCTTACGTCTGCCTTTAAAAAACCTGTAAGGCGTATTCTTTTGCCCTGAAAAGGTGTAGCATTCATAAAGTTGGTCACAACACCAAAACCACGGGTGCTCATATCAATTGTCGCAACAGTCCTGTTTGTCCTAATGCTTTTATACATTCCTGGCCCTACTCCAAAACCATAATGCTGCCACGTGATCTGCTGATTATAGGTAGAACCATTCGGAGTAATAGATTTAACATCAAATGCATCCTTTTGTCCGGATATGACTACTGATGGTGCAATAGGATTAAATAAATTGTTTAGCTTTTCTTTCAGTACTTGGCTATTTCCTGCATTTTCAACCTCTTTTGCACCATAATAAAGAAACTGTTCCCAGTTGACTTTGGACGCCTCTTCTGAAGGATGAAAGTATCTTACATAGCCATATACTTTTGCAAATGTACTGAGGTTGGCCACTTTTTGTTCTTTAGTAACCTGTGCGTTTGCCTGGAATGTTATCAACACAGTGACCGCAAAAAAGGGAATATATTTCATAATTGATTACGTTAATTATTGAATGTAAAGGAATATGTTTGATAGACTGGTAACATAACTATTAATATCTTAAATGTGCTAGGGGGTCTTAGCATTCTTCCGTTTTAATCAAATACTATTTGTCTCGTCAAAATAAACTACCATATCAAAATTGTTTGCTATAGATAGTTTTTTGTTCACAGGAACACTTAGCGCACCAATCATTCTCATCTCTTTTTCTTGTGTTAAAAAAGCTTTTAAATCACGATCGATAATAGTTTGCTTTACCTCTAAAATGAAGTTCTTAAACTTACATTGTTTAAAATAATACTCATAAGCTTTATTAGAATTTACTTCGGGGTAGTATACAGATTGCCAATTAGAAACAGGTTTATTTTTTGCTAAATACTTTCTGACACTAACATTGCCTTTATTAATATCGGTAGCAATAACGTAGTATTTATCATTGTAATGCTTAACAAGATACTCACCCATTGTAGGCTTCCCGTAAAGCGCTGTTTTTGCAACATGCCCATTGTGCGCCCAAATAATTAGTTTTTTATTTGCTGTACTTTCTTTTATTGCGATTGCAATTTCAGCCATCGCTTTATCCCTGAAGCCTACCTTGCCACTTCTAATGAAATTGGGATAATTTTCTATAAGCTGCATTAGCATCTTACTATACAAAGTTTTAGGCAAACGGCTACAAACTTCTTTTAAACCTTTAAGACTAGTATTAGGTATTTGGGTAAATGGTAACGCCTTAACCCTTAATAACACCTCCTTATCTACAGCACTGATCTGTTTGGTAGTGGCTAATATTTTATCAATAGCACCGCTAAATTCCCTGATCTCTAAACCGTATACATGTACTTTATCATATCTGTCTTTACCCTTGTTGAAATTTCTTAACCACGAAAATAAAGGCTTATAATTAGTGCTCATGGAAACAGTATCAATCTCACCATTTATGTAATTATCTATATCCTCTAAGGAGCTATAGTCAGACTCAAAGGCGATAGCCTTATACTCCAGGCTCGATACTAAGTAGCGAATCAGTCTATCTTTGTACATATAAACCTCTTTCGTGCCATGGGTAACCTCACCAAGCGCTATCAAATCCTTTTCCTTAAATGTTTCCTGTAAGAACTTAATGTCATCGAAGCTGCTATCCGGCTGCAGTGTTGCAATCGGTTTAATGATATTATTTAGGCTACTAACTGGCAACGCTTCTTGTGCTAATAAGTTGAATGACAGGAGTGTGGTGACAAGGAAGGTAAATAGTTTTGTAGACTGGAGCTTTTGCATGGTTAAATGTAATGATCTGACTGCTATTTGCTACTGGTTTAACAATACTTAACATTTTCGATAAATCCACAATCGAATTGCTATCAAAGGAGCAAGGGTTTACTGAAGAGATGAAACTCCCGCCTCTCGAACCAGGAAACTTTATAATGATCATCTCAACGACGTGTGCGATATCTTCTTGATGGTCGTCTGGTCTAAAGAATGCAATCTGCACCATTTTCATCCAATTCACCAGCAAAGATTACTGAAAGCTGTAGTATAGACTCGATTAATCGACGCTTGCAAGCATTTGATAACTTGAAGGCTCAATTTTGATCTCAGGAGTGGTATAGTCATTCACTTTGTATAGGTCCTGAAGGTTAATCATGGTGAACGAGCGGCCTATTTTATTAAACTATTTTCCGACGCCCCACATTAGAAATTAATTAAAGGAGGCCCTGAACTCCACTGGTGACTGGCTTGTCTTTGCTTTAAATAGTTTACTGAAAGAAGGCAAATGTTCAAAGCCTAATCCATAAGCGATCTCGCTGACTGACAATTCTGTGGTCGACAATTGTTCTTTGGCCTTTTCAATCAGTTTCTCATGTATGTGCTGCTGGGTATTTTGACCGGTAAGTGCTTTAAGCAAGCTGCTTAAATATTTGGGTGATAAATTCAGCGCTCCGGCAAGATAGGCTACAGTAGGTAATCCATTAGATAGCAAGTTATTACTGTTAAAGTATTCTGTCAGTAAGATTTCTACCCGTTCTAGTATCTGGTGATTTGACTTGTCACGAGTGATGAACTGGCGATGATAATAGCGGTCTGCATAGTTTAGCAAAGCTTCAATATGTGAAATCATAATGCTCTTGCTAAACCGGTCTATATTCGTCTGGTACTCTTCAAAAATGCTTTGGATAATGTTATTGATCGCTGCCTCTTCTTTTTCAGAAAGGAACAACGTTTCGCTTAACGTGTAATCCCAGAAATCATATTGCCGGATAGTTTTGGCCAGCGCCGTATTCCAAATAAAATCAGGATGAATGTAGATCACCCATCCTGATTTTTCCGTCTTTTTGCCCTTGTCGACCACATCAATGTTCAGCACTTGATTGGGTGATATAAAAGACATGATACCGTTGTTAAAGTCAAAAGGCCGTTGTCCATATTGCACTTTAAAATTTGTCATTCTCTTAATGGAAATGCAATAGAAGTCCATTACCATAGTCATCGGCACTGTGTTATCCGAATGAGGCACAGTGGCTACGTTTACCACACTGATAAGCGGATGCAATGGTGACGGTAAGCCTACATAATGATGAAACTCTGCTATCGTTTTAAAATGCTTCATGCGAATAATGCTTATTTTTTAATCTCTAACACCAGTTTACCGCGTACATGCCAGGTTGCAATCTGACGGTGCGCTTCAGCCACTTCCTCCAAAGGAAATACTTTATTAATTAAAACCTGTACTTTGCCTGCATCAATTAATTTGGCTATTTCTGTCAGCCATTCCTCTCTGGGTTGGTTTGCCGATAATGTTGCTTTTACATTTTTGGACTTTGCTGCTTGCATCAATTCATCATTAAAAGAAAAGTCTGCGTTGACACTGACGAAGATACCTCCTTCTTTTAATACGCTAATAGCTTTAATCCGTTCGCTATTGTTACGGGTTGGCGAAGCTTCGATCACCACATCCAGACCATTCAGCATTTCTTCGAAATTTTGCGTCTTATAGTCAATTACTTCATCTGCACCAAGTTGCTTTACATATCCTACGTTGTCCGTAGATGCGATACCGATCACGTAAGCTCCGGTTGCTTTGGCAAATTGAACGGCAAAACCACCCACACTTCCAGACGCGCCCAAGATCAGGATGCGCTGTCCAGGTTTGAGCTCACCGTGGGCAAACATACCGGTCCATCCAGTTAGAGCTGCCAACGGAACACTGGCGGCATGTGTAAAGTCGAGACTTTCCGGTTTGATGGCAAATTGTGCCGCCTTGCCTACACAATATTCTGCATAGCTTCCATCTCCTGGAAAGTTTGGAAGACCGTAAACGTGGTCACCGTTTTTTAGGGAAGTAACCTCACAACCGGTTTCTATCACCATACCGGCCGCATCCCACCCCAAAGTCATCGGAAGGTGCAGGAACGAGCGCAGGCTTTCGTTTTCGCCGCTTCTGATCGCCCCATCCACTGGGTTAATGCCGCTTGCATAAACTTCTACTAAAACTTCATCTGATGCCGGAACCGGACGCGCTATATTTTCAATTTTCATGACCTCTGGTCCACCATATTCATTGATCCTTACTGCTTTCATAGTGTTTTATTTGATGACACTAAGGTCGGTCATCATATTTATTCCTATTTAGCTAAAATACGCTTTATGTTAGCCGAAGTTCCGAATCCGTAAATCGCTCGAAGCACTAGTTTAGGTATTAGCCGGCTCTGCTATAAACGAGCGCAGTAATGTCGCATTATCAATTATGTTCCGAAAGTTTATATGGCTAGTTCGTGGCAACAAATGCCGATCTGGTTAGGCTCTCAATTAATGAGCTGCTTTTTAAATTGGTTAGGGCTGATTCCAGTCTCTTTTTTAAACAAGCGTGAAAAATAAGTTGGATGCTCAAACCCCAGCCTATAAGCGGTTTCGTTGACCGTATAGTTACCTTGATTCAATAAGTTCTTCGCTTCAGAAACTAAAAAACTTTGGATCAGGTCCATTGCTGTTTTTCCTGTTTCCTGTTTTAACAAATCGCTCAGGTATCGCGGTGACAGATTAAGCTGGTCAGCAAACAGCGCTACAGTGGGCAAGCCTTTGGTTTGCAACAGTCCCTTCTCGAAGTAAGATGCCAAAGCATTCTGGAATTTGGTGACTGTAGTGCCCGACTGTACAAAGCGGTTAAGGAACTGCCTTTTGTAAAAACGCATAGCATACCTGAGTATCGATTCGATATGACCGATAATAATATCCCTGGTAAATTCATCCTGATTGTTCTGGTACTCGTTCGCAATCTTCTCGTAAAGTTCCCAAATGATCTGTTTTTCTTTGACTGAAACATGCAGTGCTTCATTGAGCTCATAATTGAAGTAGTTGTACTTCCTGATGTCCTTATGCAAAGTATGACCGCTCAGGTAGTCTTCGTGGAACCATATTTCAAACCCTTCACCATCCAATGCGATATCCTTCATTTTGATGGATTGATTGGGTTTGAGAAAATACATAGATCCGCTTTGATGATCGTATCGCGTTTTTCCATACCTGATCTCGCCAGAACTGAACCGCTTAAAAGCGATAATATAGAAATCGGTAGTCACCTCGTAACTGGTAACGCTACGCAGCGGATTACAGGTAAATAAAGTTAGCAGCGGATGGTCCGGTTCCGGATAATTATTACAGCGATGAACGTCGCTCAGACTTTTGAAATGCATCATGTTAAAAAACAAGGTCAGTTTATACAAAGATAAACTGACCGTAAGCTAATTGAATAAAAAATTTTCACTTATCAACCATGTGCCTTTACCGACACGTCATTCCAATCCTCCCAGTTCGAAAGCCGCTCTGCATAAGCTAATTTAGCTAGTGGGAATGCCTTTTTACCCAGGATCAGCCGAAGAGGGGGGGTAGGAGCATCTACAACTTGCAGTATAGCTTCTGCCGTTGCTTCCGGCACGCCATAAACGTCAGCACCCGCGAATTCCGGATGCGCGTATAACCCGGCTTTCATATTGTCGTAAGCCGGGATGGCATCGCTCTGAACAGCTGCAGAACCGAAGTCAGTAGCGTAGCCATTAGGTTCAATTAGGGTCACATGTATACCGAATGCCTTCACTTCCTGTGCCAGCGCATCACTAAGCCCTTCTACTGCGAATTTAGACGCACTGTAAATGCCCACTGTTGGGAATGAATAGATACCAAGCGCACTGGAAAGTTGTATGATATGTCCGCTTCCCTGCTCCCTCATAACCGGCAACGCTGCCTGCGTCATCCATAAAGTTCCGAAGAAGTTTGCTTCAAAAATTTCTCTCGCATCCTGCTCTGCTATTTCTTCAACGGCACCAAAAACGCCTGTTCCTGCATTGTTGATGACCACATCGATGCGCCCGAAATGCGCTTTCGCCTTTTCGACGGACTCGAAACAAGCTGCCCGGTCAGTGATATCCAGTTCCAGCGCCAGTACCGAACTGCCATATTTACTGGTAATCTCATCTAATCCGCTTAAGCGCCTGGAGGTAACAATTACCTGGTCGCCGCGATCTAAAAAGGCCTCTGCCCATATTTTCCCGAAACCGCGGGATGCACCTGTTATAAAAATTACTTGTGACGTGTTTTTCATAATAAATTGTTTTTTACAAGACAAATCTAAGGCTGCTTCCTACCTGCAAACGGATACATAACTGCACAATAACGATACATATTTACAATTGAAATTGCGTTCCAAGGCCATGAAATCGTTGGCGGGTAATCGAAAGTATGGGCATGACGGATTAAATAAGCTTGACCTCGCAGCTGCTGCACCGCTTTTATGCGCCGGGATAACTACTTACTAGCCACTGCGAAAATGGAAAGTTGGCAATGGAGGTAAAAATGTTAGCGATCTTAAACCGCAGTGTTAAGTTTTTTCTTCTTGTAGTAAGCAACGATATAAAAATTTTATCTTAATATGTCACATTTACATAAGTAACCCAGTTAGTATTGAGATCTTTTATATTACCTGATCAAGAAGTTTGAGTGATGATACTTGCCATTTACTTTCGTGCCAAAAGGACTAAACGCGCTGTAGCTATCTTTTTTTCAATTTGTTCTATTAAATTGCAATGAGTAAGAAATAACATAAATCAGCTGTAAATATGCTTTTAGGAACAAACCCAACCAATGAGAATTTTTCGCAGTCAGAAGACCTGGTTATTCAGTTGATCTTGCAGCAAAGATATGCAGAAGTATACGAGCTGCTCATCAATCAACAACCAACCCTACGCGCAGGGCTTTACAACATGGCACTTTGTTTGCATTGGAGTGGTAATTACAACGATGCGCTAAGCCGGTTAGAAAGCATTCAGCTTACCGCGCTGATCAGTAATGGAAATAAGCTTGCTACGAACAACGTTTATATGGATATAAAGAGTAAGCAAAATCAGACAAATGATTATTTGCAGGGGATAAGCGAACTTTACATCAAACGTTTTCCTTTTTTATTCCATGATGCCATAGTCCGCCTTAAAACAGACTGCTGGTTAGCGTTGGGCAATTATGCGAAGGTGGCAGCTATAGCCACCCCAATAGCGCACAAAGGTTATAAAAACATTACAGATGCCTTAAAATTAGCCAATACAGCCAATGACAAAAGAATATAACGAAATTTTAGCTACTTACCAACGCAATATGTTTGCAGCACCGGCTGATAAAGTTGATATTTTAAACTTGTACAAGCAGTTGTCAGACACGACTATTACCAGTGAGTACGAAGAGAGCCTATACCACCTGGCAGCTCGTTTTACCGATGCACAGGCTATTCGCTTTTTGAATGAGACCGGGCAAAAACCTACAACAGACAAATACGGTAATACCGCCTTGCATGCACTAACAACTACCCGGTTTGATTTCGACGATCCGCAACTGGAAGAAAAGGCTGCAAAAATCTACGACACTGCCAAAGCACTGCTCGAAGCTGGTGTTAATCCTAAAAAGAAAAATGATTCCGATAAGCTGGCCTATTTTGAAGCAGGGTTGCTTTACATGTATCCATTTCTACAGGCTATGGGAGAAGCCGGCATCAGGATGGATGCCACAGCATCCGGAGGTATGAACTTGCTACATACCATTTGTGATAAATTAGGTAACCGGAAAGATATTAAAGGTGCCGTACCGGCAGTGATGAAAACCGTTAGAATACTTCTTGAAAAGGGTGGTATTGACACGGAAGATAAAGACGTTTTTGACACTACGGCGCTTACTTATGCGCAGCGCAGCGGTGTAAAAGAAGTTGCGGCTTTAATTTCCGGGGATGAAGGTGACATAGCTACTGGCGGCATGACCATACATGAGGCTGTATTAAACCGCGATGTTACCGCAGTGGAAGCCTTGATCAAAGCTGGCGTTGATTTAAACGAAGAAGCCGACAAATACCGTCGTACACCACTTATGCTGGCCTGCGAATATGCTTCCGAACCACTGGTTAAGCTATTGGCAGAAGGCGGTGCTGATGTGAATTATAAAACTGGCAATGGCGAAACTGCGGTATATTATCTGCTTACTAAAGCCATGAGTAACCTGGGGCGGGGTATGAGCACAAATAGTAAAGATGTTGTAAAAATGCTGCAAATCTTAGTATCAAACGGACTCGATTTAGATGCTACCATTGATAATGAAGGTAACACAGTAATCAACCAGCTTTGCCAGGCAGGATATTACCTGGCTGATTTGAATACCACATTAGCCGAAGAATTGATTGAAGCAGGAGCTAATATCAACCAGCCAAACCAGTCGGGAAAAACCCCTTTAATGTCTTTTGCGGCCCAGGGCAACGAAATGAAATATGGTATAGGCGAACTGTTGCTCGATAATGAAGCTGACGTTAGCTATGCCGACCAGTTAGGGAACACAGCCTTGATTTATGCTGCCGGAAACTCCGATCACATGTCGGGCAAAAGAATCGTTTCTTTGATTTTGGAAAAAGATAAATCAACTCTAGAAAGTGTGAACAACGCTGGACAAACCGCTATGGATATCGCTATCCAGCAAAACAATGAGGCTGCAGTAAAACAATTAATGATCTAAAAAAGTATGAAGTACTATGGATAATATGTTTTTGAACGCATGCAAAAATGCGCAAAAAGGAATCGTGCAGACTTTCCTGAAAAAGGGGAGAATAAACGTCGATAAGAGAGATAGCTTAGGCAATACGCCGTTATATTATGTTTGCAGTAAAGGAGCCAAAGATATTGTTTCCCTGTTGATTGCTGCAGGTGCTGATGTAAATCTAGCCAATAATGTCAGCGAGACGCCACTACACATCGCTGCACGTAATGGTAGTAAAGAGATTATCCGGCTGCTTACTGAGGCCGGCGCTGCAGTTAACGCAACCAATAATAGCGGGCAAACACCACTATTTTATGCCGTTCTGGCTTATAAAACCGAAACCGCTTTATATTTGATTAGCCTGGGAGCAGATACCTCCGTTAAAGATAACGCAGGCTTTAATGTGCTAGACCATGCTACAGCAAATGGTTTGCGCGATCTAATTATTGCACTTTCAAATGGAATTGTAGCACAGAAAGATGATCATGGCAATACGCCCCTCCATCAAGCTGTTTATAACAATCAAAGCGAAACAGTGCGGGTGCTGCTGCAGTCCGATCCCTCCAATGTGAATGAACTTAACAATGATGGTATCACTGCTTTAGTGCTGGCTGTTAATAATTCAAATATACATTTGGCCGAAATGCTATTGAAAAATGGCGCCGATGTAAACCTTCACCTGCTCAATGGAAATTCTGCCCTTCATTATGCGGCCGGTATAGGCAATCATCATATAGGTAAATTGCTTCTTGGCGCCGGGGCAGACATTAACTCACAAAACAGTTTCAGCGAAACTCCGCTTCTTGTAGCTGCTCAATGCGGTTTTAACGATTTTACAGCGCTGCTGATTGAAAATCAAGCAGATATTAATGCTGTGAATAACGAAAGCCGCAGCGCTATGGATTTTGCCAGTGAGCGTGGATACAATGAAATTTTAGAACAATTGTTAATGGCAGGTGCAGACGGAAAGTAACGGTCAATTTTGAAAGGTTTTTTAGGAACCTTTCTCTTTTTTGTACGCTGCCAGTTTAGCAAGAAATGGTGCTTTGTGTTGCAAGGTAAAGGAAACAAACTTTTCTTCCTTGATTGCTAAACGTACCACCATTGGCAGCCATGGATAGATCTTGCGGGCCAGGATCTCTATCGTCGAATCATCCTCTGCAGCAGCTAAAGCCTGGTCTGCATAAGGCTCAATTTTAGGCCAGTGTTCGGCAATTACCGGTTCCATGGCACCCATTATTTTGTTTGTAAGGTCGCTATTACCAGCGCCGTTGTCTTTACTACTAAGAGATGACAGCATATAATTTTCGTTTTATTTGAATCTGCGTTTGTATGATCAACAAATATTTCTAAGATTAGTTTTAACCTCTGAGCCATTATATACCACGTTAAATGTGATACTAATCCGGATAAATTACCCACATGAAAAAAAAGAAAATGTACATAGTAACACTCCTTATATTAACAATTATCCTTGCCTTATTGGTTAGGGGATACTTTAGAAGTGAAAGCTATTTTCTGTCGCGCCTCCCCGAAAAATACAGGAGTTATCCTGCTTTAAACGAAAAAATACAAAGTGCAGATTACCAAATTATACCTTTGTTTACGGGCGCCAGGCCAAGAAGCATTTACCGCGACTCCATTAAAAACAACATCATCGTTGAAAGCGTAGAGGAGTTCGAAGCAAAACAATATGAGGAACCAACGTACTCGATAAATTATTACAGAATAAATAGTAAAGGAGAACTTTTAGACAGCCTGAATGAAAAAGGCAGCACAGGCTTTGGCAGAACATTTAACGGGCATTTGCTTTATGAAAATAGTTACAGCGATTATCTCAAAACCGGCAAGCCACAGCAGCTGACCTACAAAAGCGTTAACAAAGATTTAGCAATGGCACCTAAAGCGCTATCGAGTCTAACTAACGAATTGCTGGCGCAAGCGGATGCGGTAACGGTATATGAAGAGGCCGACCCAATGACTTACATCTTGTCAATTAATGGAGAAGTATTTAAAGTGTACATTCCCAAAATAAGTAATATTGCTATTCCTACCGAGTTCGAAAACAATTTCCATGAGTTATTGCCGGTAACAGATTATAGCGCTCATAACCATTTTAAGCACTATCCCTGGGAAAACCCAACATCAGCAATCGCTATCGATTATTTTTTGAAACAGGATTATCAATCTGGTACCTATTTTTCAATGGCCGCCGCCCCATCTACCAGACCTGCACGGTGGTATGGTATGGGTTATTTTCAACTCAAAATTGGGGGTGACCTTTTAAAGTTTAAGCATCCTATCAGTTATTTGTTATCCGAAAATATATCATCTGGCGGCTATTATTATAATGGGGAATGGGGAACGCTGGATTTATTTAATCAGCAAATGCCAGGTTTTAATATCCTCACCGTTGGTTTTAATAATAATCATTTCCATAAACTGGACGGTTGTTACCTGGTTGTGCCTTTATAGCCTAGAAATAGGGTGTGAATAAAATGGTCACATTATTCTAAGCAAATCCTTTATCCGCCTGTTGAAAAATTAATGCTATCACCACAAAAGTAGTTTTCTGTTGTTAATCAAGTGAGTTTTGTGATACACGACCACCAATTGCCTCTGTCAATGAAAGTTGATAGGGGTTTTTTAGTGGTCTGCTACTAAACTGTAAAAATCTGATGTTGGTTTGCAGCCATAATGAGTTCTGCTACATTCTTTACATTAAATTTTTGAGTAAGGTTTTTTCGGTGGGTATCAATTGTAAGTGGACTTAGGAAGAGTTCTTCTCCAATTTTCTGACTTGTTTTCCCTTCCGCTAATAGAAAAAGGATTTGTCTTTCCCTTTTTGTTAACCGCGGGATGCCTTCCAACTGACTTTTAGTGGGGCGGCTTAGTAGTTCCTTTACCTCTTTACTATAACAAATCTCTCCCTTCACTGCTGCCGAAATGCACTGCCTTAATTCATCAATAGAGCTGTTTTTAAGTAAATATCCGCTCGCTCCATTTTGTATGGTTTGCAGAATAATACTTCTTTCGGCCAGGTTACTAAGAATAAGTACAATTGGTGGATTACTTTCCAGCTTTATGATTTTACAAAGATCCATTCCATTGATATCAGGAAGGCTGATGTCAAGTAAAACAAGATCTACCGGATTGCTTTTGATATACTTTATAATCTCTTCTCCGTTTGAAAAACCTCCTACCACCTGAATATCAACCTCTGCCTGGAGCAAATTTTTTAATCCTTCTACAACAATAGGATGGTCATCCACTATAGCGGTGAGTAGTTTATTACTGGTCATGTATCAATGTTAGCAGGTAAATATCAATTTAAAAAATAACAATCTGTAAAACTTGATCAGGAGAATAAAAAAATACCCAAAAACCAGTAGAAAAAAAACACCTGATGCCGGTATTTTATTTGCGGCACTGGTGCGATAGCTTTGGAAGCATAAATATCTGCTATGAAAAATTCAAAAGCTCATCTTCTAGACACAACTTTCAAAAACATGATAATTGTAAGTCTTACATTGATATTCCTATTCGTCACTGGGTGCTCTAAAAAAGATGCTGAGGGAGGAGGGACCGAACAATCAGATGACTACTATTTTAAAGCCACTCTTAATGGCAGAAAAATAAATTATCGGGCGGCAAATTTTCAAGGGGGTGGTAATGATGATAGATGGGAACATATAGTGGTGGGCGGATTTGAAGGACCTTGGGTTCCTGGAGATCTTATTGGTCCGCCAGGGCTAAGTTTTGAGATTTGGAGGTTAGGGGGTAATATAGGGACTGGTTCATACAGCACACCCGCAGAAGAAAAAATGACAGCTAAGTATAATATTCAAACAGCAAACGGAACAATAATATACAACACCTCATGGGCTGATGACATATTTAATCTCAAAATAGATGAAATCAGCAAAAAGGGGATCAAAGGTTCATTTTCAGGAACAGTAAGAAACGAAGAGGGAACAGCTGTAAAAATTACCGAAGGCTCCTTTAACCTACCTTATGAAGACCTTATCAATCCATAAAACATCACCAAAATTAGCATAAACTAAAAAACACGACTATGAAAAAAATGATCATTATTTGTTCGGCTGTAATGCTGTTCTGCATTAATGCGTCAAAAGCACAAGGCATTTTAGACAAAATTGACAGGACAACAAACAACGTAAACCGGGCTGGCAATACAGCTGACAGGACAAAAAATACTGGCGACAGAATTATGGGGCTTTTCCGTAAGAAAAAAGGTGTAGATGGATCTGCTGAATCCAAAACCACTATAAGGATTTCTGGTGTTACCCTTGCGGAACTAAAAAGTATCAACGAAAAGGTAGAAAATAGCAAAGGTGTAAACAGCACAAAGTTAAAGTTTAATAACTCGGCAAGCTCAATTACGGTTCTGCACGCAGGTTCTACTGATGACCTACTAAGAACACTTCAAAAAGCAGCCCCAGCCGCATTCGCTGAAAAAAATATTAACGGTCTGGACGATGGCGAAATATCTCTGAAAATAAAATAGTAATTTTGAGATCAGTGGAAATCAATCCGCTGATCTCAGAATATTGCAGTTCTTACCGCAGTTTATAAAATATAAAATGAGTCTGAACTTTCTGGCTTAGGTACATCTCGCTCATCAAGCAACTGCCTGATATTGATTTCTATGGTTGTTGAAATAGTAGTCATCGCTGTATCTGTAGGCAAATTACTAAATGGATCTTCCAGATGACTTGCCGTTTTTTCTAGCAGTAAGAAAGCTGACGATATAACAACAAGTAAGGGGATTTCAAAATAACTTTCAATATCTCTAAGTGATATGGACAGTGTTATCAAAAAGAGATAAATAGTAAGATGGAGAAAATACCTGTAAGTAACCGGGAAGACAGTGCTTTTGATTCTCTCGGCCATTCCCATTGCATTAGAAAAGTTAACCAAGGTGTTATTAATTTGGACGTGGCTGAAAATATTAAGCTCATCCCTGTCTCTCAAATTTGCAACATGCAAAGTATTGAGTTGAAGGATAGCTAAATGTTTATTATTGTGTTTAGAGAGATGCTGCATATCTTCTGCAGATAGGAATTTTTCCATTCCTTTGCTGCCATCCTGACCTCTTAATGTTTGTGAAAGGCTATAACACCAGGCGATGTGACGATATGATATGGTTCTTATATCATCCTTGCTTTTTTTACCAACAAAGGATTGTAATTGCAATACAAAACTCCTGCTATCATTAACAATGCTACCCCAGATTTTTCGCGCTTCCCACCACCTGTCATAAGATTGATTGAGCTTAAACGAAAGTAAAACCGAAATTGCTGTACCAAGAAAAGCAGGGATCCCCAGAGGCATATCCGGGATAACATATTTAAATCTGGTTGTCATATAATATACTATCAACCCTATCACGAGCACATATATAAGTTCAAACTTAACTTTATTAAATATATAGCTAATTGGAATTCGCTTCTTAAGTAACATAAATAGGTGATTTGCTTACGGCTAATTATAATTCTGATAACATATAAACTGGAAGAAAGTTCATGAAAATTTGATGATCAGCACAACATAATTCAGAATTTACCAATCAGTTTTGCGGGATTGATCATTTTAAATTTAGGGCAAGAAAAAAGGGAGGTCCTGTTACCAGAAGCTCCCTTAACATTATTATATAAATTAATTAGCACCAGGTCAGCACTAGAAAGATCTCTAGAACTTTATTGAAACAAATATAGAATAGTACCACTGATATATGAAGTGCCAGAGAAGGTCTCCGTTTTGACAACTTTATCTTCAACTAAAATTTCTGATTTAGCCGTCCCAGAAGCAGATTTACTAAAGCTTATCGCTGCGTTATCCAGGCTATTTACGGTTCTTTTAAATTTAAGGGAATACGGCAACGATACGTTGTCTACACTTGTACGTCCGCCAGTTTCATTTACATATAATATGTCTGCTGTAGCAAGCCCGGTAGTGGAGGTAATCCTGTATTCAATATTAACTTCTTTAGGGTAAGAGCTGCCGGTTTCTGGCTGTTCGTCATTATCCTTAGAGCACGATGTAACCAACATTAACAGACACAGACATGGCGCAACAGTAAATTTTAAAAACTTGCTTTTTGATAAATTTTTCATAGATTTTTTAAGATTAGTAATGGCTACAAAACTATTTTGCAAGTCTCCCGCATGCAATACCATTTTATCCGGTTTTTTTTCTACTGGTTTTTAGGTATATATTTAAATCCATGATTTGTATACCTTCACAGAATGGGTATTACGCCATGTGTAGTTGTCTGCATGGCTATTTAACGGGAGAATTAATAACTGGAAAATAATATAAATGGGTAAAAAATTTGCAATACTTCTGTCTATTTTGGTGCTTAGTACGTTGTGGTGCAAAGCCCAACTACCGCTAAACCAGAAGGCGTATTTAGATAGCCTAACTAAGAGCTTAAAACTAAATTCTTCTGATAGCGTAAGAGCCAGAACATATTTCCTCTTATCTCATTATTATATAAATAATAACGATGATAAACAATCAGCCTTTTTTCTAGACAAGGGCAGAAAAATTGGCAAAAAGTATCCTTATGTGCAGGCCATATCTCATTACTATGAATCCGGCTTATACATAGACACAGATACAGCAAGAAGCAAGCGGGCGGCGCTGATGGGAAACCAAGCTCTTTCTAAATATATTTCTAAAGAAGCCTACTTAGTTCGCTCAAAAATGTTGTATAATACAGCCATTATTGCACAAAAAGGTGATGATAACAAGCAGGTAGTCAACATTATATTAAATAAAGTAATACCGCTGGGTAAAAAAAGCGGTGACAGGTTAACCCTGGCAAAATACTACTCGCAGCTGGCTGTAATACTTATGAATACCGATCAATCCAATAAGGCAGAAATTTACTTTGATCTCGCTATAAACACCGCCACAAAAATTACCGGAAAATCAACAATCTTGCTAAGCACATATATTTTTGCAGCATCTAATTATATTTATTTAATGAAGTTGCCTCATGCAAAACTTATGCTGGATAAGGCTAAGGCTATTTTAAAACATTATCCGGCATCCAGCAAATGGCCGGATTATTACTACTCTGAAGGCAATTATTTTGAGCAAACCCATCAATACAAGTTGGCATTACGCAGTTATAACAATGGCATCGTTATGGGAAATGCCCTGCACCAAACCTATTTAGTAGAGACGCTTTTGCTCCAAAAATATTCTGCTCTTAAAAAGTTAAACGATTATAAAGGTGCTCATCGCTTACTGGACAGTTTGTCTAAGCAGCAGCAGTTTATGGCTATTGCAAATAACCGAAAATCAATCTTTGCTGAACTGGCAAAAAGTAACTTACGCCTTGGAAAAGTAAAAACAGCTTATCACTGGTTGGAAAGGCATGGTCAATTAAGTGATAGCCTTTATGAAAGCAGGCTAATTAAAGAGATTAATGATTTGGAAGCAAAATTCAGAGATTCAGAAAATAAAAAGAGGATTACAGACCTCACTGCGGCGAATGAAAAGATCAATTTAGAAGTGAAGAATACACATCTGGTAAATTGGTTACTGGGATCTTTCAGTGCCTTACTTACACTTACTGTGCTAGCTGGCTATTTTTTCTATAGGAATGATAAAAAATTAAAAGAATTCCACTATCAGCAAGAGCTGACAAACATTCGTCAAAACCACCAGATAAAACTGACCCGGGCAATGCTGCAGGGGCAAGATGAGGAACGTAAACGTGTAGCACGGGATCTGCACGATGGATTAGGTGGCATGCTATCGGCAGTAAAAATCAACCTTTCTGGTTTTGCACGGAATGCTAATTTAATACTTGATAGGGATCTCGATCCAATTATTACGCTTCTGGATAACTCTATTACCGAACTAAGAAGCATTGCAAGAAATTTGATGCCGGCATCATTACATAAAATAGGACTTGAAAATTCATTAAAAGATCTTTGTGATTCTATGGTTTCAAATCAATTGAATATCGATTTTCAATGCCTTGGGGCGATGGAAGATATCATAATTGATGAACAGATGACTATTTACCGTATTATACAGGAGTTGTTAAATAACGTTATAAAACATGCGAATGCAAAATATGTATTATTGCAATGCAGCCGTTACCATGAAGACTTTATGATTACTATCGAGGATGATGGCAAGGGATTTAATCTGGATAGCCTGAAAGAAAAAAATGGATTGGGAATCACAAATATTAAGACAAGAGTAGCCTATCTAAATGGGGATATTGAGATCCAATCCTCAAATCATACAACGGGAACCGCTATCTATATTGAATTAAAAGTATCTATTTAAAGACTCCATTGCCACAGCATATTATCTGATAATTTGAAGTTTATAATAAAATGGTCACATTAACCCAACTAAATCCTTTATCCGCCTGTTGAAAGTTTTACTAGTCAATTTTATATTATTATTTTAGATTTGATTTATTGGAATGAGCAGCTTATCAGACCTACTAACTGTATTCAAACCAAACACGCAAAATAAAGCGACAGGAAAAACAAAGAGCAAACATATGTTAGGACTTAGAACAACAATTTATAAAGTTGGAGACATTCAAAAAGCAACTGAATGGTACTCCAAAGCATTTGAAACAAATCCCTATTACAACGAACCATATTATGTCGGCTTTAACATTCAGGGATACGAATTAGGACTTCAACCAGAAGATAATCCGACTTTGGATAAAGCTGAAAGTGTCGTTTCCTATTGGGGTGTAGAAAATATTCAGGAAACATTTGACCGGCTTATTGAATTAGGAGCGACCGAAAATGAAAAGCCATATAATGTTGGAGGAGAGGTGATGACGGCAACTGTCAAAGATCCATTTGGAAATGTTATTGGCTTAATTTACAATCCTCATTTTCAACTAAAAGACTAACAAATGGCTTCTGAACAAAATTTTGTGGACTTTGTTATAGAACAAATAAGAAATGCCGGAGAAGTAACCGCTAAAAAAATGTTTGGCGAATATGGCATTTACGCTGACGGAAAATTATTCGGACTGATATGCGACAACAAATTATTTATTAAACCAACCATTTCGGGCCGAGAATTTATAGGTAATGTTATTGAAGCACCACCTTATGAAGGAGCAAAACCAAGTTTTTTGATCGAAGATGAAATCGAAGACAGTGATTGGTTAAGTGAACTAGTAAGAATTTCACTCAAAGAATTACCATCACCAAAACCAAAATCAAAGAAGAAAAAATAAACCTGAAATGAAAAGGGATGCAGCTATACAGGTATTGCCGCAATAATGAGGAGTGATTGCTCCTATGAAACTTTGTGCTTAAATAACTTTGTGTCCCGAATTAATAATGAAATAAATATGGAACTGGAAGATAATGTTTATAATCAAATAGTATCACTTGCTGCGGAAGGTGACGAGTTTGCTGAAAATGAAATTTTTGGATCCGCTATTAGCAAATACAATGAAGCTTTAGACTTATTGCCAGAGCCCAAAACTGATTGGGAAGCCGCAACATGGCTTTACATTGCATTAGGTGATGCATTATTCTCTGAAAAGGATTTTGATGCAGCGTTAAGTGCTTATGAAAAGGCTTTGATGTCTCCGGAGGGCACAGTTAATCCCTATATCTGGTTCTGTTTAGGCGAAGTTTTTTATGAATCAGGAAACATCGAAAAAGCAAAAACCCATTTTATGAGCGCATATTTATTGGACGGCGAAGAAATATTTAAAGATACCAAGCCGGTCTATATGAGTTTGATAAGAGAGGAAATTGGCAAAGGCAGTAATTAAGCGGATTCAGGTGCAAACCAATCCCTAACAGGTTTAATTAAAACCTACTTCTCGCCAAGCTTCCTGTAACCTAAAGGCGACAATCCCGATAATTTGCGGAAAGATCGGATAAAGTATGCAGAATCAGCATATCCCAATTCATAAGCAATCTCTTTTACGTCAGCATCAGTATAATTCAGTAACCGCTTAGCCTCACTAAATATTTCTTGCCCAATCCAATAACTTACTGTTGATCCGGTAGCTTTTTTAACGGTTTCATTTAAATAACCTAACGAAACATTAAGCTTAGAGGCATATGTGGACGGGCTTTTAACCGTATGCGCATATGCTGTAACCAAATCCTTAAATTGACGAACAAGTTCTGCAGATCGTGTGGGTGTATGTTCAATTTTTTCTACTGAACTATAACTGCTTGCAGCCATAGCTAAAAATGATTGGGTGAGGCTATGAATGATTTGCAGATAATATTTATCATTCCTGCGCTGAACAGACTCTTGATGCAATACATTTAACAACCCTGAATACTGCTTCAATTCCTGTTTAGTTAGCTTACATGGAACCTGCAAGCTAATCTGTCGCTCAAAAGCATCCCTTAAATCAGGAGCAATTAAAGAAACATCCACTGCGAGGAACCATCCTTCAGCACGATCTGTCTTTATTCGGTAATGAACCTGTGTGGGTAATATATAAAAAAGTTGATTCCCAGTAACTGCTACATCCTGCGCATCGACTTTTAAACTTCCTGAACCACTTTTAAGCAGAAAAAATATATAATGATCATCCCGATGAGCTACTTGTTCAACATTTTCTTCGTTGTCGTCCACTCTAAAGAATTTGATCTGCAGCCCTGTACTTGTTTTATTTTGTAACCGATCTACTGGTATGCTATTCATCCATACTAAATTACATTTATATCCGCAGATTCAACAGCTTGTCTGCATTTCCATGTGCAATCTTCTCCACTTGGTTTTCTGGCAGATTAATCCCATTCAAAAACTCTATTCCCATCTCATTAGTACTGAACGGATAATCAACAGAAAACATAATGTTATCAATGCCAAAAGTAGCTAAAGCGATTTGCAATGGTGGTTGTGTAAAGAAACCGCTGGTGGTGATATGAACCTGCTGATGGAAAGTGTCAGTCAGCGAACGCTGATTAGCACCGCCATTACCAGGTTTAAAAGCCCTCTCTGATCTGGCCATCATCATTGGCAGCATTTCTCCCATGTGCCCTATAATTAGGTTTAGCTTGGGGTACTTGTCAAATATTCCTGAATATAAAAGACGTAAAACATGCAAGGCAGTCTCCGAATGCCATCCCCATCCATAGCACGCTAGTGCTTCGGCCATGCCAGAGTGATTAGGCAACCCGCTATAATAGATATCAGCTATACCCTTTGGCGGCAAGCCCGGATGCAGATAAATAGGAACGTTCAACTTTTCGGCCCGTTCAAATATAGGCGCAAATTCTGGCTGATCCAGAAACTTATCCTGCGTGAGCCCGCGGATCATTGCCCCACGAAAATTGTATTCTTTAACCGCCCGTTCTAACTCTTCGGCTGCGGCTTGCGGAGCTGTCATCGGTAAATGAGCAAATGCAGTAAACCGATTTGGCAGATCTGCTATCCTTTCCGCTATCAAATCATTGTACATTGAAGCAAATGCCGGACCTTTTTCAGCGTCTAGGAGGTTAGCGCCCGAGCTATCTACGGACAACACCTGCATAGAAATACCATTGTTATCCATCGAACTTAACCGGTCGCCCTTTATATCACCTAGCTTTACTGTAAGCTGTTGCATTCTTTCGGACTGACCGAAGCCGCCCAAGGCATCTTTGGGAATTTTCGCTGCCATTTCCGGGAAGGAGATGTGTTCTTCAAGTGTTACTATTCGCATGTCTTTTATATTTTGAGAAATTGCTCATGCAAAGTAACACACTCACCTTTGAACCGACAATGCCACATTGATGGCAATGATAGGATTATCCGTGGTTCAGGAGCCATAGAATCCTGAATAAGGATCCAATTCAATTTTAGGTCTTAGGATGAAAAATTTGTGTAATGTGCAACAATTTCACGTATCAAGGTTGAAAACTTGTAAATTGATCAAAATGGATAAGACTACATCGGTATAACAAGAGTAGCATCCTTTGACTATTTTTACCCTAATACGCACATTGCCTGGATCCCGTGAATCGATCTGCATCTCATTGTTCCCTGGTTTATTAATTGCTCTTAGTAACAAAATCATCATTGATCTGTCTGATAGGTTTTATAATAATTCATTTTTTAGCATGAGGAAAAGATTACCTATTATTTATTTGTTAATTACAGCATGCATCACTTTGGCAATACTATTGGGTTTAAGATCATTTTTATTTAAAAAATATGGTTATGATTCTATCTTTATCGGATGTGTTCCCAACTTTATTGCTGTGGTACTGTTCAGTTTAATTTTTAATCTTGTAAAAAGTGGCAAAAAAGATACTACGCCATTAAAAATGAGCTTTATGGGAACAACTATAATGGTATTTTATGAATGCGTGCAACCATTTATCCAAGGAAGGACATTTGACTGGTTCGATATAATTGCATCGTTGATAGGAGGTTTATTTGTTTATATAATTTTATCAACAGCCCAGCCAAAGATTATTAATCCTTAATTAGTTCGCACCTGATATTTCCGACAATCTCAATTTCTTGCTTAATATCCTCAGTGTCATCAACATGTAGAAAGGATCTATCGAAAAAGGAGGGAATAACGAGTTGATTTTGCGCCCGCATTGTTTCTTCTAAGTTCGTTTATATGTAATTTGAAATATACGCTTGTATAGAAACAATAACGATGCAAAAGAAACTTCTGTATTATCTCCAACTTATAAAGTCTTCCTTATAAAATCGTTAAAAACTTATATTCTGAAAGTATATTCATGCTCGAATGGATGTCTATAATAGATCATTTTAAAGGCACATCATTTTTGACTACAACAAAGTCAAATCCGGCAACACATCTCATTTTAAACGGTTGCAATTTTGCATTAACAAAAAGGCAGAAAAAATGAACCTAAAAGACAGCACAGTACTAATTACAGGCGGAACAAGCGGGATTGGACTAGAGTTTGTAAAACAACTTTCCAGAAAAGGGGCAACCATCATCGTTACAGGGCGTAACCTTGACGCCCTACATGCAGCTAAAAAGGAGTTTCCCAAAATCAAAACCTTTCAAAGCGACGTAAGCAAACCCAAAGACATCAATAATTTGTATGCACAAGTCACCCAGCAATTTCCAGAATTAAATATCATTATCAATAACGCAGGTATTATGCGCAATTTAGACCTGCAAGACGCCAGTCTAGATCTGGAATATGTTACCAGTGAAATAGAAATAAATTTATCGGGCACGATACAGATGAACCACCAATTTTTACCGCATTTGAAAACGAAAGGCTCATCGGCAATTATAAACCTCTCATCAGGCCTGGCATTTTTACCGTTTCCACTCTCGCCAGTTTACAGCGCAGCAAAATCAGGCATTCATGCCTATTCACAGGTGTTGCGATTACAACTAAAAAACACAAATGTAAAGGTATTTGAGCTTGCACCACCTGCGACCAAAACAACCCTGATGAGCGCCTTTTCAAACGACCTGGATGAAGATAGTGCCGGCCCAGTTATGAAAGTGGAGAAAATGGTGGGCATAGCTATTGACGGGCTTTTAAGTGATAAATATGAAATCAAGCCCGGAATGTCCAAAGCATTATATTTGATGGGACGAATTGCACCTCATTTCTTTTTGAATTATATGAATACAACCATTGAAAAAGCTAAAGAAAAATAAGAAATGATCAGGAATATATTTTCATTAGCGCTACTGATCGTTTCAGTATCACTAGCTTTCAAACACGGTTGGGATATGTTTAACTACAAAAGCAATCCTACGTCACTAAACATGCTAAAAGCACTAGGTATTGGAGAAACGGTTGTTCCATTTTTCAGTATTCTGACTATTACAACTGCAATTCTATTGTTAATTCCAAGTACATTTTTTTGGGCGAATGTGCTGAACGCAATGACAATCGTGTTGATAATGGCCTTGGCAATAAGGTCCGGAAATATTAAAATGGTTTTGATAGAAATTCCGTTTCTCATCTTGCCTTTACTATTGATCTGGCTGAAATATCCATTTAATAAGTAATTTAGTAAAATGGCACATACAAATCCTGTTAGAGTAAAAACCATCACCGAAGCACATCGGATATTAGGTTTGCCCAGCCCAGGACATCCGCTTATTAGCGTTATAGAATATTCTGCACTTCAAACGCTAGCCACAGATACTTCAAACGGAGGCCTATTATTTGACTTTTATTTCATTTCCTTAAAAAAGGGTGTATGTGATAAGTTGCATTATGGACAACACACCTATGATTTTGACCATGGAGTGATGATATTTATTGCACCTGGCCAAATCGTCAGGAGTGCTGGAACAAGTCCTGAAGACAACCTTTCGGGTTGGATCTTACTTGTTCAACCTGACCTCTTGTGGAACACATCCTTGGCAAATAAAGTAAGGAATTATGAGTTCTTCGATTACTCCGCAAATGAAGCCTTATTTCTTTCTGATAAGGAAGAAAATATTATTAGTGGTATTGTTCAAAATATTCAGCAGGAATATCAATCTAACATTGATAGGTTTAGCAAACAGATTATTGTTTCGCACATTGAAAACCTGTTGAGCTATGCTGAACGGTTTTATAACCGCCAGTTCATCACAAGGGAAAAAGCTAATCACCAAATTATCGAACGATTGGAAAAAATAGTTGCAGATTACTTTAACAGCGGTGATCTGGTAACCAAAGGATTACCGGCAGTTCAATCTATATCAAAAGAACTAAATATATCAGTAAGCTATCTAAGTAGACTACTCAAAACTTTGACAGGACAAAGCACACAGCAATTCATTCACGATAAGTTGATAGAAAAAGCAAAACAAAAACTGTCAACAACCGAATTGACCGTAAGCGAAATTGCTTATGAATTGGGGTTTGAGCATCCGCAATCCTTTAGCAAACTCTTTAAGACAAAAACCAGTCAATCGCCTTTAGCTTTTAGACAATCATTTAATTAGAATTTTACCCGTTGCCAATCAGAAAAAGAACGAGAAATAATTCTAACTAGATCTATAGACTGGACATTCCGCGGCGATTGATCACCACGTTCTGGAATTGCAGATAATCAGTTTCGGAATACTTTGACCATCATAATTCATTGATTATAAATTTGAATTTATCTATATTGATTACACAAACCCATGGTCTACATCCTCCGGAATTGCCTGGTCAAGCTGTCCGGAATATAGGAATTCAGAATTTCTGATAACCATCTTTACTTTACCACTATACGGACCCTATCCAAATTTTGAATACGCGTGAATCGCGTTAGGGTATCTCCCTGCCGTTGCGAGGCAACTCTTAGCGTAGGGAAATATATGCCTGCTTTAGAAAATTTGTAGGTTGCCTTCAGTTTAACGCTTGAACCTGCTTTATTAACGGCAGTCCATTTAGTAGCGACAGGGAAAACACCTGAGGTTGCAAAGTCCCATCCATGTAAATCACCGATCTTTTTTTTGAAATCTGGTGATAAGCCTTCGAAGTTCCAAACGGCATTCACTAACTTGCCCATATGCTCCGGCACATCAACAACTGCTGTAAATGTCACTGTTTCGCCAATTTTAACTTCAGCATGTTTGCTTCCATTTGCTTTCACTACTACTACGGGCTGTATGCCTTTTCGGTGATTTGCTGTCGCAGGAACAATGACCTGACCGTCTACTACCTTATAATTCGTACTTGCTGCCGGAGCTTTCCCTTTTTCTACCCAAGCACTTAGGTCAAGAAGCGCCTGTTGCAAAACACCAAGGTAACTCACTGTTTGGGTCGGGTCGTCTTCGATAGCCACATCTCCATGTAAAGCACGATCGGTGAACCATACTCTAAAGTTGCTGTCAAGACTGTCTCTCAAGTTTGCTTTGACTTTGGTGCGGTACCAATCTGCCTGCCACGGAAAAGCTTCACGATCCCAAAGAGACTCCAGCAGAATCATTTTACCTTTAAATTTGCCTGTAGGAATAATCCCGGCCGCCCCCTTTGTAAAAATCGGCCCAAGTAGTAGTGGACGTTGAGGATATTTAGGTGTGCCATCGGGATTGCGAAACTGATCCCATACATAGTATTCCTTTCCCGGTACCTGGTGGCGGTGATAGGTTTGTATGGCCAGGAAGTTAGAGTTATCAACCTGTACAGAATCCCCAATTTTCATTTTGGCAACTATTGTAGAATCAACTGGCCCTAACACCACCTTGTCATCTGCAATTTTATCTATCATCAAGACTTTTCCGGCGGCCGCTCCACTTTTGATGATCAGATCACCACCAAGGAAATAAACATTCTTAAGTTTTTCCTGCAACTGAAATGCAACCGGCATCCTATCTCCAACACCGCCGATATTCTTGGAAGCAGCCCCAGCTGTTCCACGATCTTCTGCAGATACCGGTTTTCTAAGCCCCAAAGTAGCGGCCTGGTCACTGTTGATGAGCGCCTTGATAACACTGCCCTGCTGAATTCGCCCCTTTGGAAATAACTCTGGTGAGTCGTGTCCAAGGTAGCCTGGCAGGTTCCAAAAGTCATGTTCAAAATATTTAGGATCTATACCAACAATAGATTGGTATAAAACCGAAAAGCCCTGCGTGCCCATTGTTTGATAACCAAACCAGCTTTTTATGGGAAACCCCATTTTAGTAGCTTCCTGGAGCACTGATCTTTCTTGCTGATTTAGGCCAGCATATATGTCACCGCTTCCGCCTGGTTCCAGCGCATCAACGATTTGTGCAAACTTATCTTTTAAAACACTCATGGCAAACATGCGTGCGGTAAATACATTAGGGATAGCCTGGTCCGACCCCAACACATAAGGAACGATGCCGTCCCAGACACCACTTGTGCTTTCAAAGCCCCCAACGGTGCGATACGCGCCACCGCTTCCGCCAAAGGCATATCCATAGGGGCGTTTGCCACCATAAATCTCCTTAGCGATCACCCGTGAGAATTCGGCTGAAGCCGCATTTACCCGATAGGCGGCCAATGTTGGGTCTGATTTAGACGGATCGCTGAAGCTAAAATTGCCACCCTCATTGGTT
>Ga0247734_1000159_pt1 | contig 60357 bp, 49 predicted proteins | sample UWRJL103311B2_FD_180933 | JGI IMG/M metagenome (GOLD analysis project Ga0247734, IMG submission 180933) | Plant litter microbial communities from Arlington Agricultural Research Station in Wisconsin, United States - UWRJ-L103-311B-2 | ecosystem: Environmental > Terrestrial > Plant litter >... | reverse complement strand
CCGTGATGCGCAAGTACCTGACCGGACTCTGGGCATGCATGCGCTCGGGAGAAGATTTTGATACGGCCAAGCTATTCAGCGAAAAACACTTCGTGAAAGCTTGACCGGCAACAGAGTATCTACAGGGAGCGGCGTGTTCCAACTAAACTGAAAACAACCCAATAAAAAGCCCCGCTAAAAAGCGGGGCTTCAGGTCATGCGGTACGGATGTTTATATCCGGCCCAGCAATACCAGGATCAACAGAATTACCAGAATCGTACCGATGATGCCCGACGGACCGTAGCCCCAGCTGCGCGAGTGCGGGAAGACTGGCAGACCGCCAACCAGCAGCAAGATCAGGATAATGATAAGAATTGTGCCGATGCCCATGACGAGTTCCTTCTTTGGTGCTTAGGTTAATGGCGACAACAGTTCAAGCTTTTTACCGGGTTGGCGTAAAGTTTGTGCTGCTTGAAACATCCGACTCTGGGCGTGCTAAAAAAATCCGTTACCTGTACGATAATTTTTACATTTGGTTAAAGGTTCATCTCGGGTTAATTTAAGTTGAACTTTAGTGTTCGGTAAGTGTTTGCGTCGTTATTGATGTAATCAAGGCATGAGGCGCAGGTTTGCCTCGGTCATTCAGCGCCCTGATGGTGGGTAGAATCAGCGAAATCAGTGGTTACACTCAGCTTCACTCCCCGTAACGACAAGGCGTTCCCTATGCAAAATCGCATCATGATTACCGGCGCAGGTTCTGGTCTGGGTCGCGAAATCGCACTGCGCTGGGCCCGTGAGGGCTGGCGCCTGGCGTTGTCCGACGTCAACGATGCCGGTTTGCAGGAAACCCTCCGGCTGGTGCGCGAGGCGGGCGGCGATGGCTTCGTGCAGCGCTGCGATGTGCGCGATTACAGCCAGCTGACGGCGCTGGCCCAGGCCTGTGAGGAGAAGTTCGGCGGGATCGACGTGATCGTCAATAACGCGGGCGTGGCCTCGGGTGGTTTCTTCAGCGAACTGTCACTCGAGGATTGGGATTGGCAGATCGCGATCAACCTGATGGGCGTCGTCAAAGGCTGCAAGGCGTTCCTGCCAATGCTCGAAGCCAGCAAAGGCAAGATCATCAACATCGCTTCCATGGCCGCGTTGATGCAAGGTCCGGCGATGAGCAACTACAACGTGGCCAAGGCGGGCGTGGTGGCGCTCTCGGAAAGTCTGCTGGTTGAACTGCGCGAGCAACAGGTCTCGGTGCATGTGGTCTGCCCGTCGTTCTTCCAGACCAACTTGCTGGACTCCTTCCGGGGCCCAACCCCTGCCATGAAGGCCCAGGTGGGCAAGCTACTGGAAGGCTCGCCGATCACTGCCACTCAGGTTGCCGAGTACATCTACGATCACGTGGCTGAAGGCGAATTCATGATCCTGCCCCACGAGCAGGGGCGCATGGCCTGGCAGTTGAAACAGAAGAGCCCGCAGGCGCTCTATGACGAAATGGCCAACATGTGCGAGAAGATGCGGGCCAAGGCGCGGCAGGGATAGAGCTCCAGAAAAGGCTGGACCCCTGTAGGAGCGAACTTGTTCGCGAGACGGTGGCACAGCCAATAGATAAGCATCGGCTGCACCATATTCTCGCCAACAAGTTGGCTCCTACAGGATTTGTCTTCCGGGTTCCGAGTTCGGTTTTCTGCTAGGGTTGCCGCCTTCCATCGCAACCCCGGACGCCAATCCTCCATGCTCAATTACCTGTGGTTTTTCCTCGCGGCGCTGTTCGAGATCGCCGGTTGTTACGCCTTCTGGATGTGGTTGCGCCAGGGCAAGAGTGCGCTTTGGGTGATTCCTGCGCTGGTCAGCCTGACCTTGTTTGCGGTGCTGTTGACGCGAGTGGAGGCTGCTTATGCGGGGCGTGCCTATGCGGCGTACGGCGGGATTTACGTGGTGGCATCGATTGCCTGGCTGGGGATGATCGAGCGGGTCAGGCCGCTGACTTCCGACTGGCTGGGCGCAGCGCTGTGCGTCATTGGCGCGACCATTATCCTGTTCGGCCCGCGCTGGTCTGCTCCTTGAACAGGTCTATGAACACCCGTTTGTAGGATGCATCCTTCAGCCTTGTCCGGCGAGCTTGAAGGGCATTACTGATTTTGCTCTGGCCAATTGATACCAGTGAACCGCCCATGCAATCTGCTTTCTCGTTAACAACAAGAGAGCAAAAAATCATGCTGGTACTCAATCGTGAAGCTGGCGAGGCGTTCTCGATCGGCGATGAAATCAATCTGCAGGTGCTGGCCGTGCATGGCAACCAGGTGCGCATCGGCATCACCGCCCCCAGGCAAATCAAAATCCACCGCGCTGAGGTCTACAAACGGATCGCGCAAACCCAATCAAAACAGTCGGCCGAACTGGCGGACAATCTGCCCTGATTGATCAGTCGAAAAACTCTTTGGGCACGTCATGCTTGAGCATGAGTTGGCATTGCTGGCTTTCAAGGTCGAAGAAGATCACCGCCTGACCTTTGCTCAAGGCGTGGCGCACACGCAGTACGCGGGTTTCCAGCGGGGTGTCGTCGCCATTGTCGGTACCGTCACGGGTGACAAAGTCCTCGATCAGGCGGGTCAAGGTGTCGGCTTCGAGTTGGTCGTAGGGGATCAGCATGGGGGTTCTCGAAAAAGCACAGAGTAATCCGGATTCCTTGTAGGAGCTAACTTGTTAGCGAGTGGCTTAACGCGGAGTGTCAGGTAAGACGCTTCGCCAACAAGTTGGCTCCTACAGGGGTGGATGCGGGCTACTCCACCTCTTCCCGATTCTGCCCGATCAAGCTATCGACGCTCGGCACGCGAGTATCGCTTTCCATCTGCGCGTCGTGTTCGATCTGGTGGCTGAAGCTTTCCAGTGAGGCCTTGCCCGGTTGCGCATCGCTGGCAAATACCGGCGGGCTGAGCATGTACGCGCCCAGCAGTCGGCTCAGCGCCGCGAGGCTGTCGATATGGGTGCGCTCATAACCGTGAGTCGCGTCGCAACCGAATGCCAGCAGGGCAGTGCGGATATCGTGGCCCGCTGTCACCGCCGAATGCGCGTCGCTGAAGTAATAACGGAACATGTCCCGGCGCACCGGCAATTCATTCTCGCTGCCCAGACGCAGCAGATGGCGCGACAGGTGATAGTCGTAAGGCCCGCCGGAATCCTGCATGGCGACACTGACTGCATGCTCGCTGGAATGCTGGCCAGGGGCGACCGGCGCGATGTCGATGCCAACAAACTCGCTCACGTCCCAAGGCAATACGCCCGCTGCACCGGTGCCGGTTTCTTCGGTGATGGTAAACAGCGGATGGCAGTCGATCTGCGGCTCGGCGCCACTGTCGACGATGGCTTTAAGCGCGGCCAGCAACGCGGCAACACCGGCTTTGTCATCCAGATGGCGGGCGCTGATATGCCCGCTTTCGGTGAACTCGGGCAGCGGATCGAAGGCGACGAAATCGCCGATGCCGATCCCCAGCGACTCGCAGTCAGCCTTGGTGGTGGCGTAGGCGTCCAGGCGCAGTTCGACGTGGTCCCAGCTGATGGGCATTTCATCGACAGCGGTATTGAACGCATGCCCGGAGGCCATCAACGGCAATACGCTGCCGCGAATCACACCATGATCAGTGAAAACACTGACCCGGCTGCCTTCGGCAAAACGGCTCGACCAGCAGCCAATCGGCGCCAGAGACAGGCGACCGTTATCTTTAACTTCACGTACGGCAGCGCCGATGGTGTCCAGGTGCGCAGAAACAGCGCGGTCAGGGCTGCTTTGCTTGCCTTTCAAGGTGGCGCGAATCGTCCCGCGCCGGGTCAGTTCGAACGGGATGCCCAGTTCTTCAAGGCGCTCGGCGACATAGCGCACGATGGTGTCGGTGAAGCCCGTGGGGCTTGGGATCGCGAGCATTTCCAACAGGACTTTCTGCAGGTAGTTCAGATCCGGTTCGGGGATATTTTTTGCAGTGGTCATGTGAGCTCCTTTGGAGCAGCGGCAAGCTGTAAGCGGCAAGCTACAAGCTGGACCGGGTCCGCTTGAGGCTTGCAGCTTGAGGCTTGAAACTGCTCTCAGCTGTGCGCAGGCAAACTATGGGGAAACAGCAGGTCGACGAACTTTTCTGCCGTCGGTTGCGGTTCGTGGTTGGCCAGGCCAACCCGTTCGTTGGCTTCGATGAAAACGTATTCCGGTTGATCGGCGGCGGGCACCATCAGGTCCAGGCCTACCACCGGGATATCCAGGGCGCGGGCAGCGCGAACAGCGGCGTCGCTGAGCACCGGGTGCAATATCGAGGTGACATCTTCCAGGCAGCCGCCGGTGTGCAGGTTGGCGGTCCGGCGCACGGCCAGACGCTCGTCCATAGGCAGCACGCTGCTGTAGTCGTAACCGGCATCACGCACGGTGCGTTCGGTTTCTTCATCCAGCGGGATCTTGCTCTCGCCACTGGTGGCGGCAGCACGGCGGCGGCTTTGAGCTTCGATCAATTGGCCAACGGTGTGGCGACCATCGCCCACCACCTCGGCAGGGCGTCGAATCGCAGCAGCCACCACTTCGAAGCCGATCACTACGATGCGCAGGTCCAATCCTTCGTGAAAGCTTTCCAGAATCACTCGGGTGTCGAACTGCTTGGCACGCTCGATGGCGTCGCGCATTTCTTCCGGGGTGCGCAAGTTGACCGCGACCCCCTGGCCTTGTTCGCCATCCAGTGGTTTGACGACAATCTGCTGATGCTCCTCAAGAAACGCCAGATCAGCCGCCTCGTCACCCACCCGTTGTTGAGCCGGAAGCTTCAGACCGGCAGCCTTGAGCGCCTTGTGAGTCAGGCTCTTGTCCTGACACAAGGTCATGCTCACCGCGCTGGTCAGGTCGCTGAGGGACTCGCGGCATCGGATCCGCCGCCCGCCATAGGCGAGGGTGAACAGGCCCGCTTCGGCATCATCCACCTGCACCTCGATGCCGCGCCGATGAGCCTCTTCGACAATGATCCGCGCGTACGGATTGAAGTCCGCTTGCGGGCCGGGGCCGAGGAACAGCAATTCATTGATACCGTTTTTGCGCTTGATGGCGAAGGTCGGCAGGTTGCGAAAGCCCAGCTTGGCGTACAGCGACTTGGCTTGCTGGTTGTCATGCAACACCGACAGGTCCAGGTAGCTCAGGCCGCGACTCATGAAGTGCTCGACCAGATGTCGCACCAGCACTTCACCCACGCCAGGGCGAGTGCATTGCGGGTCGACCGCCAGGCACCACAGGCTGCTGCCGTTTTCAGGGTCGTTGAACGCCTTGTGGTGATTGAGGCCCATCACGCTACCGATCACCGCGTTACTGCTTTCGTCCTCGGCGATCCAGTAGACCGGGCCGCCTTGATGACGCGGGGTCAGCAGGGCAGGGTCGATGGGCAGCATGCCGCGAGCGATGTACAGGTTATTGATCGCCTGCCAATCCGCGCTGCTTTGCGCCCGGCGAATCCTGAAGCCGCGAAACACGCGCTGGGACGGGCGATAATCGCTGAACCACAGGCGCAGCGTGTCCGACGGATCAAGGAACAATTGCTGCGGCGACTGCGCAAGCACCTGTTGCGGGGCGGCCACATACAACGCGATGTCGCGTTCGCCAGGCTTTTCATTGAGCAGCTCGTTGGCCAGCGCCGCAGGGTCCGGGTAAGTATGGCCGATCAGCAGCCGACCCCAGCCACAGTGCAATGCCAGTGGTTGCGCCTCGCCCGTGCCATCTTCGGCCAGGCGCGCCTGCAGACGTTCATAGGAAGGCGATTGACCACGCAGCAATCGTTGGCTGTAAGCCGTCGAATTCTGTTTCATCGATCAAAGTCCTTGTTCGCTGAGCCACAGGTTCAGCGCCGCCAGCTGCCACAGCTTGGAGCCGCGCAGAGGCGTCAATTGACCTTCCGGGTTGGTCAACAGTTTGTCGATCATCGCAGGGTTGAACAGGCCGCGATCCTGGCTTGGATCTACCAGCAGATCACGCACCCAACCCAGGGTGTTGCCCTCAAGGTGCTTGAGGCCTGGTACCGGGAAGTAGCCTTTCTTGCGATCGATCACTTCGGATGGGATCACCAGGCGCGCCGCTTCTTTGAGCACCTGCTTGCCGCCGTCCGGCAATTTGAATTTGCCGGGGATACGCGCCGACAATTCCACAAGGCGGTAATCGAGAAACGGCGTACGCGCTTCCAGGCCCCAGGCCATGGTCATGTTGTCCACGCGTTTGACCGGGTCGTCCACCAGCATGATCGTGCTGTCCAGGCGCAAAGCTTTGTCCACGGCAGCATCAGCGCCTGGCTGGGCGAAATGTTCGCGAACGAAATCCCCTGCCGCGTCGTTGGCGGTCAGCCACTTGGGCTGCACGGTGGCGGCGTACTCTTCATAGCTGCGATCCACGAATGCATCGCGATAAGCAGCAACCGGATCGGCTGCGCCATCCACTTGCGGGTACCAGTGATAACCCGCGAACAGTTCATCCGCACCCTGGCCGCTCTGCACCACTTTGCAGTGCTTGGCGACTTCACGGGACAGCAGATAAAACGCGATGCAGTCATGGCTGACCATCGGCTCGCTCATGGCGCGGAACGCCGCAGGCAACTGCTCGATGATCTCGTGTTCCTGGATGCGCAACTGGTGATGGTTGGTGCCGTAGTGCTTGGCGATCAGGTCCGAATACTGGAACTCGTCGCCACGCTCGCCACCCGCATCCTGGAAGCCAATCGAGAACGTCGACAGGTTCTCGACGCCAACTTCGCGCAGTAGACCAACCAGCATGCTGGAATCCACACCGCCGGACAGCAGCACACCGACATCCACTGCCGCCCGCTGACGAATCGCCACGGCTTCGCGAGTGCTGTCCAGCACGCGGTCGCGCCAGTCTTCCAGGGTCAGGTTGGCTTCATCGGCATGCGGGCCGTAAGGCAGGCGCCACCAGACTTTCTGCTCGACCTTGCCGTGGGCGTCGATGAGCATCCAGCTCGCTGGCGGCAACTTCTCGACACCGGCCAACAGGGTACGCGGGGCTGGAACAACGGCGTGGAAGTTCAGGTAGTGATTCAGCGCAACCGGGTCGAGCATGCCGCTGATGTCGCCGCCTTTGAGCAGCGCAGGCAGGGTCGAAGCGAAACGCAGGCGTTTGTCGGTGCGCGACAGGTACAACGGCTTGACGCCCAGGCGGTCGCGAGCAATGAACAGCTTTTGCGTGTCGCGCTCCCAGATGGCGAAAGCGAACATGCCATTGAGCTTGGGCAGCATTTCTGCGCCCCAGGCGTGATAGCCCTTGAGCAGCACTTCGGTGTCGCCACCGGAATGGAACTGATAACCCAAGCCTTCAAGCTCGGTCCGCAGTTCCGGGAAGTTATAGATCGCGCCATTGAAGGCCATGGACAGGCCCAGGTGACTGTCGATCATCGGCTGCGCCGAGCCGTCCGACAGGTCCATGATTTTCAGGCGGCGATGACCAAGGGCAATCGGCCCTTGGCTGTGAAACCCCCACGCATCCGGGCCGCGAGGCGCCAGCTCATGGGTGATGCGTTCAACCGCGGCCAGGTCCGCTGGTTGATGGTCGAAACGTAGTTCACCTGCTAATCCGCACATAAGTCCTTACCGGTTTTCCGTTGGGGAAGGTGACTGAGAAATGCAGCCACCCAGAAACTGACCCATAGGGAACGGGGGAGTTTTAGATCAATCGGTTATAAGCAGCCGCGTGCAGGTGACCGGTGGACCTGTAGGCGCTGCCGAAGGCTGCGATCGCGGTGGGTCAGGTACGCCGACTTCGCAGCCTTCGGCAGCTCCTACAGGTTTGCGTTGTTTCAGGTAAACCTCGGTCCTGTAGGAGCTGACCGAGGTTACGAGGGCTGCGAAGGCGGTTTGCCTGATACGCCGCGGTTCGCAGCCTTCGGCAGCTCCGACAGATCATGTACCACTCAATACCCCGTCATCTCCAGATACCCCACGCCTTGATGGCTGCCACTCAAGGTGATCGGCCCTTCCCAGTAGGGAATCTGCAGATCCATCCAGGCGTTGGGGTTGAGGGCGTCGGTGGTGATGTCCAGGCCTTTGCCGGGGATTTTCACCGACCAGCGGGTGGGCATGCTGTGGCCAGCAACCTGGGTGTTGGCCAGTGGCTCAAGGCTGATGTCCCGGGCGCTCAACTGCTGAGTGCTGCCATCGGCACTAATCCAGGTGCCGGTCAGGTAGGGCTCGCCCTGTTTCTGGCGCATGCGATACAGCATCAGTTCGTCGCCGTTGGCCAGGTGCACCGAGAACCAGTCCCAGCCGGTCTGGTTGGCGGTCAATGGCTGGCTGCTCCATTCCCGGTCCAGCCATGCCGGGCCGCTGACCTGATAGCGTTTGCCATCAAGCGTGACTTCGCCCTTGGCCTCGAAATACGGCTGGCTGTAATAGTAAGAAGCCTGGCCCTGCTCGGACTTCTGGCTGAAACCCTGCTGACCCTGCAGCACCAGCGGCTTGCTGGACGTCAGGTGCAACCGATAGGCAAATTGCTCGCCCTTGGCCTGTAATTGCAGGCTGGCAAGTGGGTCGGCTGCGGGCATGTCGCTGCGCATGGACCAGTCATCGATCCAGGCCGAAAAGGGCGCCAGTTTGACTCCCGCTTGCTCGACGCCGCCCCGGGCGTAACGCTCGGCGGCGTAGTGCCGGGTCGCCGAGGTGACAGCGGCGTGGCCCATCCAGATAGTCCCGTCGTTCCAGCCCGAGCCTTGGGTGCCTGCGCGCAATGCATTGCGAAACAGCGTCCACTGCACGCCGAAATCCTGACCCTGTTCGTCCTTGAGATTGGCGGTGATGTACCACCACTCAATGCGAAAGCCCGGATGCGGACCATGATCGGCCGGGAAGGCAAACTCGCGCCCTGGCGTGACGGGGGTGAACTGCTCTGCCTGATTGCCCAGGCCTGCGAACCCCTGCTCGGGTGTGGATGGCTGATCGCAGCCCACGAGGGTCAGAAGCAGCAGCATGAACAGCCCGTTAAGCTTCATTGGCGAAGCTCCTCAGCAGATCGGCAGGGCGGGTGCGGAACAACTTAAGCAGCGGCCACGCAGAGGCGAGCAGGGTGGCCAGTAACGCGAGTGCCGAGAGTTGCAGCAGTTGCGCCGGGAAAATATGCAGCGGCAAGCGCCAGCCAAAGGCTTGCACGTTGATCACTGCGTCCAGACACCAGGCCAGCAACAGCCCCAACGGTAGCGCCAGGACCAGCGTCAACACCGCCAGCAGCCAGGTCTGGCCGAGGTTGAGCAGCATCAGTTGTTTGCGGGTCACGCCCAGCGCCCACAGCGGCGCCAGTTGGCTGAGACGGCTTTGGCTCTGGGTCAGCAGGCTGATGAACAGCGCAATCCCCGCGACCGCCAGGGTCAGGCTGTTGAGTGCGGCAGTGGCAGCGAAGGTGCGCTCGAACACCTGCGTGGACCAACCCTTGAGTTGGGTCTGATCGATGATGTGGTTGTCATCCAGGGCAAAGCGCGCTTGCAGTTCGCGGACCATTGCAGGAACAGCGGTTGGCTCGATACGCAGGTTGAAACGGTTGGGCGTCAGCTGCGGCCAATGGGCGAGCAACGGGTTGGCATTGACCAGCAGATGGCCCTTGGGATTGCCGTAATCGGCATAGATGCCCACCACTCGCGGTGCCCACTCTGCATCGGGCGCGGGGATTTTCAGGCGGTCGCCCACTTTCAGTTTCAGACGGCGGGCCAATTGTTCGCTGAGCATCACGCTGTCGCCTTTGGCCAGTTGCGCCCAGGGATCGCCACTGACCGATTCCAGCAACGGCCAGTGCTCGCGATAGGTGGCGTGATCCACCACACCGAACAGGTCCGCCGGCCAGCCTTGCAACTGAACCGCCACCTGCCAGTTGGGCAGAACGGCGCTGATGGTGGGTTGTTGCTTGAGCCAGTCTTGCAGCCGGGGCGCCTGTGCTGCGTTTTGGGGGGTGACGTAAAGCTCGGCGGTCAGGCGTTGTTCCAGCCAGTTGCCGAAGGTCTGTCGAAAGCCTGAGGTCATGCTGCCCGCGCCGATGTTGGCCGCCAGCGCCAGCAACAACGCCATCAGCGCCAGGCTCAAGGCGGGCAGTTGCTGACGGCAATCGGCAAGAAACCACTGGCCGAGCACCGAACGGCTGCGCCCGAGCAAGCCATTGAGCAAGGCGTTGAGCAACACCGGCAGGCCCAGCGCAGCCGCCAGCAACAGACCGGACATCAACACAAAACCACTGGCCAGGCTGTCACCGAACAGCAGCGCGGCCAGCGCCGCTATGGCAGCAACCCCGGCGACCCAGGCCTGGCGGCGCAACCATCTGCTGTGGGCCTGATGCCAGGCTTGCGCGTTGGCCAGCGCCAGCAGCGGCAGACGTGCTGCGCGCAGCAGGCTGTTGGCCCCAGCCAGGAGCGCGCCGAGAATGCTCAAGCCCAGACCGCCCAGCCACCAGATCGGGCTGAGGCTCAATTGCCCGGCGACCTCTGCGCCGTAAAGCCCGCGCAGGCTGGCCGCCACATCCGGCAACAGCAGGCTGGCCAGCAGATAACCGGTGGCGACGCCGAGCAGGCCACCGAGCAGGGCCAGTACCCCCAGCTCCACGGCCAAGGACGCGATCAGCATTCTGGCGCTGACCCCGCAAGCGCGCAGGTTGCGCAGTAATCCGCGACGTTGCTCCAACGCCAGGCCGATGGCGGCGTGAACGATAAACAGCCCGACCACAAAGGCCAGCACCCCCAGGGCATTGAGGTTCAAGTGAAAGCTTTCAGTCAGGCGCGCCAGATTGTTCTCTTCGCCGCTGTTCTCGAGCTGCAACGGGTCGTTCAAGTCGGGAGGAAGTATTGGATTACTGGCAGCAAAGTCCTTGGGCAGTAACAAACGCGACACCTGGCCGGGCAGGTTGAGCAAGGGCTGGGCAAAGCCGATATCGGTGAGCAGCACGCCCGGCGCCATGTCGACCCGGCTGCGTAACGGCGGCAGGCTTTGCCCGTCCGCTGTCTTGGGTTGTTGGCCTTCGTGCAGCCCCAGCGCCTGCAAGGTTTGGGTGGCGATCCAGGTCTGGCCTGGCGGAGTCAGGAAGTCGACGATCTGCCCGGTGTCCAGCGTTTGCCCGGCCACCGCCGTGCCGCTGGGCAACGACACCGGTTCGATGCCCATCAGTTGCACTCGCCGGTCTTCGAGGCCTTGCAGGATGATCCGCCCCTGCACCACCGGCGACACCGGCCAGCCCTCGCGGCGCAGGCTGATGAACAGCGCTTGAGGGAACGCCGCGCCGTTGGCAGTGCTCAGGCTGCTTTGCGGTTCGCCGCCGATGAGCTGGCTGGCCTGGGCGTAGTTCTGACGGGCCTGACTGTTGAGCGCCTGCACGCCGGTCAATAAACCGGTCGCCAGCCACAAGCCGGTCAGGACGCTGAAAAACTGCACGGGGTGACGTCGCCAATGGCTGAGCAAGGCGCGCAAGGTCCAATAGAAAACGCTCACCTCAACCCTCTACCGGGGTTGCCAGACGGCCGTGGTGCAAAATCACCTTGTGCGCCAGGCGCTCCGCCACCCGAGGGCTGTGCGTCACCATCAGCAGGCTGGTCGAACTGTCGGCGAGCAAGTCCAGAAGCAATTGCAGCACTTCATCGCTGGTCGCTTCGTCCAGGTTGCCGGTGGGCTCGTCGGCCAGCAGCAAACCAGGGCGCGACGCCAAAGCCCGACCTATCGCCACCCGCTGTTGCTGCCCGCCCGACAATTGCTCCGGGTAGCGCTTGAGCAGATCCCCAAGCCCCAGCCGCTCAACCAGCTGCGCCTGCCAATGTGGCTCGAAACGCCCGGCGAGCCGTGCCTGAAAGGCCAGATTATCTTCGACCTTGAGGCTGCCGATCAGGTTGAACTGCTGAAATACCAGACCGATTTCCGTGCGCCGCCAGTTGGCCAATTGCGCTTCGCTCATCAAGTCCAGCCGCTGCCCCGCAATCTCGATCTGCCCTGCATCCACCTGGTCCAGCCCGGCCACCAGATGCAACAGCGTGCTCTTGCCACTGCCGGATTCGCCCATCAAGGCCAGGCTGCTGCCGCTCTGTAAATCCAGGTCCACGCCCCGCAGCACCGCCAATGGACCTTGGGCCGTGACGTAGCTCTTGAAGACGTTTTTTACTTCAAGCATGGGGTGGGCTCGTTTGCTTTCGTGGGGAGGAGGATAGCGGCTTTGGTTCAGGGTGTGGGTTCAATTCTGTAGGAGCTGCCGAAGGCTGCGAACCGGTTTCTCATGGGCAATCGTCTTCGCAGCCTTCGGCAGCTCCTACGGAGAATTGCGTCAGCTCTGGCCGCACCGGATCCGTGGGAGCGAATTCAGCAACATGCTTTTGATTTCACTTCCCCCGAATCAACTCCCGCAACATGAACCGGTTCGGGTGGCAGGCTTCGGCCACGCTGCGGGGCAGGGGAAGGGGTTCGTTGTCGAGCCAGGCGGCGAGGAGTTCGGCGCACAGGGGCGCGGTGATCAGGCCCCGGGAGCCGTGGCCGCTGTTGATGTACAGGCCGTCGAGCCAAGGGCAGGGGGCGTCTGGCGTCTGACGCGCGTCTTTAGCCAAGGCCGCGTAGGTCTGAACAAAGGCGTCTTTATCGGCCAACGGCCCGATGATGGGCAGGTAATCCGGGCTGGTGCAGCGGAATGCTGCCCGACCTTGCAGTTGTTCCACGGGCAGGCTGCCTGCGTCAAGGCGTTCAGCAAGGTCCGGGGAAATCTCCTGCAGAAGTTGCAGATTGCCCACGTGATCCGCCGTGGTGGTGCTCAAGTCTTCATTGGTGAAATCGAAACTGGCCCCCAGGGTGTGCTCACCCAGGCGCGCCGGAGCGACGTAGCCTTCAGCGCAGACCACCGTTCGCAGCGTCTGGCTGGCAGCGGTTTGCGCCAGGCGGGTGATCTGCCCGCGAATGCGCTTGAGGGGCAACCCCGCGCTGGCCGGAAACTGCTTGATGTCGGCCGCGCCTGCCAGGACAACCACCTCGGCGCAGGCCAACAACCTGTCGCCATCCCAGGCTTGCCACTGGCCGGATTCACGGCGCAACTCGATGGCCTCGTGATGCACGTGCAGGTGAATGTTCGGATGATCAACGGCCGCGCGACACAGCGCCGGCGGATGCACCCAGCCTCCCTCGGGAAAGTACAACCCGCCGCTTTCAAGGGTTACACCACTGCGTGCTTCGGCGGAGCGCTTGTCCACTGGATGCAGCAACGCCTCGGGAAACGCCGCCGCCAGTTGCGCCTGACGCTGGGCTTCCTTGTCGTTGAAGGCCAGTTGCAACACGCCGCAGGCATCCCAGTCCACACCCTTTTGCAGGCGTTGCAAGACACGACGCGTGTAACCGAAACCGCTCAGGATCAGTTGCGACAGCGCCGTGCTGTGTGCCGAGAGTTTCAGGTACAGCACGCCTTGCGGGTTGCCTGATGCCTCCTGGGCAATATCGCTGTGACGCTCCAGCAGGTTGACCTGCCAACCTCGCGCCGCCAGGCTGGCTGCGGTGGTGCAACCGGCCATGCCGCCGCCGATGACCATCGCATTGCGTTCGCCCGTGACCGGCGCCGGACGTGCGAACCAGGGTTTGACCGCCGGGGCAGGCGCGACGTCTTCGGGCCAGCCGAGAAACGTGCCCCGCAGCACTTCCCATTTATGGCCTATACCCGGCACGCGTTTCATCTTGAAACCCGCCGCGTTCAGGGCGCGCCGCACCCAGCCGGTGCTGGTGAAGGTGCCGATGGTGGAGTTGGGCCCGGCCAGTCGGGCCAGTTCGGCAAACAGTTCGGGTGTCCACATTTCAGGGTTTTTTGCCGGGGCAAAGCCGTCGAGGAACCAGGCGTCGATCGGCCCGTCCAGCTGTGGGAGCATGTCCAGCACGTCGCCGATCAGCAGGGTCAAGGTCACTCGGCCGCCGTCGAACACCAGGCGCTGAAAACCTTCATGCACCGCCACGTAGTGCTCAAGCAATGGCGCGGAAAACGGCGACAGTTCCGGCCATAAATCCAGAGCACGTTGCAGGTCGGCACGGCTCAGGGGGAATTTCTCCACGCTGACAAAGTGCAGCCGGGCAGTCGCCGGCGCGCACTCGGCGAACAGTTGCCAGGCGCAGAGAAAATTCAGGCCGGTGCCAAAACCGGTTTCGCCAATCACCAGCCGCCCATGGGCTGGCAATGCGCTGAAGCGCTCTCGCAGGCTGTTTTGCACCAGAAAGACGTGTCGGGTTTCTTCAAGACCGGCTCCGGTCGCGAAGTAAACGTCGGAAAACTCCCGGGAATGGGGGTTGCCCTGTTCGTCCCAGTCGATCTGGGCATTGCGGGTGATGGTCACGGTGTGGCTCGGCGTGGGGGCGGGGGGCTATGGTAGCGCAGTTTGCGACGTACTTCAGATCACCCACAGGTCCCAGGCCAGCCTGGGCTCTTGGATGCTTCCCGAAAACGGTCGATATTTATCTAACACCATTTGCAACGCCATACCTGCTCACGTGCTCACTCTTTCAAAAGGAGTTGAGCAATGAGCCAACCAACAGCCCCGGTCCACCACCCATTCATCAAATCCAGTGTGCCGTCCTGGTACGTTTACACCACCGCCGAGCTGCGTGATCGGCTGCATCGCGACATGCTCCACGGCCATCATTTGCGCAGCCAGGTGAAGCAGGTATTTAGCGGCCTGCAGGACCTCACTAGCTTTGCCCGACCCCTGTTGGCCGATGCGCTGGAGCAACATTTCGGCTTTGGCCTGGATGTGGATCGCGATCATTTTCGCCATGTCACTTCTGCTGACACGATCTGGCCGCTGCCCGGCAAGCTGGTGGAGCGCACCTTCAACGTGCAGTCGCTGCTGCAAGCGGCCCTGCAGAACTTTCACCAGGAGGAGGTTGACGCGGCCACCGCCGATTCAGTGATTTTCCATGGCACGCCCAATCTCGCGACCTTCGCCGCGAAAACCAGTTATCCCCACCCGCTGAAAATTGCGCCTGCGCAGTTCATGGCGCTGTGTCGCAAGCTCGATCTGGGCGGTCGCTATCAGGCGCACATCAAGGCAGTACTGGAGCCAGTCGCCAGCACGATGCGCACGCGAGCATTGAATTCGAAACAGATCAAATACGTGCTCATCCAGCAAATGCGCAACGCGCTGCACGTGGAGGCGCATCTGGCGTTTATGCAGGGCCGGCATGTGCTTTCCAGTGGGGCCTACGATTCCATTCTGGCGGCGACCGAGCATAGGGCGGCTCCCAAGACGGCTTGGCCGGTGGATATCCAGTATTTGAACATTCTGGGGTTCACGTTGCGTGATGTACTGGTGTTTCATCCCCGGGGGCTAAGCGGCTGTGTGGTGTATTTGCCTGGCGACCCGACTGGCCCGCTCAAAGAGTACGACTCGTTTGATCAATTCATGACCCAGTTGCGGTCGAGGCTGCGCACTGTCGACTACCAGCAGTTCTTCGCCGGCTTCATCGGGCAGCGGCGCAAGGCCGAGTTCATCAGTCAGTTGCAAGAATGCCTGACGCCCCGACGCACACGCCCGGTGCCAGGCTATAGCGGGCTTCGCCCCAGGCAGTGGGTGGTGGCGGAAGTGGACGAAATGGCCGATCTGCAGTTGGTGGCGCAGAACATTCCTTATACGTTGCTGGAGCATCTTCACTTCCAGAGAATGCTGCGCATCAAGGACGATGCCCGCGCTTTGGCTGTGCCCACCGGCGATGAGGATCGGGCGTCCCGCCAGAAGCGTCTGGCTCATTACCTTGAGCTGGGCATGAACGCCATCAACCTCGCGGCGTTGTTCGTGCCGGTGTTGGGCGAAGCGATGATGGTGGTGGCCGGGGCGCAGCTGCTGACCGAGACCTTCGAAGGTGTCGAGGCCTGGGCTCACGACGATATGGATGAGGCGCTGAAGCATCTGGCCAGCGTCGCGGAAAACCTGGCGATGCTGGCCGCATTTACCGCCGCCGGTAAAGCGGCATTGCCTGCTGAAATCCCGGCGATCAAGGACTCTTCATTTGTCGGCAAGATGATCCCGGTCAAGCTGGCCAATGGTCAGACGCGATTGTGGTCGCCGGACCTGGTGCCCTTCAGCACAGAAGTGATTTTGCCCACTGGCCTGAAGCCCGGCGCTGAAGGCGTTTTCACCTATGAAGGCACGAATTACATCGGCATTGAAGGCCGGTTTTATCGCGTGGAGCTGGATGAGACGCTGAACAAATGGCGTATCAAGGCGCCACGCGGCAACAGGTTCACCCCGCAACTGGAGCACAACGGTGCTGGCGCCTGGCGCCATGAGGGAGAAAACCCGCTGACCTGGGATCTGAAAACCTCGTTCAAGCGCCTGGGCTATTCGGTCGCGACGCTTTCTGAGCGGGCGGCTGAAGAGGTGTTGGCGGTGACCGGCACGGACCAGTCGCTGCTCACCACCTTGCACCTGGAAAACCAGGCGCCGCCCGCCGCGCTGACCGACACCATCGAACGGTTCGCCCTCAATCAGCGCGTCTTGCAGATGAACAGCGAGCACCCGCAATTGCTGTTCGAGCGCCTGAACCAGCAGCGCGAGGTCAGCAGTGACCCGCTGGTGCAGTTGATCAAGCGCGACTTCCCGGGCATGACCTCGGCTGCGGCTCGTGAACTGCTGCTTGAAACCAGTGCCGAGCAACGCGCGACCCTGAGCACGACCCAGACCCAGACCCAGACCCTGCCGCTGAATATCGCCGGCAGGGCGCGTGGTTACCTGCAGGAGATCCGTATCAATCAGGCTCTTGAAGGTTTTTTTCTGACATCGCGGGCTGAGAATGCCGACACCCTGAAACTCGCCCTGCACGGAATGGAGCAACTGCCAGGCTGGCCGAAAGACCTGCGCATCGAAATACGTGAGGGCGCATTCAGCGGACCCCTGCTTGATGGCATCGGCGAGCGTACAACCACCCAACGACGGATTCTGATTAAACAAGGCAAGGGCTACACGCTGTGCGATACCTCGGGCAAGCTGCTGGCACCGGCGAACGATTTCTACTATGCAGTCTTGACTGCCCTGCCTGACGGTGCCGTGAACAGCATCGGTATCGCTGATGCCACTGCATTGCGCGAGCGGATTGTCAGTGATGCCACTTCACAGCGCAGACGTGTGGCGAAGGTGCTCGGCCTCCAGGAAATTGCTCCCGGCTTTCGTGGCCCACAGCGCCTCGCCAACCGGCGTCTCGGTTATGAGCTGAGCGGGCGAGGGGCCGGGGCATTCAGCCCCGATTTACCCGCCGATTCCGATGACCTCATCGCCGCGCTGCAAGCCCTGTATCCGGAAACCCCCAGCCTTGTGATTCATGTGCAGAACCTGATTTTTCGCGGCTGGAGTATTCCGCAGCTGCTGGAACTGACCCAGGCCCGATTGCAATCCTGGGAAATGATGCGCAGCGCCCTGGAAGGCTGGGTGCATCCCACGGGGCCGGGCCCATCGATCAGCAGCCAGCAATTTGCAGTGCGCCAGGCCGTTGCCGATGCCCTGGGGCGCGCCTGGCGTTTCAGCGACCCGCTGTCGCCCATGCATTCGGGCAACCTGCTGTTGGAAAGTCTGGACCTGACCGGTTTCACGGACATGCCCGACCTGCCGTCCCACTACCGGGAAATCCATTACCTGACCCTCAGTCGAGTCACGGGCGGCGTCGAGGATATCAATCGCTTTCTCGGGCGTTTTCCGGGCGTCAATCGACTGGAGTTTCTGGGGGTGGGGCTGACGGAGTTGCCCGAGGGGCTGGCAGGTATGCGCGATCTTACGCACCTGTCCCTTGAAGGGGCCGGGCTGACCATCGATCAGGCCGCCATGGACCTGTTCACGCGCATCCCGACCCTGGATGAGCTGGATTTGTCCGGCAACATCCTGGGCACCATCACCGAAGTCAGTCGTTTGCGTATCACCACTCTGTGGTTGAACGAAACAGGGCTGACTCAGTGGCCTGCGTGGGTTGAAGACCTCGGCCTGCGATCGCTGGATATCAGCGATAACCAGATCGTGCATTTGCCTGAGCACATCATTGAAAACAGCATGGGTCAGCCCTCGCAGCTGACCATCCACGCCTACGACAACCCCATTGATCACGAAGACTTGCGCCGGTTCTGGATCAATGACCGTGGCTACGATATGACCTATCGTCTTGAGTTCAACTTTCCCGAAGAGATCCGCGACCTGGTGGTCGACACCACTTCCAGCGACGACGCGACCTCCTCGGATGATGAGGCCGAGTGGCACGTGCACAACCCCGAGCACACACCGTACGTGCCACCGGTGCCCGTGATGGATATCTGGCTGGTGGAGGGTAGAACCGAGTTGAACTCGCGCTTGACCATCGCCTGGCAGCGGGTCGAAACAGCGGGTGATGCGCCAAACCTGCTGGTGCTGCTCCAGCGGCTGCACGAAGCCGCTGACTTCAGGCGATTTCACGAAGAACTGGCCAATGATGTGATGCGAGTGCTGGAAATGGCGGCTGATAATCCGACCCTGCGAGCCGAGCTGGAGATTATGGCCAATGATCGCCTGTTCGGCGCCGACCAGACCTGTGAAGATGGCGCGCGGTTGATTTTCAGTGACATTCAGGTGGCGGTGTACGCCCATTCCGAGTTACAGGGCGTGCCCGAGGCGCAGCATACCGAGGTGTTGTTCCGGGTCATCCGCAGGCTGTTCCGCTTGAATGAGGTGCAGACCCTCGCCGACCTGGAGATCGCCAGTCGTGAGGCGCGGGACATGCTGGTCGATGAGGCGGAAGTGCGCATGGCGTACCGGATCGGTCTGGCCGACGATCTGAACCTGCCCGGTCAACCCCTGAGCATGGCCTGGAGCCGTCTGGCCTCGGTGGATCGCCAGGCCATTCTCGAAGCCCGTCGGCGGGTGCTGGAGCGTGAAACCGGGGATGAATTCGTCAACTACGCAGTGGCCGATCGCCGCTGGAACGAGCGTCTGCGCGCCGAGCATCAGGCGGATCTGACTCGGGTCACGGCCCCCATCCGGGCGCAGATGGAGGCGCTCGAAGAACATCCTCCGGTTGATCCCGATGAATATGATCGTCAGGGGCGTGCCTTGATTGCTCGGCTCAACGCTGCCGAAAAAGCCCTGCTGGAGCAATTGACCAGCAACATGCGGCAGAAGTGGTTCTGAGTTTCACTGGAGTTGACCCGGTCCCGGCAACTTTGTCGGCGCTGGGTTAGTCTGAGTTTCACGAGTCACTCGACCTGTAGGAGCCAACTTGTTGGCGAGGCGTTGGACCTGTGTGAATCAGAAACTCCGTCTCGCGAACAAGTTCGCTCCTACAGGGAAATGCATTCCAGGCTATGGATTTGTTGAAAAGAGGGAACACCTGCATGTTCGAATCCGCTGAAATCGGTCACGTCATTGCCAAGGAAACCTACGACGCTGAAGTCCCTGCCTTGCGTGAAGCCTTGCTCGACGCGCAGTACGATCTGCACGAGCAGGGCAAGCGCCAGATCATCGTATTGATCAACGGCATCGAAGGCGCGGGCAAGGGCGAGACGGTCAAGCTGCTCAATGAATGGATGGACCCGCGCTTCATTGAGGTCCGCACCTTCGATCAACAAACCGATGAAGAGCTGGCCCATCCCGTGGCCTGGCGTTATTGGCGGCAACTGCCAGCCAAAGGGCGCATGGGGATTTTCTTCGGCAACTGGTACAGCCAGATGCTCCAGGGTCGGGTCCATGGGTTGTTCAAGGACCCGGTGCTCGACCAGGCGATCAACGCGTCCGAACGGCTGGAAAAAATGCTCACCGACGAAGGTGCGCTGATCTTCAAATTCTGGTTTCACCTGTCCAAGAAACAGATGAAAACCCGCCTCAAACTCCTCAAGGACGACCCGCTGCACAGCTGGCGCATCAGCCCGCTGGACTGGCAGCAATCCAAGACCTACGACAAGTTCGTGCGCTACGGTGAGCGAGTGCTGCGGCGCACCAGTCGCGACTATGCGCCGTGGCATGTCATCGAGGGCGCCGATCCTCACTACCGCAGCCTGACCGTAGGCCGGCTGCTGCTGGAAGGTATGCAAGCCGCGCTCAAGGCCTCCAAAGTCAAACCCCAGGCCAAGCCGTTGAGCGTTGGGCCCCTGGCGCCGGCGCAAAACGAAGCAACGTTGCTGGGCAGCCTCGACATGAGCCTGAACCTGAGCAAGGAAGACTACGAGGAACAGCTGATCACCGAGCAGGCGCGGCTGTCGGGCAACATTCGTGACAAGCGCATGCGCAAACATGCTCTGGTTGCGGTGTTCGAGGGCAACGATGCGGCGGGCAAGGGCGGGGCGATCCGGCGGGTCGCGGCGGCGCTTGATCCGCGCCATTACAACATCGTGCCGATTGCCGCCCCCACTGAAGACGAGCGGGCGCAGCCTTACCTGTGGCGCTTCTGGCGGCAGATTCCGGCGCGAGGCAAATTCACGATTTTTGATCGCTCCTGGTATGGCCGGGTGTTGGTCGAGCGGGTCGAGGGCTTTTGCAGCCAGGCTGATTGGTTGCGCGCTTATGGCGAGATCAACGACTTTGAAGAGCAACTGACCGATGCCAAGGTTGTGGTGGTCAAGTTCTGGCTGGCCATTGATGACGCCACGCAGCTGGAGCGTTTTCAGGCGCGGGAGAAAATCCCGTTCAAACGCCACAAGATCACCGATGACGATTGGCGCAACCGGGGAAAATGGCCGCAATACCGCGACGCAGTCGGCGACATGGTGGACCGCACCAGCACCGAAATCGCCCCCTGGACGCTGGTGGAAGCCAACGACAAACGCTGGGCCCGGGTCAAGGTGTTGCGCACCTTGAACGAAGCGCTGGAAGCGGCGTTTGCGCGGGATAAGAAGAGCAAATAAGAGCGGCTCACCTTGTTCTGTGGGAGCGAATTCATTCGCGAAGAGGCCGGTACATTCAACAGTTATTTGTTGGCTGATCCATCGCCTTCGCGAATGAATTCGCTCCCACAGGTTTGATGCTCACGTGCCTGACAAACCGCTGTTCGCAGCCTTCGGCAGCTCCTACAGGTCATGCGTTTTTTTCAGGCACACCTTGGCCCTGTAGCTGACCGAGGTTACGAGGGCTGCGAATGCGTGTTTAAGACAGACCGCTTTCGCAGCCACGGCAGCTCCTACAGGTCATGGTTTTTTTCAGGCACACCTTGGCCTGAGCTGACCAAGGTTACGAGGGCTGCGAAGGGGTGTGCCAGACACGCCGCTGTTCGCAGCCTTCGGCAGTTCCTACAGATCATGTGTTTTTTCAGGCACACCTTGGCTCTGTAGGAGCTGACCGAGGTTACGAGGGCTGCGAAGGCGATATGCCTGACACATCGCTGTTCGCAGCCTTCGGCAGCTCCTACAGGCATCCTGTGCAATGTCAGGACATTCCTACCGTTCCCGCATCGCCTCTGTCCGGGCTTTCAATACGGGTTTCAACAGATAATCCAGCACGCTTTTTTCCCCGGTGATGATGTCCACGGTGGCGGTCATGCCGGGGATGATCAGCAGGGGTTTGGCGTCGCTGCCCAGGTGGTTGCGGTCGGTGCGGACCTGGATCAGGTAGAAGCTGTTGCCCTTGTCGTCAGTGGTGGTGTCGGCGCCGATCAGTTCGAGTCTGGCGGGCAGGCCGCCATAAATCGTGTAGTCGTAGGCGCTGAATTTGACCATGGCTTTCTGGCCCGGATGCAGGAAGGCCACGTCTTGCGGCCGCACCTTGGCTTCAATCAGCAGGTTGTCTTCCAGTGGCACAATCTCCACCAGATCACTGCCCGGCTGGACCACGCCGCCAATGGTGTTGACCTTGAGCATCTTGACCACGCCGCGTACCGGCGATACCACCGTGGTGCGCGTCACCCGGTCATCAATGGCGATGCTGGTGGCGGTGATCCTGGCCAGTTCCGAGCGCTTTTCGTTCAGCTCTTTGGAGGCGTCCGAGCGAAAGGCAAACTCAGATTCCTGCACCTTGCTCTTGATTTCATTGATCGCCGAATCCGCCCGTGGAATCGCCAGGGTCGTGGCGTCCATCGACCCGCGAATTTCCACCGCGCTGCGCTTGAGCCGCAGGATTTCCACCGGCGATACCGCCCCCGACGCCACCAGTGGCGTGGACATGTTCAGCTCCTGCTGGACCAGCCCGAGGCTGCTGCGGAATTGGTCTTGTTTGGAACGAAACTCGGCCAGCTCCTGAGTCTTCTGCCGCAGCTGTTCATTGAGGGTGCGCTGTTCGCTGCGCAAGCGCTGCTGGCGGGACTGATACAGCGCCAGCTCGTCGGCCGCCACTTGAGGGGCCTTGGCGACCACTTCGGCGGGCAACTTGAACGGGCGTCCCTCGGCCTCGGCAGAGAGCCGTTCGACCTGCGCGGTCAGGGTGTAGCGGTCGACCTCGCTCTCACCCTTGTTGGAGCGAAAGCGCGTGTCGTCCAGGCGCAGCAGGGTTTCACCCTTGTTCACCAGTTGCCCTTCGCGGACGAAGATTTCAGTGACGATCCCGCCTTCCAGGTTCTGGATGACCTGCACCTTGCTGGACGGAATGGCCTTGCCTTCGCCCATGGTCACTTCTTCGAGCACTGCCAGTTTTGCCCAGATCAGCGCTGTCAGCACCAGCACCGCCACCACCCAGACGGTCAGGCGGGATTTGCGCGGGCTGTCCTGGGCCATGACGCCTGCCAGGTACGGCATGAATTCGATTTCTTCGCGCAGGCGCGGGTTGAAATAGCGAGGGGCGTGGATCGCGGGCATGGTGATTCTCCTTTAAACCGAGGCTTGGCCGACCTGGCCTTTGCGCAGCGCCTGAATGACAGCGTCCTTGGGGCCGTCGGCGACGATTCTGCCGTTGTCCACCACCACCAGCCGGTCAACCAGGGTCAGCATGGACATGCGGTGGGTGACCAGCAGCAGAGTCTTGCCGGGCAGCAGGTCATAGAGGTGCTGACGCAGTTGGTCCTCGCTGGCGTTGTCCATGTGGCTGGTGGGTTCGTCCAGCAGCAGGATCGGCGGGTCCAGCAGTAGCGCCCGGGCCAGCAGCACCGCCTGGCGCTGCCCGCCGGACAGCAACTGACCGCGCTCGCCCAATGGCCGGTCGAAGCCTTGCGGGTGACGCAGGGCCAGTTCATCGACGCCGGTCACCCGGGCCACTTCGATCATCCGCGAGTCACTGACCTGCCGCGCGCCCAGGGTCAGGTTGTCCCGCAGGCTGCCTGCCAGCAGCGGCAGGTCGTGGGCCACGTAACCGATCTGCTGGCGCACCTCGCTGATGTCCAGCTGGCGTAAGTCCAGGTTGTCCAGCAACACCTGCCCTTCATCTGGCTCGTAGAAGCCCATCAGCAGACGCGCCAGGGTGCTTTTGCCAGAACCGCTGCGGCCAATGATGCCGATGCGTTCCCCAGGCCGAACCACCAGGTTGACCGCCGACAGGGCCGGTGCGCCTTTCTCGGTGTAACGAAAACTCACCTGATCAAGGCTCAGCGCGCCCGACAGCGTGCTGTGCTCCAGCGGTTTTTGCAGCGGCTGGCGTTCTTGGGGCAGGGCCATCAGGGCGTCGGTGCTGGTCATCGTCAGGCGCGCTTGTTGATAGCGGGTGATCAGCCCGGCGATTTGCCCAAGCGGCGCCAGCACCCGGCTGCCGAGCATATAAGTGGCGACCAGTGCGCCGACGCTCAGGCTGCCGGCGATGATGCTGTAGACCCCGGCAATAATCGTTGCCATGCCCGCAAACTGCTGGACAAACAGCGTGCCGTTGCTCGCCAGGGCCGCCAGATTACGGGCGTGGCCATCGAGCCGGGTCAGCGCGCCGTGGGTGGTTTCCCATTGATGCTGGCGCTGATGCTGCGCCCCGCAGGCCTTGAGGGTTTCCAGGCCGCCGAGGGTTTCGATCAACAGGGCCTGGCGTTCGGCTCCCAGGCTGAGGCTTTTTTCCACGGTGTCGCGCAGGCGGATCTGGATGATCCAGGCAAACAGCATGGTCAGCGGGAAAGCAATCAGCGGGATCAGCACCAGCCAGCCGCCCAGCAACCCAATGACCACCAGCATCAGGGCGGCGAAGGGCAGGTCGATCAGGCTGGTCAGGGTGACGGCGGTGAGGAATTCGCGCAGGCCCTGGAAGTCATGGATGCTCTGGGCAAAGCCGCCAACGGTGGCCGGACGCGCTTTGCTGGTCATGCCGACGATGCGTTCAAACAAAGTGGCGGACAGGATCAGGTCGGTCTTGCGCCCGGCCTGATCCAGCAGGTGCGCACGGATCATGCGCAACACCAGTTCGAACAGCGTGCCCACCAGCAAACCGATGGCCAGGACCCAGAGCGTCGACGTGGCCTGATTGGGCACCACCCGGTCGTAGGTCTGCATGACAAACAGCGGCACCATCAGCCCCAGCACATTGATCAGCAGGCTGGCGAGAATGGCATCGCTGTACAGCCCGCGGGACAGCTTGAGCGTGTCGCGAAACCAGGCTCTGACTCGGGGCACCAGCGGCGCATGCAGATCTTCTAAAGTGTGGCGCGGCCGGGCGAACAAGGCTTGGCCGCTGTAGCGGCGGGCAAGCTCTTCAGCGTTGATCCATTGTTCGCCGCCCTCGGTTTCGCAAGGCAGGATCAGCGCACGACCGTCTGCGCCCCAACGGCTGAGCACGGCACAACGTTGCCCGTCGAGCAGCAGCAGAACCGGCAGGCTCAGGGCGTCGATGGCCTTGAGTTCGCGGCTCAGCCAGCGCGCCTGCAACCCGGCCCGTGCCGCCGCGCGGGGCAGCAACTGCGCGCTCATACGTTTTTCGGCCAGGGGCAGGCCTGCGCTGAGGCTGGCGCGGCTGACCGCGCAACCGTGCAGGTTGCAGAGGATCAACAGCCCGTCGAGCAGCGGATCATCCTGCAGCGGTTTATCGAGCCGTGGTTGATCAGCGCTTTCAAGGGCGTCAGCTGGTAACGGCAGTTCCATGGTGGTCACAGGCGTGCTCCCGAGGCGAAGGGTTATTTCAATGCCGGCAGGCGGGCGTCACTTTTGACGTCCGACAGGGCAACGGCTTCGGCAGGCAGCACGATCCGCTGCTTGCGCAGCAACTCGCCTTCAGTGGCCAGGACTCGGTACATGGCGAACTCTTCGGTGTAGCGCACTTCGGTGTAACGCCGATTGGCGTTGTACAGCTCGTTCTCACTGTCGAGCAGGTCCAGCAGGGTGCGTTGACCCAGGCCGAATTGGTCTTGATAGGCGCTGCGTACTCGGGTGGAGGACATGGCGTATTCCCGGGCGGCAGGCGTCTGCTGACGCGCGTTGTTCATCGCGTTCCAGGCCAGGGAGAGGTTTTCATTGAGCATGCGCAGGGCGTTGTTGCGGATGTCCATGGCTTGCCCGGTCTTGTAGGAGTCCGAGCGCAGGCGCGCCTTGTCACGGTTGCCGTTGAACAGGTTGTAGTTCATCACCACGGCGGCGCGCCATTCGTTGTCGCGGCCTTCCTCGCCTTGCAGGTTGTTGTTGGCGCCCACCGCCAGCTCCCCATCGAAACGTGGATAGAACGGCGACTTGGCAATTTCGTATTGCTTCTCGGCGGCGTTCACATCGGCCTGTGCAGATTTCAGATAAGGGTTATTGAGCAGCATGCTTTGTTGGGCATCACCCAGGGTCAGCGGCACTTCGCCCTTGATCGACGGCGGCGCTTCCAGCTCATCCGGCTGGCGGCCCACGGCGCTGAAGAAATTGGCTTCGGCGTCCGCCAGGTCCACTTGCGCGGTGTAGAAATTGTTTTCCGCCAAGGCGCGCCGGGCGCCCGACTGGTCGCGATCGGCCGTGCTGCCCAGGCCGCGCTCGGTGCGCAGACCAATCTGGTCGTTGATGCGCAGGTGCGCTTGCAGGTTGTTCCTGGCCAGGGTCAACAACTCCCGGCGCTTGAGCACTTCCAGATATACCTCGATGGCGCGCAGGGCCAGGCTTTGCGAGGTGCCCTGTACGTAGTAGGCGCGGGAATCGACCACCGCCTTGGTGCGCCCGACTTCATTGGGCGTGTTGAAGCCGTCGAACAGCAGTTGGCGCAGGCGCAGCTCCGACTGGGTGTAGGTCAGGTCCCGGTCATCGCGGCCATAAAGGGCGCGGGTGGTGGGGTTGTCGGTGCGTTGTCGTCCATAGGCGGCAATCAGGTCCACGCGCGGCAGGTACCCGCCCTTGGCGACATTCACTTCTTCGTCAGCCGACAGCCGATCGTTTTTGCTGGCATGGATTTCCGGGTGGAAATCGAGCGTGCTCTGAATGGCTTCGTTCAAGGACATGGCTTGCGCCTGGGCACAGGCCACCGCCAACACCACTGCACTGTAGAGCGGGGTCAAATCGCGCATGAATACTTCTCCCTAAGTAATAATTTCTGATTTGCCAAAAAACTGACGATTCCGACGCTTTAAACCGTATCAGGTTTGTAACATCACAGCTAAGAACAAGTTTAAGGAAAAGCAAGACAGTTTTTTCATAACGCTTATGCCGAAAAAGACTTATGGATTTTCGCTGATTAGCGAGATTGTTGTTTTGTTATAGCCAGTAAATACAGTGATTTATGGAGTCTGTTTGTAGGGTTAAAGATTTTTGGCAGATTAATGGCGATGGCGGATTCTCATGATTTATAAGGAAAATTCGGAAGTTTCCGTTGGTGGCATTATTTTGTCGTTTTCTAAATTGTCAGTTCGAAAGGCCGCCATAGAGCCAGCGGATAAGCGTCTGCTGTCACGAATATGAAGCGGATTATTGCGAAATAGGGAGGGAATATGGCTCGGGTGATCGGCACGATTCGACAGGTGGCAGGTGAAGTGTTTGCAGTAGCCAGCGATGGCACGCGGCGAGTGGTTATCGAGGGCGAGCGATTGTTTGCGGGCGAGCAGCTGATGACGGGCGCGGCCGGTGCGGTGGCCGTCAATCTCAGCGGAGGCGGTGAGTTGACGCTTGGCAGGGGCAGCAGCCTGCAGCTGACGCCTAAGCTGCTTAGCCATCACGCGGCGCAGATCGTCACCGCTGATGAGTTGACCCCAACCCTGGCGCAGCCCGCCGACGTCACTCAGGCGCAGCAGGTGGCCAGCCCGCAGACGCCATCGGCCAACGAAACGCCCGCCGCTGCGGACGGAGCGCCACTGGGTGGCGGCCATTCGGCAATGCTCCTGACCGAAGTGGGCGGCGTGGTGACCCCGCACATCGGCTTTGCGACTCAGGGCCTGAGCCGTGCGCCGGAGTTCCCAGAAGGGCGCATCGAAGGTTCCTCCGGCAGCTCGACGGGTGCGCCGTCAACGGCCGTGCCACCGGTGGTCGAAACACCGGTCGTGGTTATGCCGCCCATTAATCCCCCCATAGAGCAGCCGCCAACAGAACCGCCGGTAGTACCTCCCGTAGAGCCTCCGGTCACACCACCCGGTGAACCACCGGTTGAGCCCCCGGTGGTCGAGCCGCCCGTCGAGCCGCCGCTCGATCACGGCGTGCAATTGTCCGATGGCGAGTTGACGGTCAATGAGGCTCATCTGTCGTGCGGCTCGGCCACCGATCCGGATGCCCTGACCCAGACCGGCACCTTCAGCGTCTCGGCGGGCGATGGCCTGCAAAGTCTGGTGGTGGGCGGGTTGGTGATCATTGATGCGGGCGTGATAGCGGGTTTCCCGCAGAGTACTCAAACCCCGTTGGGCAACGTGTTTAGTGTCACGCACTACGATCCGGCCAGCGGTCTGGTCAGTTACAGCTACACCTTGGTGGGCGCAACCGCCCATGCCGATGGTGACGGCACCAACCTTCAGGGTGAAACCCTCGACGTCACGGCCCGGGATATCGACGGCGACGCCGCCAGCAGCACGCTGCAGATCCACATCATCGATGACGTGCCCGAGGCGGCGAATATCGAGCTGACCCTGACTGGGGAACTGGCCTGCGACGGTGTATCGCCTGCCGTCACCTGGGGCAGCTTGCTGGACGGCGGTACGTTCGGCGCCGATGGTGGTTTCGTGCGCTCGATCTGCTTCAACGGCGCCACCTACAGCTACGATCCGCAGTCCGGCCTCAGCGTCAGTGCAGGCAGCCCCGATCCGGTGTTCGACCCGGTCACTCACGTGCTGTTCGTGGTCGCTGACGACGGATCGTCCCTGGCAGTGAACATGCTGACGGGTGTCTACGGGTATACCCCGTCGCCGGACCCGTCCAGCGTCATGCTGACCGAAACCATTGGCTTCGTGATCAGCGACAACGACCATGACCTGGCCTGCGCCGATCTGATCATCCACGTGCCGCCCACGGTTGCAGAGCCCCAAGGCCCGACCGCGGTGGCCGATCATGTGATCACCAACGTGCTTGCGCCGAGCATCGAAGTCCCTTCGGCCTTGCTGGTGGCTAATGACCTGTCGGCCAACGGCGACCCCTTGAGCGCCACCCCTACAGTGTTCCAGACCGGCTGGCAGGCCAAGGGCGAAGGGTTTTCCGAGGGCTGTGTGAAAACCCTCGATTTCGCCGGACATCAGAACAAGCCGGGCAACCAGCTGAATAACCTGCAGCGCAGCGATTTTGTGAACGCGGGTAACCTGACCGCGTTGGTGGTACTCAATGGTTTTCTGGGGGCCAGTAATGCAGCGGCGTCCAACGCTCAGGATTTGTACAGCGTGCACCTCAAGGCGGGAGAAACCGTCAGCGTGGCGCTCAGTAGCTCAAGCGACAACATCGGTATCGCCTGGCAACTGGGCGATGGTGATTTCCAGCTGATCGACGCCAATGGCAGCTTCACCGCCAGCGAGGACGGTGTGTACCGCATTCATCTGGTCAATCAGCCTGACGATGGGGAGGCGTACACCTCCGAGGATTATTCCCTGAGCCTTGCCATCGACTACAGCGCCGTGGACAACACCCCCACCTACGAAAGCCTCTACACGGTCACCGACAACCATGGCGGCAGCGACTCGGCGCCGGTGACGATCAGCTATCAGGAGGGCTGCACTTTGCTCGGTACCTCGGGCAACGACGTATTACTGGGTGGCAGCGGCGACGATAGCCTGCACGGCGGTGATGGCAACGACGTGCTCAGCGGCGGTGACGGGGACAACGTTCTGTACGGCGATAACGGTAATGACCTGCTGTTCAGCGGCTGCGGCAATGATGTCCTTGATGGCGGCGCAGGTAATAACACCGTGAGTTATGAGTTGGCGTCGTCGGGCGTCACCGTCAGCACCTTGCAGACCGACCCGCAGGAAACCGGCGGCGCAGGCGTCGATACCTTGATCGACATCCAGAACCTCATTGGTTCGAACTTCAACGACCACCTCACCGGTGACAACGAAGCCAACGTGATCAGCGGCGGATTGGGCGACGATGTATTGATCGGTGGTGTGGGCAGCGACACGCTGACCGGCGGTGGTGGCAACGATACTTTCACATGGGTGGCGGGGGATGTGGGGCGGGACCTGGTGACGGATTTCAGCCTCGGCGCTGACACTCTTGACCTGTCAAAACTGTTGCAGGATTTAGGGGCGGGCGGGGATTCGCTGGATGATTTGCTGCACTTCAACGTCAGCGGCAGTGGCGAGACTCTGGTCTCGACCATCGACGTTGGCGCATCTCAGACCATCGACCTGGCGGGCGTGGACCTGGCCAGCCACTACGGCGTGACGGCCGGGGCGGGCGGGATGGTGGCCGGGGGTGCGGATACCGCAGCGATCATCAACGGAATGCTGGGGGATCATTCGATGCGGGCGGATGTGGTTTGAGTTAGCGCGGGATCTGTAGGAGCCAACTTGTTGGCGAGGGCGGTGTGTCAGACGAAATTTTTCTATTGGCAGTACCAACGCCTCGCGAACAAGTTCGCTCCTACAGGTGTCATTCGCATTTGTCTAACGTCTTCTGCCGCAAGATATAAACCGTTACCAGCACTGCGCTGATCAGCATGAACACTCGCGCCCAGAGCAGCGGCACCAGATAACAGGACAGGGCGATGCTGAACCACATCGTGACGATGGCATAGACCTTCCCTTTGAGCGGGATGCCGTTGCCTTCCAGGTAGCCACGAATCCACGGCCCCAGCCGTTTGTGATTGACCAGCCAGTTATAGAAGCGAGGGGAGCTGCGGGCAAAACAGGCGGCGGCCAGCAACAGAAAGGGCGTGGTGGGCAGGACCGGCAGGAAAATCCCGATCACGCCCAGTGCCACGCTCAACCAGCCAACGCCTTGAAGTGCGTAGCGCACGAATCGATTGCGACTCGTGCGCGGCGGATTCTGCGCCATAGGCGCAGACTCAGTGATGGCGAGGCTTGAGGATCGCCGGTTTTTCGTCCGGCGCCTGGCACAGCAGATACAGCGCCGTCAGGGCTTCCGGGATCTGCACGATCATGTCATCCATCAGGTTGGCGTCCTGAGCGATATCGGAGAACTCCGGTTGCTCGTCGAACAGGCCCGAACCGACCATGATCGGCAGCAGCATTTCGCTGACTTCTTCTTCGGCGGTTTCGAACCAGGCGCTTTCACGCAGGAACACACCTTCCATGAAGCCGATGCACCAGCCGCGCAGGTCGGAATCATCAGGCTCGTCGCCCAGATCCAGATCGCAGGGCAGTTCGAATTCTTCATCCGACGCCAGTTGGCGAGCAATGTGCGCCTGCAGCTGGATCAGCGTGCCTTCGATTTCTTCGCGCTGGGCATCATCGGTGTAATGCGGCGGCTCGGAGAACAGCGCGTCGATCCATTCCCGCTCGGGGACGGTTTCGGCGCAGATGGAAAGGGCGGTCAGGTAGCCATGGGCGGCCACGTAGTCCAGTGCCTCGTCATGCAGCTCATCAGCATCGAGGAAGGCTTGCAGGCGGTTTAGTTGCTCAGCGAAGGACATTGACGGACTACCTTGGAAATAAACGATGCTGAATTCTAGGCCCTGAGCGCCTTGGGCGCCAGCGGCGCGGGCCATGCAATGCCGCTGCGGGTTAATTTTGACCACTTATATCCATGCTGCCCTTTGCCTCTGAAGCCTCGGGTATACTGCCCGGCTTTGCAGTGCAGCAGGACAATCTGGGGTTTTTATGCTCGAACAGGCACAACGCGTACTTAAAGACATCTTCGGCTATGACAGCTTCCGTGGTCGCCAGGGTGAAATTATTGAACGTGTGGCCAGCGGCGGCGATGCCCTGGTCCTGATGCCCACTGGCGGCGGCAAGTCCTTGTGCTTCCAGGTGCCGGGGTTGCTGCGTGACGGGCTGGCGGTGGTGGTTTCGCCGTTGATCGCCCTGATGGACGACCAGGTCGCCACCCTTGAAGAACTCGGGGTTTCGGCTGCGGCCCTGAATTCGACCCTGAGCGCCGATCAGCAACGTGAGCTGGCCCACCGGATTCGCCTGGGCGAAATCAAAATGCTGTACCTGGCGCCCGAGCGACTGGTCCAGCCGCGCATGCTGTCCTTCCTGCAAAACCTGCAGATCGCCCTGTTTGCCATCGACGAAGCCCACTGCGTATCGCAATGGGGCCATGACTTCCGTCCTGAATACCTGCAACTGGGCCAGTTGGCCGAGCTGTTCCCCGACGTGCCGCGCATCGCCCTGACGGCCACGGCCGACAAGCGCACCCGGGAAGAAATCGTCACGCGCCTGCATTTGCAGAATGCCGAGCGCTTCCTGTCCAGTTTTGACCGACCGAATATTTTCTACCGCATCGTGCCCAAGGAGCAGCCGCGCAAGCAATTGCTGGCGTTCCTGTCCGAGCGACGCAGCGACGCGGGCATCATTTATTGCCTGTCCCGCAAGAAAGTCGACGAAGTGGCGGCCTTTCTCTGTGAAAACGGCTATCCGGCGCTGCCGTACCACGCCGGTTTGCCCAGCGAAACCCGCGCGGCCAACCAGAAGCGCTTCCTTAATGAGGAAGGCCTGATCATGGTTGCCACCATCGCTTTCGGCATGGGCATCGACAAGCCCAACGTGCGCTTCGTCGGGCATATGGATTTGCCCAAGTCTCTGGAAGCGTATTACCAGGAAACCGGGCGCGCCGGGCGTGATGGTCTGCCGGCCGATGCCTGGATGGCCTACGGTCTGCAAGATGTGCTGATGCTCAAGCAGATGCTGCAGAACTCCGAAGGCGACGAGCGTCATAAGCGTCTGGAGCACCACAAGCTCGACGCGATGCTGGCCTTGTGCGAAGAAACCCGCTGCCGTCGTCAGACGTTGCTGGCCTATTTCGACGAAGACATGCCGCAGCCGTGCGGCCATTGCGACAACTGCGTCGATGGCGTGCAGACCTGGGACGCGACCGAACCTGCGCGTCAGGCCCTGTCGGCGATCTACCGCACCGGCCAGCGTTACGGCGTCGGCCATCTGGTGGATGTGTTGCTGGGTAAGAACAATGAAAAGGTGCAGAGCTTCGGCCATCAGCATCTTTCGGTATTTGGCGTCGGCAAGGACCGCTCCGAGGGCGACTGGCGCTCGCTGTTCCGGCAGCTGGTCGCCCGCGGGCTGGCGGATATCGACCTGGAAGGCTACGGCGGTCTGCGCCTGAGTGACTCGTGCCGTCCGCTGTTGCGCGGCGAAGTACGCCTTGAATTGCGTCGCGACCTTAAACCACAAACCACCTCCAAAAGCAGTTCCGGCAGCCCCGCCAGCCAGTTGGTGCGTGGCGAAGAACGCGAACAGTGGGAAGCTTTGCGTGCGTTGCGGCGCAAGCTGGCCGAGGAACATGGCGTGCCGCCTTACGTCATCTTCCCGGATTCCACTTTGCTGGAGATGTTGCGCAGCAAGCCCGACACCCTGTCCGACATGGCCGAAGTCAGCGGCGTGGGGGCGCGCAAGCTGGAGCGTTACGGCCAGGCGTTCCTCGAAGTGCTTGGCGGCACGGCTGAAGCGCCCAAGGTGGTGGCCGATGTCCGTCACGAACTGATCAGCCTCGCCCGAGCGGGCATGACCCCGATGCAGATATCCGGTCAGTTGCAGTGCTCGGAAAAGAACGTTTACACAATGCTCGCCGAGGCCATCGGCAAACAGCAGTTATCCCTGGAGCAGGCGCTGGATCTGCCCGAGGATCTGCTCAGCGAAATTCAGGATGCGTTCCTCGATGGTGAAGGCGAGCTGCCACCGGTTGCGGCCATCGCCGAACAGTTCGCTGGCCGCGTGCCTGAAGGTGTGTTGTATTGCGTGCGTGCGGCGCTGCAGGCTGAGTTTGAAGTTTGAGGGTCTGCATTGTAGGAGCTGCCGAAGGCTGCGAAGGCGGTTTGTCAGGACATAGGCTTTCGCAGCCTTCGGCAGCTCTAATCAAATATTAAATAACTATCTGAATTGAAATGATTTTCTGTGGGAGCGAGCTCGCTCGCGAAGAGGCCGGGACATCGGCATATATTTCTGAAAGAAGGAACATTGCCTTCGCGAGCAAGCTCGCTCCCACAGGTCCTATGTTTGCTGCGCGACAGCGCGGCGTCCGAACGACGCGGGCACTACTACCTGAATTGCGTGAATTCAGGGATATGCGATTTCGGTTGATGCACCTTAACAACCTGCATAGCCTCACACTTGCCTCGTTCCCATCGCCATGCTTAGCTGGCTAATAATTAGTTTCGACCGTGAGTTTGCTATGCCAATGACTGATGAACACCGCTTCGGGATGCAGTTGGCGAATATGTCCCGTGGCTGGCGTGCAGAACTGGACCGGCGCCTGGCCGATCTTGGGCTTTCCCAGGCCCGTTGGCTGGTGTTGCTGCATCTGGCCCGTTTTGAAGAACCCCCGACTCAACGGGAACTGGCACAAAGTGTCGGCGTAGAAGGCCCGACCCTTGCCCGTCTGCTGGACAGCCTGGAAAACCAGGGGCTGGTGCAGCGCCACGCGGTGGTGGAAGATCGACGGGCGAAGAAAATTGTCCTGTGCGACAGCGCCCGGCCCTTGATCCAGCAGATCGAGGCCATTGCCACCGCGTTGCGAGTCGAGTTGTTCGCGGGCATCGACGAAGAAGATCTGCGGATTTGCATGCGTGTTCATACGAGCATTCTGGCAAACCTTGAAAGATCCTGAGGCACAGGCTGGTCTTCTCGCTCATACTGGCAACTGGACATTGAATTCCTCGCGTTACATTGAATTGCTCAGAAGCTTGCTTTGGATTCCATAAGGGTTGGTATGCGCAACAGTTCTCGGGCGGCGACGCCAGCAGGGTTTGCCAGGACGGCCATTCGTCGTGGTTTGATGATTGCCGCGTTTTCTTCGGCATCGATGTTCTATTCGACCTTCGCTCAGGCATTGGGCATGGGTGATATCACCCTGCATTCGGCGCTCAATCAGCCGCTCAACGCCGAAATCGAGCTGGTGGAAACCGCAGGTCTCGCGGCTGAGGACATCGTCGCGAAGCTGGCCTCCCCGGAAGCCTTCGCACGCGCCGGTGTGGATCGGCAGTTCTTCTTCAACGATCTGCGCTTTACCCCTGTGATCAAGGGCAACCGTGGTGTGATCCGGGTGGTGTCCAGCAAGCCGGTGACCGAGCCGTATCTGCAGTTTCTCGTTCAATTGAATCGCCCCAACGGCGACCTGCAGCACGAATACACCTTGTTGCTGGATCCGGCCACATCACCTGCCGGGCGTGCCGCTGTCAGTGGTCGCAACCGCGATGCCGCCTCCCAGGTTGCGCCGCAGTCGCGCATGCCCGTTGCTCCACCGACCGCCTCCCAAGGCATGCGCTATGTCGTGGCCAGTGGCGATACGCTCAACTCCATCGCCCGACGCGTACAGGGCTCGGGTGCCAATGGCTCGGTGAGCAAGCTGGCCGATGGCATCAAGGCTCTGAACCCGCAGGCCTTTGCCAATGGCGATGGCTCCACGCTGCAAATCGGCCAGAGCCTGGCGCTGCCGGACGCAGCGGTCTTGCCCGCTGCATCCACGAGCCCCGCGACTTCCGCCCCGGCTAGTGCTGCGACGCCCGCTGCGGCGGCATCGCGCAATGCTGATCAGATGACAGCGTCGGCGATTGAAAATCAGGCACTGAACCAGACGGTTGCGGATCTGCGCTCGCAGCTGCAAAGCCTGCAGGAGCAGATGGAAGGGCGCGACAAGCAGATTTCTACTTTGCAGACCGCGCTGGCCGAGCAACAGTCCGGGCCTGCGCCGCTCTCCGTTGCGCCTGCGCCTGCGCCGAGTGCGGCTGTTGTCGCTGCACCTGTGGCGGCCACGCCGGTCGCCCCGCAGCCCGCTGCTGTCGAGCCTGAAGGTGACTCGATCCTGACTTCTCCGCTGTTACTGGGCGCTGTGGCGATCCTGTTGCTGCTGATCGGGCTGGCATTTTCGGTACGCCGCAATCGTCATAAAGAGCAGCATCCGGCCCCCGTTTATGCGGACCCGACCCTGATCAAACCTGCTCAGGCGCCGCTGGCCTCGGTCTATGAAGTGCCTGCGGCGGCCGTTGTGAGCAAGCCGGTCAGCACTCCGGTTGTATCGCGTCCTGCTGCTCGTCCTGCCGGTGGTGCCCCCGACGCGCTGGATGGCGTGAGTATTTACATCGCTTATGGGCGCTATGCCGAAGCCATGGGCATTCTGCGCGAAGCGTTGATCAAGCAGCCGGAGCGGGCAGACATCCGCCTCAAGATGCTGGAGTTGCTGGGCGAGCAGAATGACTCTGCCGGTTTTGCCCAGCAAGAACGCGAAGCGCTGGAAAGTGGCATTCCGGCCCAACAGGTTCAAGACATTCGTGCGCGTTATCCCAAGCTCAGCTCTGCTTCCGAGGCTGCGGCTCCGATGGCTGCTGCGCTGATCCCGCCTGTGACGGTGGCGTTGGCTTCCAGCGTTGCTGAGGCTGAAGCGGCCGAGCTTGATGAGAGCGCCGCAGCTGCCTTGAACCCGGAACCTGCCGATGAGTTTCAGCTGAACCTGGACAACCTCGCGCTGGATGCCGACTGGGATCTGGTCGATCCGTTTGACACGCCTGCACCCCTGCGCGCGAAGCCTGCGGTGGAGCCGGAACCGGAAGAAGATCCGGACTTTGCTTCCAACCTGATCGAATACCCCGAGATCCAGGAAATACCCGACGACAGGTTCCTCAGCGATTTTGCCGATGACGAAGTGCCGATTGTCGAGTCCAACAGCGATGCCCTGGACGATGCATTCCTTGACGGCTTCATGGACGATTCGTCCGAGTTTGATCTGCTGGACCTGGACGATGCGCCATTGAGCAAGGTCAACCAGGCCCAGGTATTGATCGACGAGGGCGATGTCGAAGGCGCGCGCGCCCTGCTGCTCGAAGTGATCGAAGAGTCCGACGAAGAACATCAGCAAACTGCACGGGATCTGTTGGCGGGGTTGTGATGCGTGTGGGAGCGAACTCATTCGCGAAGAGGCCAGTACATTCGATGAGTCTTCATCGGCTGTAATATAGCCTTCGCGACTGAATTGGCTCCCACACAGCCTGTACAGAGCATCAGCCTGTTGGAGATTTCCACATGACCGCCAAACCCGAAATCATCATCACCTACTGCACCCAATGTCAATGGCTGCTACGCGCCGCATGGCTGGCGCAGGAGTTGCTCAGCACGTTTTCCGATGATCTGGGCAAAGTTTCCCTGCAACCGGGCACGGGTGGAGTGTTCATCATCAGCTGTGATGGCGTGCAGATCTGGGAGCGCAAGGCTGACGGCGGGTTCCCGGAAGCCAAGGTCCTCAAACAGCGGGTTCGGGATCAGATCGATCCTCAGCGCGACCTTGGGCATAACGATAAAGGCAGTGATACAACCGCTCAGTGACTGGGCCCGGTCAGTGATGCCGAAATCTTCGTTTTATCTGGCAGGCCTTTATTCGCAGCCTTCGGCAGCGCCTACCGTCAAGCACGGCAGGTGATCAGGCTGCATTGTCATGGCATTGCCACACCCTCGTCACATTCGATTAACCGGCATGGGCCACTCTGATCCAAACCCAGCCGGAGTTTGCCCATGACCAGTGCTCAGCACGCCAAGCCCAGCCGTAAGCAACATGTGCGCACGTTGTGGATTTCTGATGTGCATCTGGGGACCCGCGACTGCCAGGCCGAACACCTGTCGCGTTTCCTCAAGGGCTATCAGGCCGACAAGGTGTATCTGGTCGGGGACATCATCGACGGCTGGAAACTGCGCAGCGGCATGTATTGGCCCCAGGCTCACACCAATGTGATTCGTCGCCTGTTGACCATGAGCAAGCGTGGCACCGAGGTGATTTACGTCACCGGCAACCATGACGAATTCCTGCGCCGCTATTCGAAGCTGATCCTGGGCAATATCCAGCTGGTGGACGAAGCCGAGCACGTCACTGCTGACGGCCGTCGGCTGCTGGTCATCCATGGCGATCAGTTCGACGTGATTACGCGTTATCACCGCTGGTTGGCGTTTCTGGGCGATTCGGCCTACGAATTCACGCTGACCCTCAACCGCTGGCTCAATCATTGGCGCGCCAGATACGGCTATGGCTACTGGTCGCTTTCGGCGTACCTCAAGCACAAGGTCAAAACGGCCGTCAGCTTCATCAGCGACTTTGAAGAAGCCATCGCTCACGAATGCGTTAAACGCGGCCTGGATGGTGTGGTGTGCGGGCACATCCACCACGCGGAAATCCGCACCGTCGGGGGGGTGGAATACCTCAACTGCGGCGATTGGGTGGAATCCTGCACGGCATTGATCGAGCATCTGGATGGTACGATCGAGCTGTTCCGGCTTGCCGATGCCCACCTGCGTGAGAAAGAGCTGCTGGCCCAGGCAGACACCCCGGCCAGCGAGCCTGCACTCTAGCAGGGCGCAGTTTAGAACGGCACCTTGCCGAGGATCATGTCCCGATACATGACGAAGTCGCCCAGCAAGCTATAGAACGGGTGCTGAAACGTGGCGGGGCGGTTCTTTTCGAAAAAGAAGTGGCCAACCCAGGCGAAGGCATACCCGGCCACAGGGACCAGCCAGATCAGCCCCCAACGGCCGCTGCCCAGCACGAATGCCAGCAGGAAAATCACCAGCGTGGTGCCGACAAAGTGCAAGCGGCGGCAAGTGCTGCTCTGGTGTTCCTGCAAGTAGTAAGGATAGAAATCGGCGAAGCGGGTAAACGATTTGGTGGTTTCCATGGCTGGAGCTTCCTGATCGTGATCGCTGTGGGCCCAAGCTCTGCCGGGATAGCGCGTAAGCCGACATTAAACCTTTGCGATCACTGACGCCAGAACGCCGGAATGCACAGCACCAGCACGGTGATGATTTCCAGACGGCCCAGCAGCATGCCCAGCGACAGGATCCACTTTGCCGTATCGGGCAAGGTCGCAAAGTTGCCTGCCGGGCCAATGGTTTCCCCTAGCCCCGGACCTACGCCGGACACGGTGCTCGCCGCGCCAGTCAGGGCGGTCATCCAGTCCAGGCCTAGCAGCGAAAGCAGCAGGGCGATCACGCAGATAGTGATGGTGAAGAAAAAAGAGAAGGTGAGAATCGAGCGAACGATTTCATCGTCCAAGCGGTGACCGTTGTACGTCTGCTTGAGCACCGCGCGTGGATGGATCAGCTGATTAAGGTTGGCCTTGAGCAGAATGTAGGCAACCTGAAAGCGGAAAATCTTCACGCCCCCGGCGGTGGAGCCCGAACAGCCGCCGATGAAGCCCAGGTAAAAGAAGAACATCAGCGCGAAGTTGCCCCACAGGCTGTAGTCGCCCAGTGCAAAACCAGTGGTGGTCACAACAGAGGTGACGTTCAACGCCACATGGCGCAATGCGTCGTACCACGGCAGGTCGGTGGTCAACCAATACCAGACCGTCATCACCAGCCAGGTGGCGAGCAGCAAGCCGAGCAGGCCACGCACCTGTTCATCGCGAAACAGCGCGCCTCGGTTGCCACGCAGCGTGGCCACGTACAGGGTAAACGGCAGGCTGCCGAGGATCATCACCACGATGGCGACCCAGTGCACGGCAGGCTCGGGCCATTTGGCCAGGGATTGGTCAGAGGTGGAGAAACCGCCGGTGGAAATCGCTGACATGGCGTGGTTGATCGCATCGAACATGCTCATGCCCGCCGCCCAGAACGCGACGCTGCCCACGGCCGTAATGCTGACGTAGGCCAGCACGATGAACTTGGCGACCATGTGCGAGCGCGGCATGACCTTTTCCGAGCGGTCGGAGGATTCGGTCTGGAACAGGCGCATGCCACCGATGCGCAGCAGCGGCAGAATCGCCACCGCCATACCGATGAAGCCGATGCCACCCAGCCAGTGCAGCATTGAACGCCAGATGAGGATGCCGGGGGACATGCTGTCCAGCCCGCTCAATACCGTGGAGCCGGTGGCGGTGATGCCGGACATGCTTTCGAAGAAGGAGTCGGTGTAGCTGATGTGTTGCGTCAGCAGGAATGGCAGCGCGGCGAACACGCACACCACGATCCAGCTGGAAACGGTCAGCAGGTACATGTCTCGCGGGCGCAGGTGCACGTGCTCCGGGCGACCGGGGGTGATCAGCGCCAGACCGGCAACAAAGGTGATGACACTGGCCCACAGGAAGGAGCGCAGATCCTCGAAGCGGTCGTAGATCACCAGCGTGACCATGGGCACGATCATGGCGATGGCCAGCGTGATCAGGAATATGCCGATAATGAAACCGATGATGCGAAGGGTCGGCAACGCCATGTAGTCACTCTGACTTGTTCGAAGAAAGGCGCCATTCTACCTGCGGCCTACGGCATGTAAACCAGACGTGGTTCGACACAGCGTGTAAGTAATTGCCCTGCGGGTTCGTTATCCGAGGGCACAGGCTCTAGAATGAGCCGTCAATTCTCAAGGAGGTTGCCCATGGAGGCGCTCGACGTATTGCTCAATCGGGTTTCGGTGCCACGATTGATCGACCCGGCCCCGGATGCCGCTCAGCGTGAAATCCTTTTCAACGCGGCCATGCGTGCCCCGGACCATGGCCAGTTGCGGCCATTCCGTTTCATCACTGTGGAGGGCGACGCGCGTGAGCGCATGGGCGATCTGCTGGCTCAGGCGCTGCAGGCCAGCGGCGCGGAAGTGACGCCGCAAGCGCTGGAAAAAGCCCGGCTGGGCCCGCTGCGTGCGCCATTGGTTGTGGTGGTGGTTGCGCGGTTGCAGGATCACTACAAAGTGCCGAAGGCGGAGCAGTTGATTACAGCGGGTTGTGCGGCGCACAGCGTGTTGCTGGCTTCATACGCGTTGGGCGTGGGGGCGGTGTGGCGTACGGGGGATCTTTCCTATTCGCCGTTGGTTGCCCAGGGTTTTGGTCTGCAGGCGGGTGAGGAGGTGATTGCTTTTCTTTATCTGGGTACGCCGCTGAATCCACCGCGCATTGCTGCGAAAGTGGATGTGGTGGATTTTGTGAGTGAGTGGCAGGGTTGAGCTGAAATAGCAGAAACTTTGCATTAACCCTGTGTGGTGCCTGATCTGGGTCGCATCAGGACTACAGGCATGGTATGTACGCATCTTTTTTATGCGTACATATCCATTGTTACGGTAACGGCCGCCGTTGGTTGCGCCCTTACGGCGCCTCACTTTTGAAAGCGCAAAAGTAAGCAAAACGCTCTTGCCCCACCTCTCGGTCCCTCGCCTAGGCTCGGCATACCCGTAATCCGACATTAAATCGGGGGGCCGCCGCGAAGGGCCATCCCTGGCCCAGCGCGGCTAAACCGGCGTCCTGCCGGTTTACCCCCCAATTTAATATCGAATTCCGGCCAGCGTGGTTTGACGGGGCGCTTAAGATCAAGATCAAAAGCAGATCAAGATCAAGATCAACTGCGGCGATGGATGGCGCTGCGTGAATTGAGGTAGGAGCTGCCGAAGGCTGCGAAGGCGGCTACCGATTCGCAGCCTTCGGCAGCTCCTACAGAGAATTGCGCACGCCTTGGATTACGTGGGAGCGAATTCATTCGCGAAGAGGGCGGTAGATTCGATGCATCTTCATCGGCTGTAACATTGCCTTCGCGAATGAATTCGCTCCCACAGGTCTGAGGTCTTCCGCGGCGGAGGATGATTTCAGGGTGGCGTCGACCCCAACGGCTCGGCCGGCAAATCAATAGTTGCCACAAATCCGCCGTCGGGATGGTTGCTCAGGATCAGGTCGCCGCCATGGCGTTGGGCGGCGCGGCGGGCGATGGCCAGGCCTAGGCCGTGTCCCGCTGCCGTCTGGCCAGGGGCGCGGTAGAAGGGTTCGCCCAGTTGCGCCAAATGTTCGGGCGCAACACCGGGGCCGCGATCGCGTACGCTCAATTGCAGCCGATCACCCACCCGCGCGGCCTGTACGTCAATTGGCTGGCCTTGAGGGTTGAAGCGCAGGGCGTTGCGCAGCAGGTTGTCGGCAGCGCGTTCGATCATGTCGGGCCAGCCATGCAAAGTCAGATGGTCCTGAACCAGAACGCGAATCTGCTGATCGCCGCCGTCAAGGGTGGCGTCGTTCTTGATGCGCAACAGCAGCGCCTTGAGGTCAACCGGTTCGGCGCTGCTTAACGCAGCATCGAGCCTGGCCAGTGCCAGAATCTCGCTGATCAGCGCTTCCAGGCGATCGCATTCGCGGCTCAGGCGCGGCCAAAGCTTTTCCCGCTCGGCAGGTTCGGCGCGCTCTGCCAAGGCCAACGCGATCCGCAGCCGCGCCAGGGGGGAGCGCAGTTCATGGGAGACATCGCGCAGCAGTTGCCGCTGGCTGCCGATCAGGCTTTGCAGACGCGCGCCCATACGGTTGAAATCGTTGGCCAGCACGCCGAATTCATCACGGCGGTTGGCCAGTTGAGCGAGGCTGTTCTGTTGGTAGGTGGTCTGCCCCAAGTCATGCACCGCGCCGCGCAGGCGACTCAGCGGCCGGGTAATGGACAGGGTGACAAACAGGCTGAACAGCGTCAGTACGACCAGCGCAATCCCCAGCGCACTCAACGGCCACATCAAGCTGTCGCGGTGCCAGGCGTCCAGTTCCGGGTGAGGGATGCGATAGATGAACAGGTAGGTTTCGCCGGTTTTATCGCTGGTGTATTCGCTGGTCAGGCGTCGCCAAGGCAGTTGCCGAGGGTCGTCGCCCTGACGGGCTTCGAGCGCTGCCGCACGGGGTGAAAACGTGCCGCGCACCACCGGATCACCGGTGTCATTGAGGACCTGGACGTCCATGTGGTTCTTGCGCTTGAGGCTTTGCAGGTAGTCCTGGGCCGCATCCGCGCCTTGGGCTTCATAGCGCTCGGTCCAGCTCTGCGGCAGTTTGCTCAACACCGGATGCCGACTGAGAATCCAGGCGTCCTGATTGAGCATGTGCCCCAGCAGAATCGACAGGCCTGCAACCAGGGCAATGGCTAGCCAGAAGCTGGCCAGAATTCGCCAGAACAATGAGCGCACAGGAAAACCTCACATAAAGAAAACCCGGCACCCTTGGGGAGTGCCGGGTTCGGACAGACCAGTAGCTTACTGGGCTTTTTGCGCTTTTTGCGCTTTCCACGCTTCGAATTCAGCACGTTCGGCCATTTTGGCGGCGCGCTCCTTCATCATTTCGTCGAACTCCTTCTGCTGGTCAGGCTTGAGCAGGGCGCGGATGTCGCTGTCGGTCTTGGTGCGTTTGGCGTCCAGTTCGTCCTTCATGGCCTTTTGATCGGCGGGGGACAGTTTAGCCAGGTACTTCTGGGTGACTTCCTTGCGGTCGTGCATTTGTTCGCCCATCAGTCGGCGAACCTGGTCGCGCTGTTCGCGGGTCAGGTCCAGCTTGCCGAGCGGGCCGCGATCATGATGCATGCCTGGACGCGGGCCATCTGGGCCACCGAAACCAGGACCGTCTGCAGGAGGCATCGCCATGGCGACGGTAGGCAGAGCAGCAGCGAACATCAAAGCGATCAGGGTCTTGCGCATGGTGTATCTCCTTGTCTGGAATCCGGCTCGTTGCCGGTTGAGGCCAGTTTAGGGAGATCAAGGTCAAGAGCGGTCAGGGGACTGTAAAGCTTCGGTAAAGGCGATGGGAGCAGTTACAAGCTGCAAGCTGCAAGCTGCAAGAGGAAAAGCAGGACTGTGCCGCGCTTTTGACTTGTAGCTTGCAGCTTGAAACTTGCAGCTCGGCCGTCAGGCCGAATAATAATAGCCACGACTGCGCAGTGCGACGATCCTCGGTCGACCATCAGGGTGCGGGCCGATCTTCTTGCGCAGGTTGCTGACATGCATGTCCAGGCTGCGGTCATAGAGGGTGAGTTTGCGGCCCAGCGCCAGTTGCGCCAGTTCCTGCTTGTCCAGCGGTTCGCCGGGTTGGCGCAGCAGGGCTTCCAGCAGGCGGCTCTCGGACATGGTCAGGGTCAGCTCTTGCTCGGCGATGATGACCACGCCGCGCACAGGGCTGAAGCTCAGGTCACCGAGCTCCAGTTGGGTTGACACTGCCGTCGGATGGCTGCGGCGCAGCACCGCCCGTAAGCGGGCAGTCAGCTCCCGAGGATCACAAGGTTTGGCCAGGTAGTCGTCAGCGCCCAGTTCAAGGCCCAGAATGCGGTCCAGCGGTTCGCCGCGCGCCGACAGCATCAGTACCGGCAGATCGGGGTGGTCGTTGCGCAATTGCTTGAGCAGTTCCAGGCCGCTACCGTCAGGCAGCATCACGTCCAGCACCACGGCGGCGGGCGCTGATTCGGCGAGGGCGCGACGGGCACTGCTGCCGTCGTGGCAGGCGCGGACCAGAAAACCTTCCTGGCTCAGCCAACTGCACAGAAGCTCGCAGAGCTCCTGATCATCATCAATAAGTAACAGCTCGCTCATTTCTCACTCAATTTAGCCACTGTCGACGCTGCTTACGTCCACCGCGAGCAAAGATACCGCACAGAAGGGCGATTAGCGCAACGCCACCGCCGGTCACGAACCATTGCTGTTGTTCGGTGAGCAGGCGTTGCGGTTCAACGGATTGTGCTTCTTTGAGCTGCAGCTTGAGCCTTTGGTTCTCCTGCCGCAGCCGACTCAATTGCGCGCTGTCGCGTTCGGCATTGACGTTCTGCACCTGCTTGAGCAATTCCTGGCGCTGACGCTCGCTTTCGGCCAACCGCTGCTGCAGCTCGCTGATCTGACTCGCCGAGGTCGACAGCGGCATTACATGAGTCCCGGAACCGTTTGTTTCTTCGGCAAGGGCATTTGCGCCCATCGCCAGAACCACCACCAACAGACACACCGAACCTGAACGCATCTGAACTCCTGTTGTTTTAGTCGCAGCTAAATCAGCGTTCTCGATAATGAATCGAGTATTCAACAGGTTGTCGGCAGGGCGTAAAAAAGGATTAGCGAGGGGCTAAGCCGTCGCGGGGTAGAAGAAGCCGTTGGGTAGACCGTGTGGGATTGATTGCGATGGCCGTGTATCTGGCAAGCAGATGTGCCGAATGTCCCGGCCTCTTCGCAAGCAAGCTTGCTCCCACGGATGTGTGGATGTACCTGATGCTGTGGGAACACCACCCCGGAGTTCCCACTGTGTCAGGTCTCCACGTCTGTAACTAAGGCAGGACTTGCTTGAACGGCTTGACCACAACGTTGCCATAGACACCCGCCGCCACGAACGGATCGGCCTCAGCCCAGCTTTTAGCCGCGCTCAGGGATTCGAACTCGGCAACGATCAGGCTGCCGGAAAAACCTGCGGCGCCAGGGTCGTTGCTGTCCACGGCAGGGTGCGGTCCGGCCAGCACCAGGCGACCTTCAGCCTTGAGCGCATTGAGGCGTTCAAGGTGAGCGGGGCGCACGCTCAAGCGTTTTTCCAGGGAGTTTTCGACGTCTGTGGCAATGATTGCGTAGAGCATGTCAGTCCTCGGTTTTCGTGGTTGGCGGCGTTGCGGCCGGGTCATTCATGTGTTTGGCAAGGAATACGCCCTGGCCAATCAGGAACAGCAGGGTCATGCCCAGGCTGCCGAATACTTTGAAATCGACCCAGAATTCCTGGTAGGTGAAGGCTACATAGAGGTTGGCCGCGCCGCAGAACAGGAAGAAGATGATCCAGGCGATGTTCAGTTTGGTCCAGATGGCCTGCGGCAAGCTTAGCGCGTGACCCATGATGCGCTGAATCAGCGGGCGGTCGCCGATGAAATGGCTGCCGAGAAAGGCCAGCGCAAACAGCCAGTTCACCACCGGTGCTTTCCACTTCAGAAAGGTTTCGCTGTGGAAGGCCAGGGTCAGGCTACCGAATACCAGGCAGGCAGCGAGGGTCAGCCATTGGCTCTTCTCGAGCTTGCCCTGCTTGACGAACAGGATGCCGTAGACCACCACTGAACTGACGATCAGCATCGCGGTCGCACTGAAAATACCGCCCAGTGTGTAGCTGTTGCCAAGGATCTCGACAGCACGAGGCTCGATCTTGTAAACGATGAAAAACAGCAGCAGCGGGATGAAGTCGATGAATTGTTTCACAATGGGAGCCAGAATCAGGATGTGGCGGCATAATAACAAACATCAATGATAGCGAAAGCGCCACCTATGAATGTTGACCTGCACTGCCACAGCACCGCCTCCGATGGCGCCCTCGCGCCTTCGGTCCTGGTTGCCCGTGCTTATGAAAACGGCGTGCGCGTCCTTTCCCTGACTGACCACGACACCCTCGAAGGCCTTGCCGAGGCCCGAACGGCGGCGCATGCGCTGGGTATGCAGTTGGTCAATGGTGTGGAAATGTCCTGCACCTGGGGTGGCGCGACGATCCATATTCTGGGCTATGGCTTTGCTGTCGACGCCCCTGCTTTGGTCGCGGCCATCGCCCGTTTGCATGACGGTCGCTGGCTGCGGGCCGAAGAAATCAGCCGAAAGTTGGCGATCAAAGGTATGCCTGGGGCGCTGGAAGGTGCTCGTGCGGTTCAGCAAGAGTTGGGCGACAGCGGCAATGCACCGGCCAGACCGCATTTTGCGGACTTCATGGTGCGGGCCGGTTTCGTCAAGGATCGCGCCGAGGCGTTCCGCAAGTGGCTGGGCGCCGGCAAGCTGGGGGACGTCAAGCAACACTGGCCGACCCTGGAGGAAACCGTTGCCACCTTGCGAGAGTCAAACGCCTGGGTCAGCCTCGCGCACCCTACGCATTACGATTTCACCCGTAGCAAGCGTCGTAAACTGGTCGCCGATTTTATCCAGGCTGGCGGCCATGCCATTGAAGTGGTCAACGGTCTGCAGCCTGCCGAGCAGGTCGGAACCCTGGCCATTCTGGCTCGTGAATTTGGTCTGCTGGTCACGGCCGGCAGTGATTTTCATGCTCCGGGCGGATGGGCCGAAATAGGTATCTATCGCCCGGTCCCCGAGGACTTGCCGCCACTCTGGGCGCGATTCAAACATGACCAGCCTACTGCCGCCGTCTGAACAGGAAGTTACCGTGAGTCAATTTTTCCAGATCCATCCGGAAAACCCGCAGGCGCGCCTGATCAAACAGGCGGTGGAGATCATCAAGGGTGGCGGGCTGGTGGTTTACCCGACCGATTCGTCCTACGCGCTGGGTTGTCAGCTGGGTGACAAGAGCGCCATCGAGCGCATTCGCCGTTTGCGTCAACTGGACGACAAGCACAACTTCACCCTGATGTGCTGCGACCTGTCGCAGCTTGGCCTGTTTGCCAAGGTCGACACGGGCGCGTTCCGTGCGTTGAAGGCCCATACGCCGGGGCCTTACACCTTTATTCTCAACGCCACCCGGGAAGTCCCGCGCCTGATCCTGCACCCCAAGCGCCGCACCATCGGCCTGCGCGTGCCGGAGCACCCTATCGCCCAGGCGCTGCTTGAGGAATTGGGTGAGCCGCTGATGAGCGTCAGCCTGATCATGCCCGGCGAGACCGTGCCGTTGAGCGACCCGTACGACATGCGCCAGATTCTCGAACATCAAGTCGATTTGATTATCGACGGCGGTATCGGCGGCATCTCCGCGTCAACCGTCATCAACCTGGCCGAAGGCGAGCCACAGGTGATCCGTGTGGGTTGCGGCGACCCGTCGCCCTTTGGCGTACAGGCGTAATGAGCAGCGTTGAAACCGTCGACAGCCAGGCCGGTGCCCAGCAGGAACTGCCGTTTGCCATGGTTTATGGTCAGGCGGTCATGCAGATGCCCATGGACCTGTACATTCCGCCGGATGCCCTGGAAGTCTTCCTCGAAGCCTTCGAAGGCCCGCTGGACTTGCTGCTGTACCTGATCCGCAAACAGAACATCGACATCCTCGACATCCCGGTGGCAGAGATCACCAAGCAATACATGGGTTACGTCGAGCTGATGAAGAGCGTGCGCCTGGAGTTGGCGGCCGAATACCTGGTCATGGCCGCCATGCTGGCCGAGATCAAGTCGCGCATGTTGCTGCCGCGTTCCGCCGAGGTCGAAGCTGAAGAGGACGACCCACGCGCCGAGCTGATTCGACGGCTGCAGGAATACGAGCGCTTCAAGGCGGCTGCCGAGGGCATTGACCAGTTGACCCGGGTCGGACGCGACGTGGTGGTGCCCAAACTCGACGCTCCCGAAGCTCGGGCGCGCAAATTACTGCCTGATGTCAGCCTTGATGAGCTGTTGATGTCCATGGCCGAAGTTCTGCGGCGTGGCGATATGTTTGAAAGCCATCAGATCAGCCGCGAGGCTTTGTCGACCCGCGAACGCATGAGTGATGTACTTGAACGCCTCAAGGGCGGTGGATTTGTGCCGTTTGCCGAGTTGTTCACCGCCGAAGAAGGGCGTCTGGGCGTGGTGGTGACCTTTATGGCCGTGCTTGAGCTGGTCAAGGAATCCTTGGTGGAGCTGGTGCAGAATGAGCCCTTCGCCGTTATCCATGTGCGGGCCCGAGCCGAGTAAGAGCCGATCAATGAACCTGAATGAACCCCGCGAGCTGGCCCCGCTGCTCGAAGCTTTTCTGTTGGCCTCGGGTAAGCCGCAATCCCTGGAGCGCCTGTTCGAACTGTTTGAAGAGGGCGAGCGTCCTGAACCGCCGGTTTTCAAGAAAGCCCTGCAGTTGCTCGGCAAGTCCTGCGAGGGGCGTGCGTTCGAGCTTAAAGAAGTGGCGTCCGGCTATCGCTTGCAGATTCGTGAGAAATTTTCCCCTTGGGTAGGGCGCTTGTGGGAAGAGCGGCCCCAGCGTTATTCGCGGGCCATGCTGGAAACCATGGCGTTGATCGCCTATCGCCAGCCCATTACCCGAGGCGAAATCGAAGACGTGCGCGGCGTGGCGGTCAACAGCCATATCGTCAAGACACTGCTGGAGCGCGAATGGATCCGGGTGGTGGGGTATCGCGAAGTGCCTGGCCGTCCGGCGATGTTCGCGACGACCAAGGCGTTCCTTGACCATTTCAACCTGAAAAACCTCGACGACCTCCCACCGCTGGCCGATTTGCGTGAGCTTGAGCCGGATCCGGTGATGGACTTTGAAGACGCACCGGTGCCTGCGCATCTCCAAGCCCTGGCCGACGCCAGCCTCGACCCCGATGCCGAGCCTGAGCCGCCCCGGGACGAAACCAGCTTCCGCAGCCTGTTGGTCGAACTTGACTCCATGGAGCAGGGTCTGAAGATCGACTTTGATGATTTGTTGCCGGATGAGCCTGATGAAAAATCTGAAGACGAAGCAGATCGTATGTAGGAGCCAACTTGTTGGCGAGGCGATATACCTGACACACCGCCTCGCCAACAAGTTGGCTCCCACAGGGGTTAGCAAGCCTCGCTTATGAGCAGCTCAAAAAATCCCTGCATCAGCCTCTGCAAATTCGACGACGACATCTGCATCGGCTGTGGTCGCAGCAAGAAGGAGATCAAGGGCTGGAAGAAAATGGACAAGGACGAGCGCAAGGTCGTGCTGGCCGATTCGGCGGGTCGCTTGAAGGGTTTGAAGAAAACCGGTCGGCGGAAAAAGAAATGATGCGGATATTTTCGACTAGGCTCTGATGCGCATTGCGCTGGGTGAGCGTATGATTCGCGACCTTTTGGCGAATCATGCTCGCCATGAGTTTTTTATGGAATCAAGTCCGGAGGTTTTCCACAGCCCCGGGCAACAGGTCACGCCGGTCCTCGGCGTCCCCTGAGTCGACACACCGGGAGGTGCCCAGATGAGTGAAAAAGACAAGCAGGACAGCCAGGAAATCGGACCCGCAGGCGAAAAGCTGCAGAAGGTTCTGGCACGTATTGGCGTAGGCTCGCGTCGCGACGTCGAAGCCTGGATCAGCCAGGGCCGCATCAAGGTCAATGGCAAGGACGCGACCCTCGGTCAACGCGTCGATCTGCACGATGCCATCAGCGTTGATGGCCGCGTCATCAAACGCGAAGAGGCCGCCGAAACGGTGCGCCGCGTGATCATGTACAACAAGCCGGACGGTGAAATCTGTACCCGTGACGACCCAGAAGGTCGCCCGACGGTGTTCGATCGCCTGCCGCGTCCAAAAGAAGGCCGTTGGGTCAATATCGGTCGTCTGGACATCAACACCACCGGTTTGCTGATGTTCACCACCGACGGTGAGCTGGCCAACCGCCTGATGCACCCTTCGTTCGAAATGGACCGCGAATACGCTGTGCGCGTCCGTGGCGAAGTCGACGACGACATGATCGCGCGCCTCAAAGCCGGTGTTGTCCTCGAAGACGGCCCGGCGCGTTTCACCGACATCCAGCAAGCGCCGGGTGGTGAAGGCTTCAACCACTGGTACCACTGCGTGGTGATGGAAGGTCGCAACCGCGAAGTTCGTCGTCTGTGGGAATCCCAGGGTCTGATCGTCAGCCGTCTGAAGCGCGTGCGTTACGGGCCGGTATTTCTCAACTCTGACCTGCCAATGGGCCGCTGGCGCGAAATGAGCCAGTACGAAGTCGACGTGCTCAGCGCTGAAGTCGGCCTGACCCCTGTGGCCCAGCCACAGATGAACGCCAAGACCAAGGACAAACTGGAGCGCTTGCAGCGTCAGTCGTCTCGTCCGCTGGGTAAAGGCGAGCGCGTTGTACGGACCTTGCGTCCGGCCAAAGAAGGCGCGCCGACTCACGACCGTGCGCCGCGTCAGCCGCAGATCACTGGCAGCGACCGTGATCGCGCCCAGCGTCCAGCCGCGCCGCGTACCGATTCGAACCGTGGTCAGCGCAACGACCCGAGCAAGCCGTCGCCGCGCAGCCCGCGTCCGGCCAATGGTCGCAGCGATAGCCGCAGTGATAACAGCCGTGGCACGCCCGTGGCTGAGCGTCCAAGTGACATGAACAAGCGGCCTGCCAAGCCGTCGCCGAAACGTCCGGGTATCACCCTGGTCGACGACGCGCCGTCCGGCAAGCGCCGTGGCCCGGCATCGGGTTCGGGCCAGCGCCCGGGCTTTGGTCGTCGCAAGCCGCAGTAAGCTTCAGTCGTGAAAAAAAACGCTCATCTTCGGATGGGCGTTTTTTTTGCCTGAAACAGCCCGACACCGTGTGGGCGAGTACGTCTCCTTTAGGAGCCAACGTGTTGGCGATGCGTTCGGTCAGGCGCCGCCTCGCCAACAAGTTGGCTCCTACAGGTCGTATGTTTGCCGCGTGTGTGTTTTTGCGACTGACAAAACCAGTGACACTCGATTCCGCCCCCCAACCCAGCATGCGCTAAGCCTTGTGGTGATCTTCGTGGTTATCAGGATGAGCATGTATGCGCGCAGGGATGTTCGCCTTTGCCTTGGGGTTGCTGGCATTACGCTTTTTGCCAGCCTTGCCCCCGGTCTGGTTGCTAGTGGCGATGCCGGTGCTGGCGTTGATGCTATTGCCGTTTCGCAGCTACCCGCTGGCGCTGTTTTTATTGGGCCTCACTTGGGCCTGCGTCTCGGCTCAGTCCGCGCTCAACGACCGCTTGCCCGCTCGGCTCGACGGCCAGACGCTGTGGCTGGACGGCAAGGTGGTCGGCCTGCCTGCTTCGGCGGATGGCGTCATACGTTTTGAACTGGAAAATCCGCAATCGCGCCGAACACGATTGCCTGAGCTGATCCGTGTGGCCTGGTATGGAGGCCCGCAGATCCGCAGTGGCGAGCGCTGGCGGCTGGCAGTAAAACTCAAGAGTCCCGGCGGCCTGGTCAACCCTGATGCCTTTGATTATGAAGCCTGGCTGCTGGCCCAACGGATTGGTGCGACCGGGACCGTGGCGGACGGCCAACGACTGACTTCAGCGACATCAGGCTGGCGTGACGCGATCCGCCAGCGGCTGCTGGCTGTGGATGCACAAGGCCGAGAAGGCGGGCTGGCGGCCCTGGTGCTCGGTGATGGCTCGGGGTTGAGCCGCGCCGACTGGGAAATCCTGCAGGCCACCGGGGCTGTTCATCTGCTGGTAATTTCCGGTCAGCACATCGGTTTGCTCGCCGCAGTCATGTATGGACTGATCGCCGGTCTGGCCCGCTGGGGGTTGTGGCCTCGGGCGTTGCCCTGGTTGCCGTGGGCCTGCGGGCTGGCATTCGCTGCAGCGCTGGCCTATGGCTTGCTGGCGGGTTTCGATGTGCCGGTGCGCCGGGCTTGCGTCATGGTGGGGTTGGTGCTGCTCTGGCGCCTGCGCTTTCGTCACCTGGGTGTGACGTTGCCGCTTCTGCTGTCGCTCAATGTGGTGCTGATCCTGGAGCCGCTGGCCAGTTTGCAGCCCGGTCTGTGGCTGTCGTTTGGCGCGGTGGCGATTCTGATCCTGATTTTCAGTGGTCGTCTGGGGGGCTGGAGCTGGCTGCGCAGTTGGACCCGCGCCCAATGGCTGATTGCTATCGGATTGTTGCCGCTGCTTCTGGCGCTGAATCTACCCATAAGCCTCACGGGGCCCGTGGCCAATCTGGTGGCGGTGCCCTGGGTCAGTTTTGTCGTACTGCCGCCTGCATTGCTGGGGACCTTATTGTTGCCGGTGCCGCTGGTGGGGGAGGGTTTACTGTGGCTCGCCGGCGGCGCGTTGCAGTGGCTGTTCATTTTTCTGGGCTGGATGGCCAATTGGCTCCCTGCCTGGATGCCCAGCGCGGTGCCGTTCTGGGTCTGGCTGCTTAGCCTGCTGGGTGCGGTCTTGCTACTGCTGCCCAGCGGTATGCCGTTCAGACCCTTGGGTTGGCCGCTGCTATTGCTGTGTGTCTTTCCACCTTTGAAAACCGTGCCTCATGGGCAGGTCGAAGTGTTGCAACTGGATGTGGGGCAGGGCCTGGCGATTCTGCTGCGCACCCGGCAGCACACGCTGCTGTATGACGCGGGCCCGCGTTTTGGCGAGTTCGATATCGGTCAGCGGGTGGTGCTGCCGGCGATTCGCAAAAGCGGCGTGCGAAAGCTGGACCTGATGCTGCTCAGCCACGCGGATGCCGATCATGCCGGAGGCGCGCTGGCGGTTTATCAAGCCCTGCCGGTGGAGCGGGTACTGGGCGGCGAGTTGGCCCGATTGCCTCCGTTGCTCAATACGCAGCTTTGTGAGAATGATCAGCGTTGGGAATGGGACGGCGTAGTTTTCTCGACCTGGCGCTGGGAGCAGGCCAGGGAGGGCAACCAGGCGTCTTGTGTATTGATGATCGACGCTCAAGGCGAACGGCTGCTGTTGACTGGCGATATCGATGCTGAAGCCGAGCGGGCGCTGATAGACAGCGGCTTCGACCTGCGCGCCGACTGGTTGCAGGCACCGCACCATGGCAGTCGCACCTCATCCTCGAAGGTCTTCCTTCAGGCCGCGGCGCCGCAAGGTGTGTTGATTTCCAGAGGTCGCAACAATGCCTTTGGTCACCCGCACCCCATGGTCATGGCGCGCTACGGCTGGTTGGGCATTCGGGCCTATGACAGTGCCGAACTCGGTGCCATCCACCTGCAACTGGGCACCTTCGGTCAGCCCCGGTCCCAGCGGCATGAAAGGCGCTTCTGGCGTGACGGCAATCAATGATATTGATCGCAAACTTCGGCGCGACGCTGACCCTATGTTAGAGTGGCGCCCACTTTTCCAAGGGGGTCGTCACTGTGTGGGAACTGGTCAAATCTGGCGGCTGGATGATGCTGCCGATCATTCTGAGTTCCATTGCCGCGGTCGGCATCATCATCGAGCGTCTCTGGACCTTGCGTGCCAGCCGTATCGCGCCACCGCATCTGGTGGGTCAGGTATGGCGCTGGCTTCAGGATAAAAAGCTCGACGGCGAAAAACTCAAAGAGCTGCGCGCCGATTCGCCGCTGGGGGAAATCCTCGCCGCGGGTCTGGCGAACTCCCGACATGGTCGCGAGATCATGAAAGAGTGCATCGAAGAGGCTGCCGCCCGGGTCATTCATGACCTTGAACGTTATCTGAGTGCCCTGGGTTCGATTGCCGCCATGGCACCGTTGCTGGGCTTGCTGGGCACCGTGCTGGGCATGATCGATATTTTCGGCTCGTTCAACGCCACCGGTAACACCGCCAATGCGTCAGTGCTGGCCGGTGGTATTTCCAAGGCGCTGATCTGTACTGCATCGGGCCTGATCGTCGCCATTCCTGCGATCTTCTTCCATCGTTACCTGCAAAGCCGCGTCGATGAGCTGGTGGTCGGCATGGAGCAGGAAGCGATCAAACTGGTGGAAGTGGTGCAGGGCGACCGTGATGTGGATCTGAACGACCCCAAGATCGCACTTAAACTGCAAGCCCGTGGCGAGGGTCGCAAGAAGTGAAGTTTCGTCGCCGCAAAGTCAGGGAGAACATCGACATCAACCTCGTTTCGTTGATTGATGTGGTGTTCATCCTGCTGCTGTTTTTCATCGTGACCACGACCTTCACCCGCGAAACCCAATTGCGGGTGGATCTTCCCCAGGCGGTCACCGGCACGCCGGAAACCGATGCCAATCTCAAGCGTCTGGACATCACCATCAATGCCGACGGGATTTTTTCCCTGAACAACCAGCTGCTGCCCAAGAACGATCTGCCAACGCTGATCGACGCCTTGCAGCGTGAATCGGCCGGTGACACCAGCTTGCCTTTGTCGATCAGCGCCGATGGCAAGACGCCGCACCAGGCGGTGATCACCGCGATGGATGCCGCTGGCAAGCTGGGTTTCAGCCATCTGCGCATGACCACCGTCGAGGCCGCACCGGCTAACTGATGTCATTTTCTGATCGCTTGCTCAACGCCTGGTACACAGGCCATCCGGCGCTGACGCTGCTGCGTCCGCTGGAGTGCCTTTATCGCCGGGTCGTCAATGGCAAGCGCGAACGTTTCCTGGCCGGGCAGGGCGAAATCTACAAAGCCCCGGTGCCGGTTATCGTTGTCGGTAACATCACCATCGGCGGCACTGGCAAGACGCCGCTGATCCTGTGGATGATCGAACATTGCCGCCAGCAGGGCCTGCGTGTGGGTGTGGTCAGTCGCGGTTATGGCGCCAAGCCGCCGAGCTTGCCGTGGCGGGTCACCGATGGGCAACCTGCCAGCCAGGCGGGTGATGAGCCTTTGTTGATCGTGCAGCGCAGCGGTGTGCCGCTGATGATCGACCCGGACCGCAGCCGCGCAGTCAAAGCCTTGCTCGACAGCGAACCCTTGGACCTGATTCTCTCCGACGACGGTCTGCAGCATTACCGGCTGGCCCGGGACCTTGAACTGGTGTTGATCGACGCCGCTCGCGGGCTGGGCAACCGCCGTTGCCTCCCCGCAGGGCCATTGCGCGAGCCGGTGGAGCGTCTGGAAAGCGTCGATGCGCTGCTCTACAACGGCGCCAGTGCTGATCGGGATGATGGATATGCCTTCCAGCTCAAGCCGTCCGCCTTGGTCAATCTGCGCAGCGGCGAGCGTCAGTCGGTTGACTTCTTCCCGCCGGGTCAAGCGGTGCACGCAGTGGCCGGGATCGGCAATCCACAACGTTTCTTCAGTACCCTCGAAGGGCTACACTGGCGGCCAATTGCTCATGCGTTTGCCGACCATGCCGTTTTCAGTGCTCAGTCGCTGACTTTTACGCCAGCGCTGCCCGTGGTCATGACCGAAAAGGATGCCGTGAAATGCCGGCCCTTTGCGGCGGATGACTGGTGGTACCTGGCTGTGGATGCGGTGCCATCGGACGCTTTCGTCAGGTGGTTCGATTCGCAGTTGTTACGTCTTTTGCCATGATTCGCTCAGGAATGCCTATGGACACTAAATTGCTCGACATCCTTGCCTGCCCGATCTGCAAGGGCCCGCTGAAACTCAGCGCCGACAAAACCGAACTGATCAGCAAAGGCGCAGGCCTGGCGTATCCGATTCGCGATGGCATCCCGGTGATGCTGGAAAGCGAAGCCCGCACCCTGACCACCGATGAGCGTCTGGATAAATGACCACAGCCTTCACCGTGGTCATTCCGGCCCGTTACGGTTCGACCCGTTTTCCCGGCAAGCCACTCAAGGACATTGCTGGCAAACCCATGATTCAGCATGTCTGGGAACAAGCGCGCAAAAGCAGCGCCACCCGAGTGGTCGTGGCCACTGATGACCCGCGTATTGTCGAGGCTTGCCACGGTTTTGGCGCAGAAGTGCTGCTGACCCGCGATGATCACAATTCCGGTACTGATCGGCTGGCGGAAGTCGCCACTCAGTTGGGCCTGGAGGCGGATGCCATCGTGGTCAACGTGCAGGGCGACGAACCCATGATCCCGCCCGCGGTGATCGATCAGGTGGCGGCTAATCTGGCTGCGCACCCTGAGGCGCGTATGTCGACACTCGCTGAGCCGATCAATGATGTCGCTGCGCTGTTCAATCCCAATGTGGTCAAAGTGGTTGCCGACATCAATGGCCTGGCGTTGACCTTCAGCCGTGCGCCGCTGCCTTGGGCCCGCGACGCCCTGGCCAGGGACCGCGAGCAACTTCCCGCTGACGTCCCTTATCGTCGACATATCGGGATCTACGCCTATCGCGCGGGCTTCCTCCAGGATTTCGTCAGCTGGGGCCCGTGCTGGCTCGAAGACGCTGAAAGCCTTGAGCAGCTGCGCGCCTTGTGGCACGGCGTGCGCATTCACGTTGCTGACGCTCTGGAGGCTCCTCCTGCCGGAGTCGATACTGCTGAAGACCTTGAGCGCGTGCGCCGCTTGCTGGAGGTTTGACGTTGCAGCTGCAATCCGCCGTTTCCCTCAAGCCCTTCAACACCTTTGGCGTTGATGTTCAGGCGCAGCTGTTTGCCCAGGCGCACAACGATGACGATGTGCGTCAGGCCTTGGCTTACTGCGCCGAGCACAAATTGCCACTGATGGTGGTGGGTGGCGGCAGCAACCTGCTGTTGACCGGCGATGTGCAGGCGCTGGTGTTGCGCATGGCCAGCCGTGGCATTCGTATCGTTCGTGAAGATTGCCAAGAGGCGATCGTTGAAGCCGAAGCAGGGGAGCCATGGCACCCGTTCGTGCAGGCATGCCTGGAGTTGGGGCTTGCGGGGCTGGAAAACCTTAGCCTGATCCCCGGCACGGTCGGCGCTGCACCGATGCAAAACATCGGTGCCTACGGGGTTGAGATCAAGGACGTGTTCGACAGCCTGACCGTCCTGGATCGCGAGACAGGCGAACTACGTGACTTTTCCCTTGAGGAGTGTGCCTTTGGTTACCGCGACAGTGTGTTCAAGCACCAGACCGGCCGCTGGATCATTCTGCGTGTGCGCTTTCGCCTCTCTATGAGCCCGCGCGTGAACCTGGAATACGGCCCTGTGCGACAGCGGTTGATCGATAAGGGCATCAGCGAGCCCAATCCCCGTCATGTCAGCGCGGCGATTTGCGCCATCCGCAGCGAGAAGCTGCCTGATCCTGCGGTGTTGGGCAATGCGGGCAGCTTCTTCAAGAACCCTATGGTGCCCGCTGACGTTGCAGAGCGTATTCGGCAGCAATACCCCACCTTGGTGGGCTACCCGCAGCCCGATGGGCAGGTGAAACTCGCGGCAGGCTGGCTCATCGAGCAGGCTGGCTGGAAGGGCTATCGCGAGGGCGATGCGGGCGTCCATCGCCTGCAATCGCTGGTGCTGGTCAATTATGGTCAGGCCAGTGGCACGCAGTTGCTGGCGCTGGCCCGCCGGATTCAGGCCGACATCGCCAAGCGTTTCGGTGTCGAACTGGAAATGGAACCTAATCTGTATTAACTAGGCTTTATCTCTCCTGGACTCACCATGACTGAAAGCATTTGCGCCATTGTTCTTGCCGCCGGTCATGGCAGTCGCTTTCAAGCCATTGCCGGTCAGGGCAGCAGCAAGCTGTTGGCGCCATGCGTCGGGCGTGATGGCGTCGAGCGGCCTGTGCTGGAACAGACGTTGATCAACCTGCAAGGGGTTGTCGACAAGGTGCGGCTGGTGACTCGACCTGATGCTGCTGAAATCATCGCGCTGGGCCACCGATATGGCTGCGAACTTTTGGTGCTGGATTCTCCCGGCATGGGCGACAGCATCGCGGCGGCTGTGGCTGCTGAGCCTGATCACCGCGGCTGGCTGATGGTGCTGGGCGACCTGCCGTTTATCCTCCCGCAAACCCTGCGTCAGATCGTTGCCACACTGGACGATGAGCTGATTATCCTGCCGTTCCATGAAGGTGAGCGCGGCCATCCGGTGGGCTTCGGCCGCCAATATGGCCCGGCACTGATGACATTGATGGGTGACCAGGGTGGCAAGCGCCTGATCAAGGACGGCAGCGTTCAAACGGTCGAAGTGGCTGATCCCGGTATCTTGTGGGATGTAGATGTGCCTGAGCGCTTGGTGTTTAACGCAAATTCCTTTTAGGGGCTCGCCGAGGTTACGAAGCCAGCGATGGAGGTGTGTCGGGCAAGCCGCTGTTCGCAGCCTTCGGCAGCTCCTACAGGTTTTGCGTTTACGCGGGCACAACGCGGTCCTGTAGATACTCTGTTGGGGTAATCCTATTTAAGAAATCTGCAAAGCAGATTTGTTTTTGCTTTTCCTGCCACGATTTCACAGGCGACGCAAAATGCGCGTCGGGAGGCTGAGTGGAGGTGCCGTGGGGTGGGTCGCTCGGCATGGATGCCGAGCGAGCGCCGTTGGGCCATGGATGGCCCGTCGGCGCGTGCCCGCCCCCCGATATCGGAGGGCGGAACCCCTGCGGTACAGGGGCTGACACCAGCGCAGAGGTTTTGGTTACTTTTGGCACCAAAAGTGACCCGGCCGTCAGGACGGAACCTGACTCAGCAGCGCCCGAATGCCGTGTCGGTATCGATTCAAGGCTCACCACGCTGATTCGTCGAAACTACAAAAAACATACAAGGAGCAATCGGAGTTACGACGGTCGCGAAGGCGGTGTGTCAGGCAAGCCGATGTTTGCAGCCTTCGGCAGCTCCTACAGGATCGGCATTTGTCGCAGCCACAAAAAAGCCCCACCTGCTTTCACAGGTGGGGCTTTTTATTCAGCGTGGATCAAGCGAGCGGTTTAGGCTCTTTGCTTTCTTCCGATGCTTCGTGGTGCAGCTGTACGACTTCATCTGCAGATTGCAGGTTTTCGTCGACAACCGGTGCTGCTTCAGGAGCCGCTTTGCCTTCTTCTGCTTCTTTCTGCAGACGCTCGGCTTCACGCTTGCGACGACGCACTTCACGAGGATCGTTCGGTGCGCGGCCGTTGCTGCTGACCGGCAGTGCTGGAGTTTCGGCAACCACGTCCACGGCTGCTTCTGCGGCAGGTGAGGTGGCGACGATTTCCGCAGCGGCGTAAGGCGCAGGCTCTTCAGCGACAACCAGTGCCGGGGTTGGCAGTTCTGCCGACTCGGTCACCGATTCAGCTGCTGATTCAGCTACCGCAACTTCTTCACGGGCTGGAGCAACGGCTTCAACCTGCGGAGTTGGCTCTGGTGTTGGCGTGAACGGTGCAACGCGTTCAGCGTGCGGTGCTTCGAACAGCTCTGGTTGGGTCGGTTGAGCGGCCAGGGCTGGAGCTTCGGTTGCAGGCTCTGGAGCAGCTTCAACAACAGGCTGGACTTCAACATCCGGCGCGCTTTCGGCTTTTGCAGCGTACTCGGTGACAGGTGCTTCAACTTCTGGCGTTTCAACGGCTGGCGCTTCAAAGACAGGGGTTTCAACCGCCGACGTCTCAACCGCTGGCTTCTCGACTTCGCCCACTTCGAACGCTGGGGTCTGGATCGACGGCGTTTCAACGACCGGCTGTTGAACGAACGAAGAATCGGACGCTTCGACCGTTGCATTGGCGCGTTCGGCCTGGCGATTAGCTTCTGCTTCGGCTGGAGCGCTGATGACAACGCTTGCAACCGCTGCAGTGACTGCCAGATCGGCGTTGCCTTCCTCGCTGCCGTTCTCTTCAGAACCTTCAGCGCCTTCGGAGCCTTCGATCACGTTGCCGTTGGCATCGCGTTGACGCTCGCGGCGGTTGCTGCGACGACGCTGACCACGGGAGCGGCGGCGAGGGCGATCACCTTCTGCACCGTCTTGCTGATCGTCGTTTGCCAGCTCTTCAGTTGGCAGCACTTCGTCTTCGCCCACTGCCGCAGCAGTCTGCTCGGCACGTGGTTGACGCTCTTCACGAGGTGCGCGTGGCTGGCGTTCTTCACGCGGAGCGCGCTCTGGGCGTTCTTCGCGGGCGACGTTGACGGCCGGGGCGGCATCCAGTGGCTCACGCAGTTCACGCACGCGCTCTTCGCGAGGCTTGCGATCTTCACGCGGGGCACGGCCATTGCGAGCCGGGCGTTCTTCGCGTGGTGCTGGAGCGGTGCTGTTTTCTTCAACAGCGGCAGCGACAGCGGCGGCTTCACGTGGTTGGCGTGGTGCACGCTCTTCACGCGGCGCACGTTCCTCGCGAGGGGCACGCTCTTCGCGGGGAGCGCGTTCTGCACGCTCTTCACGAGGGGCGCGTTCTTCACGCGGCTTGCGTTCTTCGTCGCGACGGTTGTTGCGGCCACGGCTCTGTTGGCGACCGTTGCGACGCTCTTCATTGCGCGCAGGGCGTTCGGCAGCTGGCTTCTCGACCACAACCGGTGCAACAGGCTCTTCCTTGGTGGCAAACAGGCTGACCAGGGATTTCACCAGGCCTTTGAACAGGCTTGGTTCGTGAGCGACAGGTGCAGGTGCGGCAGCAACGGCCTCGACCGGAACCGGTGCGTTGGCACGCGGCGGGGCGGTCTTGACGGCGGCTTCCTGGCGAACCAGGGTGCGGGTCGCGGCAGCTGGCTGGACTTCTTCCACTTCGGCAGCCGCAGCAGCGATTTCGTAGCTGGTCTGAAGGGTGTGGGCTTCCGGGCTGTCATCGCGCAGGCGCTGCACTTCGAAGTGTGGCGTTTCCAGATGATCGTTCGGCAGGATGATGATGCGGGCGCGAGTGCGCAGTTCGATCTTGGTGATCGAGTTGCGTTTTTCGTTGAGCAGGAACGCTGCAACCGGGATCGGCACCTGAGCGCGGACTTCGGCAGTGCGGTCTTTCAGGGCTTCTTCTTCGATCAGGCGCAGAATCGCCAGCGACAGCGATTCAACATCACGGATGATGCCGGTGCCGTTGCAACGCGGGCAGACGATGCCGCTGCTTTCACCCAGGGAAGGGCGCAGGCGCTGACGGGACATTTCCAGCAAGCCGAAGCGCGAGATGCGACCGACCTGAACACGGGCGCGGTCAGCTTCCAGGCTTTCGCGGACTTTTTCTTCCACGGCGCGCTGGTTCTTGGCGGGCGTCATATCGATGAAGTCGATGACGATCAGGCCGCCGATGTCGCGCAGGCGCAACTGGCGGGCGATTTCTTCAGCCGCTTCAAGGTT
>Ga0247734_1000158_pt1 | contig 60465 bp, 73 predicted proteins | sample UWRJL103311B2_FD_180933 | JGI IMG/M metagenome (GOLD analysis project Ga0247734, IMG submission 180933) | Plant litter microbial communities from Arlington Agricultural Research Station in Wisconsin, United States - UWRJ-L103-311B-2 | ecosystem: Environmental > Terrestrial > Plant litter >... | reverse complement strand
TGTCGAAAGGGGGGGGGGGGAGGTCGTGAATTACGTTTGGTGATAGATAACCTGGGGGTCTGCTCTCTCTTATTTGAATGGGAAAGCTTACTTATAACAAGGTACAGAAAGTCATATTCCTTTCTAGAGTGTATTCCCCCTTATGCGCTGCCTACTTCATTGATTAGAGAAAAAGAGAAAAAGAACTCCTTTCCCCTCCCTCCCCAAAAAGAACACATACAAATGAACAAGAAGGTTGGATAGGTAGTGTAGGAGATAGGTTATAGGAATATGTGTTTTTTGATTTTATTTCTTTTTACCTATCTATCTATCTGTATGTATAATTTTGCGGGGAACCGGGTTTTGCAAAAAGAAAAAACACATTAAGGCTCCGCCGGGTTGGGGATCATTGGCGTGAGGCTAGGATAAGGGCTCAAACTAATTCTTACTATTATATAATATACTAAAAAAGAGTAGTATGAATTTTAGTAGATATATTACAGTAAGAAGGATCCATCTGGGGCCACCTTGCGGGGGGAAGGGGAAGAGGGGCAGAGAGGAGGGATGTTGCGTGTAGACTGTTTGTAACAGTTACATATGTATGTAGGTCATGGCAGGGATCTTTTGCTTTTTGTTTTGTCACATGCGATAAGTACTGTCTCTGTTCTTTAAGAGGCTTTTTTTTTTCCTTTTTCCTTTTTGACAGGTTATCTCTCTGACAGCGGGGTGGGAAAAGCAATGCTGATGGGTGGCTGATTAGTTTAGTACGGTTTTATGTACTGTACCTTATGTCCTCTACTTATACTTGTTAGGCGAGTGAGAGAGAGGGAGAAAGAGAGAGAGGGAGAGAGATATATATATATATTTATATACTATACATACTGTACAATACAGTACAGGCCGGGGAATTGCGTGATATATGGAACATATTTTGATGATGTATATGCTTTTATTAGATGTTATGTTTACTAGGTTACTTTTCGACGGTATAGTTTAGTTAAACAGATATATGAATAGATATTGCACCTGCTAGCAAGTTCCCCCAACCGTACCATATCCATTCGTATCGTACAGCTTGTTATTGTTGTTGATGTTGCGTGGAGTTGGCGATGCCATATTATTGCTGCTGCTCCGGTCGAACTGTGCTTTATACTTAAACTGTAGAAGTGACTTTGGCTGCAATGGCTTATACAGTAATGGAATGATAATCTGCATTAGTGGATGGGAACCGTACCACCGTCAAGCACAGCACGTTCCCCCCGCCCGCTACTGCACTGCTACTTACTACGAGGGCAATAATAAGAAGTAATAATAAGTCATAATGGATGCGATCCAATAATCAATCCCAGCCGGAAATGAAAAGGTCGTTCGTCAAGCTCCACCAGCCCTCTCCTTCTACTCTATCGTGCAACCTCCAACCTCCAAGCTGCATCTCGCCCTCCATCCAACCCTCCATCCAACCTCCCGGTCCCCTGGCCCGGGCCTGGCATCGTACTCGTTGCGAACCGTCCACTCCCCTCCCTTGCAACTACTGTACCGTCCTGTATTAAGTTAGCAATACTAATCACATCCGTCACGCAAAAGGAGCCGTGCTTAGCATCTTGCCGCAACGCCAATACCGCCAATGATAGTTGGATGGATGGTGGCTTCGTACTGGTAAAGAACCATGAATCATGGTCCTGGAAGACCTCCTATTAATATGACAGTACAGTACAGCAGTCGGCGGCATCAAGGAACAAAACGAGAACACCGCCATGCAAGCGACTACCACCGAGCCCACCCCATGAAGCATGAAGATTGATTGATGGATGGATGGATGGATGGATGGATGGATGGATGGATGTCCTGAATATTGATTGATACTGTGCTGTACAATATTTCCTTCTCGCCGCCGTCGCTGCCCGGGGCGTCCATCCCATCAGTCCTGCATCTTATGACCCTGCCCGTACCGCAGGCTCCCGCACAGTACTCGGACAGTGGTATTGTTGTATTACTCGTAAAAGCCCCGCTGTTGAATCTCGATTGACGAGATCTTCGAAAAGAATAGCAGAAACCGTCTATCTGGTTTGCTCACGGACGATCCCCTCTCATCGTTACGGTTCCAAGGAGCGCCCAAGTGGTCAACGGTCTCAGAACCTGGTCGTTGTTTTGTAATGCATTGCCCTACCTGGTTCATGACAATAATAGGGTCTGGAGAAAAGGAAACCGACAACGGAAGCCCTTTTTGCTCCGTACTCACTGACAGCTCCGATTCGAAGTCGGTTGGCTATCTTCGTCCTCCCTGTTAGGTTTCACACTACCCGTTTCCCATTGTTTTCCTCTTGCTGGCGAGACTTCAACCACGACGACGTCGCATACCTTTTTTTTTAGTCTCAATCTTCAATTTTTGACCTTGTGTGCTTGCTATAATAACCTAATCCTCAAAACGTCATCGGGATCCCGCAGGCAGGTAAGAACGCCATCTGGGGTGTATCTACGTAAACTCCCATTCGACTGGAAACTTTCTACCGGATTTCTACCTGTTCTTGGGGATCCCCCGCGTCCGTGGAGCCTGGTTTGGTACTACAGTACTACCCCGATTTTCAAAAATGGTGTATTGCGGAAAACCCTCACGGGGATGTCAAATGTGCAGGACTCGTCGAATTAAGGTACAGCTTTCTCCTACCCACCCGTCTTTTCCATCCACGTCCGTCATTTGTGTGACAACGGTCAAAAAGCTAATTGGAATCCACCTAAATAGTGTGATGAGACAAAACCCACCTGCAACCAGTGTCAGAAATCCAGACGTCAATGTCCAGGATATAAAGACGATTTCGACATTGTGTTCCGCAATGAGACCAATGCCACTGAACGGAGAGCCCGACGGGGACTGGATGTGAAGAAAGCAGATAGAAGGGATCAGATATCCTTTGGGGGTGCTAGTAACCCGCAATTATCAGAGAATAATACAGACTCGAGGGTCCTGTCAATTAGCAACTCGAACAATGAACTGCCAGCATCCCTCTCTATCCCAGTTGAAGACCAGGCACCATGCTTCTTTATAACTAACTTCTGTCGCACACCTCGCGCTACTTATTCGAGAGGGGCTTTTGATTTCCTCCTCCCTATCATCAAAACCGAGTCACGAGAGTCTCCTATATCACTCGCTTTCTCGGCTGTCTCGTTCGCCTCCTTAGCAAATCGACCCAGTGCAAGAGGCAGCGGGTTGATGGTGCGAGCTGTTGCTGAGTATGGAAAGGCATTGCGAGCTATCAACGTCGCTCTTCAGACCCCTTCCATGGTAAAGACAGATGCAACTTTGGCCTCTGTTTTACTTTTAGGATTCTTCGAGGTATGTTCCTGAGACCTTCCTTCAAAGGCAGAGACTAATAGGGGAAAGACCATCACAATCGACAAAACCAACGTGCTAGCATGGGGTTCTCATATCGATGGAGCTGTTCAGCTCACTAAAATGAGGGGAAAGAAGCAGCTAAGAACGAAGATCGGCACTGCGCTCTTCATGACAGTCCGGCAACTAATGGTACCATTGACTCTTTTTATCTATTGACAATGCTGACTAGCCTAGCTTGTCAATATACTGATTTCAGCGAAACCTCCCCTGTCAAGTGCAAACTGGTGGATCGCCGTGGATGAGGGTTCGAAAGGTCGACCGGAACACTTCGTCGCCACACTCTTCCTCCGTGTAGCAGAGATTCGACATGAGATTATTATCCTTCTCACGAACTCTCCACGCAACGCAGAGTCCTTCCAAAAGGTCCTTGAGGTGATGAAGCGTGTTCAAGCCATGGATGTGGAATACCAAGAATGGCAGGATAATCTCCCAGAAGAATGGCGTCCCAAGACAGTAGCCTGGGTAGACAATGTTCCAGGGGGTGATTTGCTGAAGGCAGAGGTCTATCCAGGACGCGTAGATATCTTCAGCGATCTCGCAATCGGCTATGCCTGGCAACATGCTCGCACATGTCGATTATTTATCATCGGCCTTATCATCCGATGTATAGCTTGGGTCAGCTATCCAGTCGACTACCGTACCACTCCGGAGTATGCATATTGCTCCCAGGTTGGTGTCACTCTCATGGGGGATCTCATCGCCGGCGTGCCTTACCATCTTGGCTGGCACATTGACGAAGATGGCAATTTGAAAGGAGATGACAGCAACAGAGACACTGGTACTTTCCCCAACGATGAACACGTTACTAGCCCAAAAGCTCTTGGTGGATTTTACTCCATCTGGCCTCTATTCTGTGTGTTGTCGGCCGATTACACGACAGATTCACAGAGGACTTGGGCCAAAGGAAGAATGACTCTCATCGCCGACACAATGGGCTTGAACCAAGCTCGTGTTATCGGAAATGTAAGTTCTTGCACTTTTCGTTAGGAAAAGTTTCTTGATGTGATCAACCACTTTGCATTTATCACATACACTCCAGTCCATGGCGATACCTTTGCTAACGAGAGACTAGTTTAACATCCGCGTCCCCTCGATGACGGTCCGCCGCGACATTATGGCATTCGCACCCCCAACAGCCGCCCAAATCGCCGCCTACATGGCTGCTCAACAACGCGGGAATATGACAACCGGCACCACCGCAGCCCCGACACCAACACCAACACCAAAATATGTTCCCCCAACCCCTATAACCTCCGCTACCATCTCTCGTATCGCTGCCCAGGAGCCCGAATCCCAAGAGGTAACGGCCTCGAGCAGCAGCAGTAACCAACAACAACAACAACAACAACAACAACAACAACAACATCCACATCCACAACCGCAACAGCAACATTACAACAATACTAGCTCGATTCCTATCCACTCTGTAGCATCTCGAATCGCGAAATTTGAAACATATGCCAACCCAACAGCGCAAACGCAAACGCAAACGCAAACATCCACATTGCCGCAACAGCAAATAACTGCAGCCGCGAAGCAGGAAGAATGGGAGAAGGAGAAGCGATCATTGTTGAAGAAAGCAAGTAACTCCGGGGGCGAGAGCACGGAGACTATTATTGGAAATTTCCTTGCGATTTAAGGAACGAGTGTTTTGAGCGAGAGTCCCGTCACTTGCAAATGGATTAGAATTAGCCGTTTGGGTAAGGCGAATGCGTTTCTCGTAGGGGGAAAGGCGGATGAGGATGAACTGAGCTTTCGGACCCAACGAATGGGACGGGACTTGGAGATATGTATAAAATGAAACCCAAAGAGGAATGAAGATTTAAGAGTAGGTAGGGTAGGATGTGAAAAGAAAAACATTATTTGTATTTACTTCAAAAAAACCAATCAGCCGATATCTTCAATAACGAGGGAACGAAACCATTGGAAACCCAAACCCTTCCCTTCTCCTTCGCCTTCCCCCTTGGCTCTGTATACTACAAGACTTTCAACTAACAACACACAAAAATCCAAAAGCCAAAAGTCTAACCCCAGGTACTGTACCAGCCCCTTTTAGCATCTCGCTTACACCCCTTCTCTAAAAAATAAATAAAACAAAAACAATAAACACACACACACACACCAAAACAAAAACATAGGCTTGTTCTGTCCTGCCCTGCCCTGTCCAAAAAAAAAATACCTGCATGCTGTTATACAGTACTGTAGTAGTACACGCTGTACCACAGAAAGGTGAATTACCAATAATGGAAGAATTACAGGGGGTCAAGCTCGCCAGTGCGGGGGGCCGTGGCGGCTCGTGCCGCGATTCATAGGCTTGAGCATGTGTAGAGCGAGCTTGAGTGGTAGGCGGGTTTGAGTTGGGCTTTTGTTTTTGTTGGTTTATTGGACTTATTCTTTGTTAGAGACATGTATTGGGGGCGCTTCTGTTTTGTTTGGTTATTTGGTAAAGTTATTGTTGGTTCTGAATTGAGGGTTTTTTCTTCTTTGGAGGTGCGGGGGCGGGGAGCCATACATATTGGGAAGAGGGGGAGGGGGGAGGGGGAAGAGAGCGAACAAGTTTGTAGTGTGTGCGTGGTGCTATGGATGGTATCTGTGCTTTGCTTTGTTTATTTGCATTTGTAGAAATGGGTTATCGTGTAGGATTAATTAGTATGATGCTATACGCATGGGGTAATGTGGTAGCTGAATACCCTTCACACACAGTTTCTTGTAGAAATGCTGTTTTTGTACTTCTTTGGCGTGAACGGTGATGTGATGCCAAGGCTGGGGGAAGCTGTTGGTTATTCCTTCTCATCTATGCTCGATCTTCGTTGTTTCTTGAGGGATTTATATACTGCAGAGAAATGCCTGGTAGTTTAATAGTTATGCCATTCTTTCTTCGTAGCTGGTTTTGGGGAACTCTTTAAGCATAACTTTTGTTGTGGAGAGGGTTTTAGTGATAGGCTCGTCCATATTTATATCAACCCAACATACGATCAATTGACGACAGCTAATGGACAGCACTTGCAGAACAAGTACAAGTGCTGTCAAAGGTTCGTTTGGGTCACGGTCTTGCATTTCTTACAAACTACAAAACTATAATCAGGGCATCCAAAAATAAAGTTCCTCGCAAATGCATCTCGCAATTATCGCAACGGCTTTCCACAACCCCAAGGCCAAGTGAGACCCAATTATTGCCGTGTAGTCATTAGATGTTTGTCCTCCTCCCAAGCCCCTCGACTTCCTGTTTGATTTGCCCCAGCTTGCCCGAGTAGCAAACTGCTTCTACTGCTGGTAATCTTGATTCACAGTGTTATGATTTGGCGTTTATTTGATAGCAGCGCTTGAAGAGCCTCTTGAGTATCTGGTGCGAAACGTGTCAGTAAGGGTGGTCCTAATGCCAGCGCAACTCTTTTTTTTGCAGATCTGTTGGAACTTACGGCTTTCTGTTCTCGCCCTTCTTCTCAGCCTTCCCAGTTGTCTGAGAAGCCTCCTTGTTCCAAAGCTTGCTCTTGTATCCAGGCCACGAACTTAGGTTCCATGCCTTCACCAAGATACTCTGTGTCCTATCCACATAGTTCTCGTTCTTGATTTCCTTGACGCCAACCTTTAAGCCGTCCTTGGTGAACACTACATTTTTAGACTGCATCTTGTCATTGGCGGCATTGCCTATCTGGGTGACGGCAAGGAAGATATGGTAGGCAACAAATGCGAAGCCTCCCAAGAAAATGAAGAGGATGAAGAGAGGGATGAGTTTGCTGTCGGTCTGTGTTAGCATTGTCTGATCTGGCATAATTGCTAAGAGATAATATCTCTGCAAAATATTGCAACGTTGGGTTGCGTCTTTGTTGCAAACTCATAAGTCGCAACGAATGCATACAAAGAGCTTTGCATCTTCAAGCTTCTTATGCACCATTTATTGGGCCAAATTTTGGGGAGGGGCAAAGTATCAAAACTTACCTCAAAGCTGAAGCGGGTGGTGGAGGCGCCTTTGGAGTTGAGGATCCCCACGCCATGATTGCGATTTACTTGTAAAAGGTTGAGATTTTTGTAGTGTAGAACAGGTGATGAAAAGTTTATGGGCAACTTCAAATAGATATACAAGAGAGTAAGACGGATTGTTGGCTTATCTATTTACAAACAGTTGGTTTCAGAATTCAGCTCGTTGGTAATTTGGGAGCGTGTTGCTACCTACCAAAATGCGCCTCAAAATCCTGCCTACGGCACTCATGTAGCTAGCTAAGGTATTATAATTAGCACGTGACCAGCGAGGCTCCCGATCGATAGACAACATGAATTTCGGATCTCAATTGGACAAGGCCACCAATCTTCCCCTCCACCACAAGAACATCAATTAAAACCTCAGACTGTGGCCTTACTGTCATGAGCTGTCTCTTCGCCATTGCCTTGACTTAAAAATATCATTCTCAGGTGGACAGCTTGCAACTATTGTCTGCCTAGTGTTTATCGAAACGTGTTCCTTGAACTAGAGGCCCGTAGAACGCAACGAGGCAATACTTGTTCCGAACATCTATCACCCAGGCAAAGGACCTTCCTAGCCTTCATACCGACTTAACTTAATTAATTTGAAAGGTCATTTGCTCAAAGGTTGAATCAGGAGCAGTAACAATCATGGCAGCTCCACAAGAAGGATATCCGCCCCAGGGCTATCCTACAGACCAATACGGCCAACCGCAACCAGATTTTGGAGATGCTGGCTCACCACCACCGCAAGCTGGCGCTCCCCAGCCTGATGGAGGGAAGAAGAAGAAGAGAGGATATGCGCAGCAGGCTTACGATTTCGGGGGGAATGCTGCTTTACCGCTGAACCAAGGTCAACCTTCGGCAATAGGTGGTGATTTCCAGCAAGTTGGAGCTCAGCCTGCATACGGCGGATATCCCCAGCAAGGAGAACAACAGCCAGCATATGGCGCTCCATACGGCGCTCAACCTGTGGCACCAATTGGGGGGGCGCCAGCACCATACGCAGGGACACCACAATTTGGCGGCGGTGTAGGAGGTTACCAACCTCCAGATGGTGGATATCCGGGACCTGGAGCACCTTCGCCAGCTGGAGTTGCTGGAATCACTCAGGGAATGGGTCAAATGGGAATGGGTGGTGCACCACCACCTGCACCAAACCAGACTGGCGCTCGACCCGCAGTTTTGAATCAGCTATACCCGACTGATCTACTCAACCAACCGTTCAATGTTGCGGAACTGGAATTACCACCTCCTCCTATTATCCTTCCTGCCAATGTAAGTTATTGAACTTGCTTAACTAGAGTATGACACTAATATTTTCACAAGTCGAGTGTCACACCTTCCCCAGATGCAAATTGCCCTCCAAAATATGTGCGATCAACTCTTAATGCCGTACCTACTACACATTCGCTTCTCAAGAAATCGAAACTGCCATTTGCGCTTGTCATTCAGCCATATACCTCTCTTCACGATGTTGATGATACGGTACCTATTGTCCAAGACCAAGTCATTTCTCGTTGCAGGAGATGTCGATCGTACATAAATCCATATGTGACATTTCTTGACCATGGGCATCGGTGGAGATGTAATATGTGTAACCTTACGAACGATGTTCCACAAGCTTTTGATTGGGATGCAGCAGCACAGCAGAGTGTAGACCGATGGCAAAGAGCCGAACTTAACCATGCAGTTGTGGAGTTTGTTGCTCCTCAAGAGTACATGGTTCGACCACCACAACCCCTGGTTTACCTTTTCCTGTTTGATGTTAGCTTCTCTTCTGTATCATGTGGTCTTCTCGCTACAGCCGCAAGAACAATTCTGGACAGCCTCAACCGGATACCCAACGCTGACAGACGGACTCGTGTTGGTTTCTTGGCCGTAGATGCTGCTCTACATTACTTTGCCGTTCCAAAAGATATCAACCAAGGTACCAGCGAGGAGGGTGAGGCCCAGCTCGAAGCTGGCGAAACTCAGATGCTCGTTGTTAGTGATCTTGATGAGCCATTCCTACCAATCCCAGCCGATTTACTCGTTACTCTGTCGGAAAGCAGATTGAGCGTCGAGAAGTTCTTGTTGAGCTTACCCCAGATGTTCCAAGAAAATCAAAATAACGGCTCCTGCATGGGATCTGCTTTACGAGCAGGTCACAAGCTTATCTCGCCACTTGGTGGCAAGATGGTTGTTCTTACGGCTTCTCTTCCTAATATTGGTTATGGAAAACTCGAAATGCGTGAGGATAAGAAATTACTCGGTACAGGAAAAGAAAGCGGTCTTCTTCAAACCGGGAATAGTTTCTACAAGAGTTTTGCTGTAGAGTGCTCGAAGAATCAGGTTTCGGTCGATATGTTCCTCTTCTCGTCGCAATATCAGGATGTTGCATCTCTCAGCAACTTGCCAAGATACACTGGTGGACAGACTTACTTCTATGCTGGATGGAATGCTGGCCGGCCTGAAGATGCGGTGAAGTTTGCTACGGAGTTCAGCGACTACCTTTCTTCAGAAATTGGTTTGGAGGCTGTTCTCCGTGTGCGTGCTACTACCGGACTCCGAATGAGTACTTTTTACGGAAATTTCTTTAACCGAAGTTCGGATCTTTGCGCTTTCCCTGCCTTTCCTCGTGATCAAAGTTACGTTGTAGAAGTAGCTATTGACGAGACCCTGACCAAGAACTTTGTCTGTATGCAGACTGCAGTCTTGCATACAACTGCTAACGGAGAACGCCGCATTCGGGTTATGACTCTGTCGTTACCTACGACAACGAACTTGGCAGATGTGTACGCTTCCGCTGATCAGTGTGCCATTACTGAGTTTTTCAGTCACAAAGCTGTGGAGAGAGCCCTCAGTAGCGGTTTGGAGCCTGCAAGAGATGCTCTTCAATCGAAACTGATCGAGCTCTTGCAGACTTTCAAGAAGGAGCTTGCCGGTGGAAATATGGGAGGCGGTGGTTTGCAATTCCCGGCCAATCTTCGTGGACTACCAGTTTTGTTCCTCGCCCTCATCAAGAACGTCGGCCTAAGGAAGTCAGCCCAAATTCCATCAGATTTACGATCAGCTGCACTATGTCAACTGTCGACCCTCCCACTACCACTTCTCATCCAGTATATCTACCCACGACTATATTCGTTACACGATATGCCTGACAATGCGGGCATTCCGGATCCAGAAACTGGCTTGATTGTTCTCCCACCTCCTCTTAACCTCAGTTCCGAACGTCTCGTACCATACGGTCTCTATCTGATCGACGATGGACAAACACAATTCCTTTGGGTTGGTAGAGATGCTGTACCACAACTGCTGGGAGATGTCTTTGGTGTCCAGGATAGAACTCAAGTCAAGACTGGCAAAGCAACGCTACCGGAGCTCGACAATGACTTTAGCGAGAGAGTACGATCCGTATTCCTGAAGAGCAGAGACTATCGGTCACGTGGAGTTGGCAGCATCATTGTACCACATTTGTATATCGTTCGGGAGGATGGCGATCCAAGCTTGAAGTTGTGGGCACAAACCCTAATGGTTGAGGATCGGGCAGATCAGTCGATGAGCTTCCAGCAGTGGATGGGCACACTGAGGGAGAAGGTAAGCTGATTGTGACCCTCCACGGGGATCATTCATTGGAGTCGAGCTTTACGCTGACGCTTTTGATTTTGCTACAGGTTATGCAATGAGAAGGGTTCGGAAAGAAGGGGGACAGTGGTGTTTTGCCACGAATGTTGGGAGGATAGAAAACGGCAGCTCTTTGTAGTACCATGCCATACAAGACAAGCCGAATTGGCAAATACAAGAACATACAAATTCACTCAGCCCCATTGATTTATCCTCCGTTCAATTGTCTACCTAATTCAACCCCTCCCCTTCCTTTGTAGGTTCTCAGTGTTTTGTCATACATATCTGGTCTGTTGCAGTTGCTCTCCCACGTACCTAGCTAAAGTCCCGCAAATACTGTACCATTCAATTTTTTCTTTTTTCTTTTGGTTAAATCAAAAGCTTTTTACTTCTTCACATTTTATCACTTGGTTCGATAAAAAAGCACAATACAGAAAACGAAAGTACGGATCCATCCAGATCCATCCCAGTATGCAAAGTCTAGTATGCAAGTCCAATACGGTTCAGTACAGTACGTACAGGACAAGTAAATTGCAGGGGGGGCGGGGGAAGTATAATAGCCATGATAACCGGCCTTGAGTGTTGTGGTGAGTGGGTGTGTGGGTGTGTGGGCACGTTTTATTGTCGTGCAGGGTTTCTTTCTTTAAATGCGAGGGGATGGGTGGGACACGAGCCTGAGATAGGGTATTGTAATAAGGGGAGTTCGGAGCATTATTATTATTATTTTGAGACGAAGAGAAGCATACCTCAAACCTTAGTCCCAAACCGATGGATTGTTCCTCTGGTTCTGGCCCCCTTATACTGTATTATTTTATTTATTATTTATTTGGGGACTTTCGTATCTCCTGTGTGGGTATAGTTGTATGCATGGATATGTGGATATATGTATGTGTTTTTTCGTCTGATGTTTTACATTGTTCCATGCGATCTCTGTCTCGGCAGATCTCATTCAGGTCCGAAATGTAGTACATGCTTTACCATTCCTGGTTACCTTCGTTTGTGCGGGGAATTTTATCATTGAGGTTGTGTGGTCTTATTGATGCAGCTGGATCTGTACGATAATGTATGTTGGACATACAGATGTACAGTACATACATACAGTAGGGAGATGTGATTTCTTGCACAGCGGAGGTACGTGCTAGCGCTGGTGCAAATGCTAATGCTTATGCTAATGCTGTACACCAATCAGTATAGCCTTGTGTTGTACCGTAATTCGACTTGGGCTTCTTTATATCTATATTTATAGATATAGATATATAGTTAGGTAGGTCCGAGCCAGCTGGTGAAGGGTGGGAAAGCGGCCTCCTCGAGCGCATCCTCCCACCATCATTTGTCAATCGACGACGGGGTAGAAATTGATCACATCTTCAGCATCTGATCTCATCTATTTAAAGGGGCTGGCTTGCTGGCTGCTGCTTGGTAGTCTGTGATAGTGATAGTGACGGCTTTGCATCTCTCCCATCCAGAGAAGTACGGCAATTCCCTCACTCACGAGGTGTGACTAGTCGCGCAAGATGCCTGTCTCCTGGAGCCCTGGGGGTTGGCCTTCGAGTTTCTGACTGTACGTACTTCTATCTGGTGGTCGAACATATGGACTCGATCGATGCCCGGGCGCTGGGTGAGGTTAATGAAACGAACCTTCGTCCTTGAAACAGCCGCCGTTGCTTCCGCTGTAGTCGGAGGGGTTTACCGAACTAATTGCAGGCCAGATGCCGTAATCGTGTGGTATCGTCGTATCGTCTGGTCTTGACCACACAGTGACAGCGACAGCGACAGCATAAACACCAACAAAACACCACCAACAACACCACCAACCATAGTGTAGGTAACAGGTAATCCAGCAGGCCAGTCCAGTGCAGCCCTGCTGCTCCCTTTTTCCGGCGATAAGTGTCCATCCGGACGGAATTGGTTAGATTCTCAACACCAACTGGTACGGGCGCTTACCCAGAGAGAACGAACGGCTTTGTTTCTTGCAAAGCGCGAGATGGGGCATGATAGGTTCCCTCCGCTGGACGGGACTCGGTGACTGGCGACTGGACTGGACTGGACTGGACTGATCCTGCGGGAATACTACTGGACGACTGGCCTATTGGACGACTCATCTAGTTGAGTGGACTGGCTGTAACTGTGCTGCTGCTGTGTGTGTGGTGTACCAGTCTGCGACTATATCTGGATGCGCGCTATCTATCGACAGACAAAGGGACGACCCCTCGGGCCCCCTCCCCTCCACTTCGTCTTCTTCACCCTCGTAGTTCCTCGTTGGCCCCAATAATAATCATAAAGAGGAGCCTACGGTACGGAGAGAGAGAAGAGAGTAGTTAGCAGGTGGTGTTAGTAGGCGGGCGGTAGTAGTAGTAGTGGTAGTAGTAGAAGAGTGGTGGTAAAAGAGGAGGAGTAGTAGTAGTAGTAGTATTAGAGTCCCAATCATCCATACACCAACCATACCGTAACAGTATATATAAATATATAATACAGTACTACAATACACTACATTACGGTAAAACTGCTACTACTACTCTACTATTACTATTACTTATATTACGACTGACTGCTGTATTCAACACAAACACAAACACAACCCCCCCCTCCCCTCCCTCCCCTTTTCCCCCCAATTACAACTCCACCACACTCCACTCCCACTCACTCAATGGGCCACATCAAACTCCCAAGCACACCACTAACCATCTCCTGTGACCGCTGTCTGTCTCTCCTTCTTCCAACATTGACCATCTTACACTTACAACCCTCTGTTTTCCTCTGTTCTCCTCTTCTCAAACTCACATCCTTTCCAAGAGCTTGAAGTCCATTCCTGCGCTTGTCGTGCGAGCATCGATCTACCCACACACACTATACTCTCCAGCTGTGGAATAGCGGGGCAATTCTATACCACCAGCCGATCAGATCCATCATACTGCTTCGATACCGTAGGTACCACCACCACCACTCTCCTCCCCTCCTAGAGTCATTCAAATACGAGAGTGGGAATTGGGAGGCTCTCTTGCAATCGCTACCTCTGGTAGGCATTTGATTTGGGCTCGAGTCTCCGAGGGGTAGCAATTGCTATCACCCCCCCCCAGCACAAAGAGTGACTTGCTAGCTGCAACGAAGGAACCATATGCTGATCACTCTGCACGGAACAGGAATACCGCATCTACGATACGAATTTCGCAGCTGTCACTTTACCTGCCATCGTGTTTCTGATATTCTCCACAGACTCCCTCCAACTGCGCCATTTACTTGAAATTTCAAGACAGGACCGAGCGCCCCATTCAGTAGGATTACACCGAGGGCCTACCGGAGCAAAGCAACATCAGGAAAGCAAGCTTTAGCGGGGTTGTATAGCTGTTCTCGAGTCCAACGGCAATTCTTCCGAGAGACGAGACAGGCGCCGTCAAGTTTTATATTTGGGAACTTTGGTTGCTGTGCATCTACCTGGTTTCGGCGCTTAATTCGAGAGAAGCCAACAAAGCACACCACTTTCACCATATCAGCTCGATTTGGGTCAATCTCGAGCTCAATCGAACAACATACTAAGCAGATATCTGCATATTTCCCGAAGCGCGCATTTCTGCGTCTTTTGACACCGCTCTTTCAAGGACGGATCTTTATCTACAACCAGCACAATGTCTCGAGCGCCGAATCCCACAGGTTCGCGCAAGATCTCCTTCAATGTTTCGGAGCAATATGATATACAGGATGTAGTGGGAGAGGGAGCTTATGGTGTCGTTTGGTGAGTGCATCTTGGAGGACGGTTGTCCCCTATTGAATCGAGGGGTGAGCTAACTGAAGTGCGAATCTAGCTCTGCTTTACACAAACCCTCGGGCCAGAAGGTTGCGATCAAAAAGATCACTCCCTTCGATCACTCCATGTTCTGCTTGCGCACGTTGCGGGAGATGAAGTTGCTGCGATATTTCAACCATGAGAATATCATTTCCATCCTGGATATTCAAAAACCAAGAAGTTACGACTCATTTACAGAAGTGTACCTAATCCAGGTAATTTGCGCTAACGATTTTCATACATGCGAGATCTAATTGGGAAAACAGGAACTTATGGAGACTGATATGCACCGTGTTATTCGAACACAAGACTTATCCGACGACCACTGTCAATACTTCATCTACCAAACTCTCCGTGCTCTTAAGGCGATGCACTCCGCAAACGTACTCCACAGAGATCTTAAACCATCCAATTTGCTTCTCAATGCAAACTGCGATCTCAAGGTTTGCGATTTCGGTCTCGCTCGTTCTGCCGCCTCCCAAGAAGATAACTCTGGTTTCATGACCGAATATGTGGCAACTCGTTGGTACAGAGCACCAGAGATCATGTTGACATTCAAGGAGTACACAAAAGCCATTGATGTTTGGTCGGTAGGCTGTATTCTTGCTGAAATGCTGAGCGGGAAGCCTTTATTCCCTGGAAAGGATTGTAAGATTTCTTCTTTCTGAAAATCGCTTACGAAGGCTAATTTGCAATAGACCACCACCAATTGACCCTGATTCTTGATGTGCTGGGAACACCAACCATGGAAGATTACTATGGTATCAAGTCGCGCCGAGCACGTGAATACATCCGCTCTCTCCCATTCAAAAAGAAGGTCCCATTCAAGGGAATGTTCCCCAAAACCTCGGACTTGGCCCTCGACCTTCTTGAGAAGTTACTTGCTTTTAATCCTGTCAAACGTATCACCGTAGACGAGGCGCTCCAACACCCATATCTAGAACCTTACCACGACCCCGAGGATGAACCAACCGCTGCACCAATTCCAGAGGAGTTCTTTGACTTTGATAAAAACAAGGACAACTTGAGCAAGGAGCAATTGAAAGAGTTGATTTACAACGAGATCATGAGATAAACTAGCACAGCTCCACTCAGTGCATCCGCTGTCTCGCTCATGATCCCCACCGGACTCTCAGCCTTGGTTGGCATTCAGCAAGAAAAGGAATGGGCTCCCAATTTCTCGGGCCTGGGACCCAAGACAAGGGGTGGATTTTCATATATCATAAAGAAGGTGGGATGGGATTGGAAAGGAAAGGAAAGGAATACAGATTTAGCCTACCTAACCCTCGCTATGGGTTGGGGCTAGAACAAAGTTATGGTTCTATATTAACGAGGTATGAGATATACTCGATGTTATTTGCCAGTGTATATGAGCGTATTTCCATGTCGTGCTAGGCTGGCGAATCACCCTTTTCAAAATTTATAGACGTTGAAACTGGGTTATATCTGCAATTATTGCGTCCCCTGGGAAACTCGTGATAATGAATGTAGTGATATGGTGGTAGTCACCAAGAGTATTTTCTCCTCTTGAAAGCTTGAACCATAGAGCAACTACAAGATGCCGATGTCGAGCCAGTGCTCAAACCTGTAGTCTTTGTATATGGAAGCACTGCGGTGGTTTATTACTGGTGCCTTCTTCTTTGACACTTTGCTTAGGTGGTATGTCTTTTGTACAACATCTAGCTGTCAGCACGAAATTAATTCGCATTGACGAGTGTTCTTTGTCGGTATTGGTGTTGAGGAGAGAAGATGCTTGTGATCTCTTAAATCCCGAGCTTCAAATTCCCAATTTTGAAGCGCTGCCTCTTGGTAGTTGTTGGTATGGTAGTGCAAAACTTCATCACCTCTGAACGATTTCATACTTCCTCTCGTCTAGTTCCATCACCAACCGCATCCCTCAATGCCTTCTCCCTTCCTTCTCTCCATGCCTTATCCAAGCCCTCTATCTTTCCTCCCAGCACCACCGCATTACCAGGCTCTAATAATACCATTCCCCTCGCAACCTTACATCCCTTCTTGAGCAGAATCTTACACCCGATACTCATCAAAGGCGGATACCCAATTTTCGCTACCTTCTGCAGTTCAAATCCATACAATATACTCCCACTCACATCCTGCAGCTCTAGTTTATACGGTCCATACGATCGCTCCACGCTGTTTTGGGAGGTGGAAGCCGGGGCTTGGGTGGAAGCAGAACTGGGCTCCTCATCTGGAGCCACCACGCGGATGACCTCCCTCCCCTTCGTCGTCTCACCCTTCCGCTCCATCTCCAGCGCCTCGATCTGCTCCCAGCGGCTGCGACTGGTGTCTTCCACGCCGAGAACCTGCACCACGACGTCGTGCGCCAGAACGCGAGTCGGGGACGCCACATCTGCGATCCGGGATGGGAGACTGGCGGCAGAGGCATCAAAGATGGAGGGGAGCGTGAGGTCGGTGTTGAGGAGACGGTGTTTGGCTGTTGCGATGAGCGCTGGAAGGGGAGGGAGACCGCGGTTCGGAGGGGGCACGAGGATGGGTGCTAGGAAGGAGGGGTGCGGTGGTGGGAGACCATAGGTGGTAAGTGCGAGGTTCAGTTGGGCAATCGTCGGGGTAGACATTTTGGGGGTGCATGTGTGCAGCTTAACTAAAGTTGGTCTATGTAGTAATGTTGTTGACTTGTTTGTTGCGTCAGGGTGTATAGAGAATAGAAGAAAAGAACCATAGCCTTGCGTGCCGAATTTCAGCCTTGTGCAGCCTTACGGGCCCCAGCATACAGCTTCCTAAGACCACTTCAATAAAGCTTCATTACATACAGCATTTATATCTTTTCACCAAAAACACGATGTCAATAAGCACATCCATATAGCAAGCAGCTACGCTCAGCTTCTTCACATCAGTCTCTCAAGATGTCTACAATAGCCAGCCCTCGTGACACGTCAGTCAATGGCCGTCGTATCCCTCTCATCTCAACCCCAACTGGATCGTCACGCCCCAGCTTCGAAAACCCACGCTCCACGGAAGCCTCCCCCAGTCGTGCGCCGACACAGCCTGCGAAGCGTAACCGCGCTGCCCTGCGCGAGTATTACAATCTCAAAAAGACCGCTGACGATGCAATCAACGACAATGCCTCGGAAGCCTCCTCCATCCATGACTCCTCAGAGGTGCAAGAATCCGAGATGGATTCGTCGTCCTTCGACGCTAGGGCCTACGTCAAGCATGTGTTGGAAACGCAAAGCCTCGGGGAGCTGCTGAGGACGTACAATGGCGTGTTGACGGATATTAGGGCGTTGGATGCGGAGAAGAAGGCCCTGGTTTATGACAACTATAGCAAGCTGATCGCGGCGACGGAGACAATCAGGAAAATGAGGCAGAATATGGACCCGTTGAATCCGATGGCTAGCACGTTGGATCCGGCCATTGCGAGTATTTATGAGAGGGCGGAAGGGATCAAGGCAGAGTTGAGGGAGAGTATGACGGCAAAGGAGAGAATGGAAAGGGAGATGAGTGACGAGGAGAGGGGGAAGCTGGCGAAGGAGAAGAGAGTGAGGAAGGTGGTCGAAGAAGTTTTGGATACGCCGGAGAGGATTAGGAGAATGGTTAGTGAGGAAAATGAGGATGACGCGAAGATTTTGTGGGCTTCTACGCTTGCTTTGCTGAAGAGATGGAAGGAAAGAGGAGTTGGTGGGGAAGACGTGCAGAGCTGTATTGATGATGGTGAAGCTGCATTGAAGGGCGAGCCCCCCAACGAGAAAAGCTGGGTCAATGTGAAGGCAGCAAAAAAGGCACAAGCATGAGAGACTCTACTACTTACGCAGCTTAAGGTTTCAGCAGGGGGTTTCGATTCTAGAGCTATACTACCAACCAGTCTGGCCTTTTGTTACAATCTCAAAGGGGTCGCGGTCAACGGCACTAACGGCAACCTCGAATCCACCTTCCAAGCCAGCCTTCTCACGATCCGTCATGTCGTCAATCTCCTGCTGTTCTACCATCCTCTCCAACTCCGTCAAAAGTACAGGGCGCATCTTCTTTGCCAAAAATGCCCTTTCCGTATTGCTGTGAAAGGCAGTAATACAGCATTTCCCCTGTTCAATAGCCGCTAATGCTTCATGATGGCTCAGTTCTCCAGTAAACAATAAATCAACGTCAAGGCCGGCAAGCATGGAGCCTCCCGAACCGGCACAAATCCCTATAGATGAGATTTCAATGTTGTGTTTTCCCCCTATGGGAGTTGATTGTGGAACGGCAACAGATATTGCGGATAGGTTTCCGAGACCTTGGGTAATGCGTGACATGAGTATTCCCAGTGGCACAGGATTCTGGAAACGAACCACTCGTCCATAACCAGCTTTTTCAAATCCCTGAGGGGCTTTCTCAATAGGTGTTATGACGTTGCGTGTGTGAGGAGTAGCTTGGAGACCGGGACTAGAATATCAGTCACGCGCAGGTGTTGGGATGTAGCAATGTGGAACCTACAAGCTAGTGTCTTTATAGAATTCACCAGTTACTATATCTGCAAGAAAATCATTGAGACCGCCTGGTGCAGCATCAACAGCTGTGTGAGGACTGTAGACACTGATTCCTTCTTGGGCGAGCCTGAGAAGTGTGGTCTGTTGGGTGTTGGCAAATGTTAGGGATTTCAAGCCGCGGAATATAATTGGGTCTATATTGTCATTAGTAATATATATATAGGCATAAAGAGAAGCTCTCGGGATTTCATTCAACATACGGTACGTGATGATTGTAGAATCTCTTCTCTCAATCGCTTCATCAGCCACAGCCCTAGTGAGATCGATGGTCAGAAGAACAGAATTCCGTAGTTGGCCTGGTCGATATGGCGCTTCCAGTAAAACTAATATACGCTATTAACCCTAAACCCGACGTACAAGCTTCTCAAAGCATGGATCGCTCTATATTTTGGACAATATGTGAGGATGAGCTTTTACACTTCAGAACTCCAAGAGGAAAACGTACGCCCAGTATTGTCAAAGCTCTTGTCGGCGAGACTTTCAGGATACAGCTTGCGTATAGCTCCAACTACGGCCTGGGGATGGTGTCAGCTCGTTTCTAAAAGGGGCTATGTAATCAATTAGTCCATACAGAGGTGAATGGCGAGACTTTTGCTTGTGAAGCCATTGTAAATACGGATCTTTTTATGATTCTTAGTGGTAGGTTCATAACATCTCCTTGTAAGAAACCAGAAGATGGGCTGCTTTTGAGCTGGAGTAGGTTAGCAATTTGTTTTATGGAATATGTCGAATGTATTTTAAGTATCTGAAATCTTACTTTGTCAAAACGACTAATCTGAGACTGCTCAAAATGATTAATTTATTTCTAAGCTGAGGGCTTCTATAAACAGCCAACGTGATCTTGAGTTGATCATTCTAAGCTGGCTTCCATATGAACAAAGTTCCGAGGCGGCCGCATGCCAAGTCTTTAGATATCCAAACCAAGACTCAAGATCCTAATAACTTCGGATCCAGATAACCAAGACGCAATACGCATTTTCTTTTTTTAATTTTCATCATGGCAGAAGATTCAGGTGTCACAGAAGCAGGTCTCAAGACCAAGCTCGCGGAGCTTCTCCAAGCCACGCATGTAGAAATCGAAGACATGTCAGGTACATTTCTACCCCACCACCACGACCCCTCCCCTTTCAGATTCCCAAATTCACACACTCTGCCCTTCACTAGTCAAGCTAACTCTTATACGTGAAAAAGGTGGTTGCGGCCAAGCCTTCTCTGCTATAATCGTCTCCCCCCAATTCGAGAAAAAGACCTCCCTCGCCCGTCACAGGCTAGTAAATACTGCGCTCAAAACAGAGATTGCGGCGATCCATGCGTGGACCCCGAAGTGCTACACGCCAGAGCAATGGGAGAAGCTGGCTAAGGAGGGCAAGAGGGAGAGTGCACCGGGGAAAGGAACCAATGGCGAAATTGTTATGGGATTCAAAGATTGAGGGGTGGAAGGAATGGACTAGATCGGATCATAATATATGTGAGGTGGTGCTACGGGTTGGAGAATTGGGAGGAGAGAATGGAGTCACGGATTTGACTGAGGAGATGGTGTGAGTGTGGTGTATGCCGGGAAGTTATGCATACTGGCTGGTTGATTGGGTAAGGTACGGTGTTCGACCTTTGGGGCTTTGGTGTGAATTGGGCTTCAAGTTTATATATATGGCCCATGTGTAGGCCTGCTCTTGTGGAGACTTTCTAGAGGTAACTAGGGCCTTCAAATACTTAATCAACTCCTTCGGAAGACATATTTCTCTATCCCTTGAAGATGCCCAATCAACTGTGGTACCAGGGAGCTGTTTAGTCTTTCTGAGATCAAGAACTCTGAGCCCAGCATTTTTATTTCCTCATCCAGTTTGAGATATGGACTCTCTCAGCTAGATCATATGCCTCAAGATCCCCTCTGACCAATGGTGGTGAATTCTGTAGTACTTTGGCTTTGTGGAGGCTCTGGGGGTCGGCCTAGGGTATATAGAGTGAGTTTTAAATTCCAAAACTCAAGAAATTTTGGGAACTATACCAATATAACTTTTCAGAGACTCCATGACAGTCTCTTCAAATATATAAGTCCTCATTACTCATGATGGTAACTTGCTCATGCGTTGTGCAACAAGACTGAAGACCGCGACAGATGACATGAAAATGACTATATTGTAGAACTAATCAATCAGCTTAAGCTCACACTTTCATAGCTGTAGCACTCACTGCATTCCTCGAATATGCACTCTCCTCCGCATCTGTCCTGGCTTCGACAAAAAGCCGTCGTAGGTTAGGAAGATTTGCCTGTGTTGACTTGATTAGTCCCATTGTTGATGACCGAAAATTGCTGTTTCTAGCTAATAGCTTAAAGTTGGACTCACCATTCCCTTATATGTTTCTTGTTTACCCTAATGTTTCAAAACGCATGAATTACGTTTGCATGGTCCTCCAGACTAATTTCAGCGCGAGTGAAGTTCAACGACCTGCCCCTTGTTCCGCTCGCTTGAGCTTGAGCTGTCCCCACTTCAATTGCCAGGCTGACGGAATCTGGACGCTTGACTTAAATAGTATAGAGACAACGAGAGACAAAATATACACCTCCTATCCCACTACCCCGATACGATAAATCCCTCAAATACACCTATCATTACTCTGACGTCCTAGAGTTCGAAATCGCCTGATAAAGAACACGCAAAGCTCCTGCTTTGACGGTACGAAAACGAACCAAGGCGCCGTTGTATGAGGGGCACAACCTCGAGTTGCCGTCTGTGTGAGTAGATGGCGGTCAACAGGATCAAAGGGGCCTTTGCGGCGCCCAGGAAGGGAGAGACATTCGAGTTGAGAGCCGGCCTAGTATCCCAATATGCCTACGAGCGCAAAGAAGCGATTCAGAAGACCATCATGTCCATGACTTTGGGCAAGGATGTGTCTGCACTGTTTCCAGATGTTCTCAAGAACATTGCCACTTCAGATCTGGACCAAAAGAAGCTGGTATACCTTTATTTGATGTAGGGATCACTGTTGCACTTTGCGGGAATAGCAGGCTGATCTTGCGCTTATAGGAATTATGCCAAATCGCATCCAGATTTATGTATTCTAGCGGTCAACACGTTTGTACAAGACTCCGAAGATCCAAATCCTTTGGTTCGAGCACTTGCGATCCGGACAATGGGATGTATCAGGGTGGATAAGATGGTAGATTATATGGAAGAGCCGTTACGGAAAACGCTACGAGACGAATCGCCTTACGTTCGGAAAACGGCTGCTATATGCGTTGCGAAGCTCTTCGATCTTAACCCAACTATGTGTTTGGAGAATGGATTCCTAGAAACACTGCAGGAACTCATGGGAGACCCTAACCCTATGGTAGTGGCCAATGCTGTGACTGCGCTAGTAGAGATCAATGAGACTGCACCAGAAACGAAAGCTCTACGTGTTACCTCCGTAACGCTGAAGAAGATGCTTATGGCATTAAACGAATGTACCGAATGGGGACGAGTGACAATTTTGACAACGCTCGCCGATTATGTTGCAACGGATGAAAAGGAGTCGGAGCATATATGTGAAAGAGTTTCACCACAATTCCAACATGTCAATCCCAGTGTGGTATTAGCAGCTGTTAAAGTTGTGTTTCTCCACATGCGAAATGTCAACCCAGAATTGAACAAGACCTACCTAAAGAAAATGGCGCCACCACTAGGTTCGTACAAATATCTATCTAAATGGGCTAATCTTAACATTTTATAGTGACCCTTGTTGCGTCTGCTCCAGAAGTCCAATACGTTGCCCTACGGAATATTGACCTACTCTTGCAATCCAAACCAGATATCCTTAACAAGGAGCTTCGTGTTTTCTTCTGCAAGTACAATGATCCTCCATATGTCAAGTTGCAAAAGCTCGAAATCATGGTACGGATAGCCAATGAAAAGAATGTTGATCAACTTTTGGCTGAATTGAAGGAATATGCTTTGGAGGTCGATATGGACTTTGTTCGAAGAGCTGTTAAGGCTATTGGGCAGACTGCTATCAAGATTGAAGCGGCTAGTGAGAAGTGTGTCAACACTTTACTCGATCTCATTGCTACCAAGGTCAATTATGTTGTTCAGGAGGCAGTTGTAGTTATCAAGGATATATTCCGAAAATATCCTGGATACGAAGGAATCATCCCTACCCTCTGCAAATATATCGATGAATTAGACGAACCGGAAGCGAGAGGCGCCTTGATCTGGATTGTTGGAGAATATGCCGAGAAAATTAACAACGCAGATGAAATCCTCGAGGGGTTTGTTGAAGGATTCATGGAAGAATTCACCCAGGTCCAGCTACAAATTCTTACAGCAGTGGTAAAGCTTTTCTTGAAGAAGCCTGACAACAACCAAGCATTAGTCCAAAAGGTTTTGCAAGTGGCTACGGCAGAAAACGACAACCCAGATATTAGAGATAGAGCTTATGTTTACTGGCGATTATTATCAGGCGATCTCCAAGTTGCAAAAGTAAGTCCATATAATCTCCCATCATCCTGGGTCACTGCTGACCAAAATAGGATGTTATCCTTTCTGAAAAGCCCGCTATCACAACCACCATGACTTCACTTCCTCCCGCCCTCTTAGAGCAACTTCTCAAGGAGCTCTCCACTCTAGCATCTGTTTACCACAAACCACCTGAGACATTCGTCGGTCACGGCCGCTTCGGCGCTGATTCTATTCAACATGCCGCCATCCAAGAACAACTCGATGAAGCTGTCGAAAACCCAATCGCAGCAGCTTCCATCCTCAATCCAAATCTCGGCTCGAACAATGACAATCTTCTTGATATCGATTTCGATGGCGCCGCTCCTGCTTCCGCTGATGCTCCTCCCAGTGCTGGGTCCTCGGGACTTGAAGGTCTTGCGGGTACACCGCAAAGAGTCGCAAGCCCGGAGGCATCTCAACAAAGTAACAGTATGAACGATATGATGGATCTGTTTGTTGGCGGTCCTAGTACAAGTGGCGGGCAGGATCAGATGATGAATGGCTTTGCTGGACTGGATCTTGGTGGCTCAAGTCAACCTCCTCCTGCTCAGTCACAGTTGCATGCAAAGAAGACGAATGAGGATTTGCTTGGTATGTTCTAAGAGATATTTTGTAGCGAGTAAAATAAAAAGAATTGTATGCCTCCCAATGAAATATGCTCTTCTCAAAGTTTCCTCGTATTCGGAAATACGGTCTAGTGGTCCTTGTTGAGACCATAGTTCTCAATACTCAGGATATAATGTAGCAATTTTTGGTACTAAACACAACAGGATTTCTATTTGGTGATATAAAAGAACTAAATAGATAGTTTCAATTTCCCCACGAAACAGTTACTACAACTAACTAGCTAAAGTCGCAACTTCATCCTCCTCGCCCCTTTTCTTCTCCACCTCAATTACTATCTCTTCCTTCCTCTCCTTGTCATTCTTGTAAGTTAAACCCCCTCCCCAACTGATTTCACTATTCTTCCCACCGGTGGTGACGAGACCTTCCGTAACGCCAGTCTCGTAAGCGCAGCTTCCCATGTCAAGTTTTGTGGCCGGCCCGCTAGGGGAGATGTCGAAATCAAAAATGTCCATTGGGAGGCCGAGGGTTGTACATGCTTTGGTGGATTAATTATGTGTTCCGAATTATGAAGAAGGATGTGAGAAAATGGAGCTATTGGAAAGGAGTGAGGAAAGGGGAGGGAAGAAAATTTCAGGAAATACCATTTGGGATATCGACGATGCCGGCTACGTGGCCCTGAACTGGGGCGCAGGATAGAAGGAGATAGATTTGGTAATCTGAATAGCCGAAGCGGCGCAGATATTCAATACAGCCTTTTTTCATTAAATTGTGTAGCTGAGAGTGAAATGGCGGGAGAGGGAAGACCTACGAAGGATTGTTTGGCGATATGCAACTGTAACGTCCATGTAATGCTATTTACAATATTAGCGTCCTCTCTTCAAACAAACTCATAATCTTATCACAGATCAAGAAGGAGGAATTTACTTGTTTTCCATGTTCGTCCACTGAAAATCCCTCGAAGGTCAAATACCGCCCGGGACCATAATGCGGTTCTACTGGGCCAGGCAAATAGATAGGACTCTTCATCCCCAAATCCCTCATGCCATTTTTCATCACTTTAAAGTTAATTGTGACCACTCCGGACATTTCGATAGCGCCGCAAAAGGAGATCTCGCCGTCCCCTTGGGAGAAATGCAAGTCCCCTACGGAGAACTTCGCGCCAGGAACGTGAACTGGTAAGTAGACTTTAGAACCGCGACTGAGATTCTTGATATCGCAGTTACCGCCATGTTCGGGTCGTCCTTAGTTTGTCAGCTCAAAAATATACTCACAGACCGAGGAGGTATGTACCAGGAATAGTTCTAGCACCCTCCTTCCCGACCTGTTCCTTGACCTTGTCATCTGAACTTCCAGCATGCACGTTCGTTGCATTTGGCGGTTGTGCAACAATCCGGTCAAGTTTGTTTGCAGCAATGAGTTCTCCTTCTCTCTCATTCCATGTTGCCAGAACCTGTTTAGCATCAGCATTGTACAGCATCGGTAAACATCAGCTTTGCCCCTGAATACACGAAGCTAAGCGAAACAGGTGGTCAAACCTCAGCGGATGGAGCACAACCAAGGATTCCGGGATGAATTAATCCCGCAAATTTGACATGTGGGAGGTGGCGAGAAGTGCAGTAGATTCCTTCGAAATCCCAAATTGCTTTGGCGCTGCAGTCTGTTAGATAGATAGGAAATTGGGGGTGAAAGAACACACGCGCTAGGGTAGATTTCATCGAGGAAACCACCTCCATTGTCTTTATGGAAAACACCTAGGTTTGTGTTAATTTCAGATGTTTCATGCTATGATGATATCAACGAACCTGTGCTAAAGGTATAGTTAGTTGAGTCCAGTTTAGTGAGCAGTGAAACACTTACAATCCCCACGGATGTTCCTGGTGAGGTTGAACCTAGTATGTATGTTAGAAACTCACAACAAACCTGGGTTCACTCTTCATGAAGTTTTGTTGAAAGAAAGCAAAATTGACATACATCACAAATGTCCACAACTAGCACATCACCAGGCTCCGCGTCCTCAATTTCAAACGGACCAGATAAGTAATGAATCTTTGTCAAATCAACATTTTTCACGTCATCCGCACTATCATTGTTTCCTAATACACGTCAGAATATTCCAATTTGTATTTCTCATATAAAACCAGGAATAACAGGGTAAATTACCAATTTGACCACCGGTCCAATCAACCTATCACCATTTTAGTAGTTGATTATAGAAAGTCTTTTTATTTTAACTTGGGAAAAGGGAAAATACGCATTCGATCTTCACGGTTTCTCCATTCTTGATGGTCCCAGCGAAGGGAATATCAGGATGCCAGCGATTGTGAAGTTTTGGCTGTTGGTCGGCGGGGGTGGTTAGAGAGACGGGGCAGATATTGCGAATTTCTGAGCGGCCCATGGCTAGGGTGGGGCTGAATCTTATAATTAATCTTCCGAAGGAGGTGTAACAGAATTGCTTAGAATTGAGTTTGTTAACAGTCGTCAAAAGATAATTACGGAAAGAAAGAAGGGGTGAGGTTAGGTTTGGAGATGAACTCAAGTACTTCCCCGCAACGAAAGGGGTAGGGTATATTGCTATACAAGTGATGAGACGTAATGTAGATAATTGGTGTGACGTTGAGATAACGATAAGAAAGTCACCCCTCATATACATTCAGAGATAGATCCACGGCTGTGGAATACCGAATGGAACTGGTGGAAGTAGTGGCCAAAGGTGGAGTGCATACTTTCGGCATCGGGTTCTATTACCAAATAGGCTCACATTACTATATTCCCTCCCGTCACTATTATGTATAATAAGGATGCCCGGAAGATGTGAGGGTGCACATCCCTGGCCTAGACCTAGGGATGCATCTATAATATTATTGAACCTGCATTGTCATAGCTAATACATTTTGTGCTGTAGTGAACGCCTCGTGGTATCAGAATTACAATGCCAGTGTCTAGGAACCGCGCTTCTTTGAAATCCCATGTTCATGATTTCATAATACAACTCCTCGAAATTCCTTTCGATGGTCACTACTACTACTTGGTTTTCACACCTACCTAGACCGTGTTTCGCTATAAGGTGGCGGTGGCCCAGAAAGAATTCCGGTCGACGATCCTTGTGAATCTACCTCATGGGATGTATTCTTAGGCACTTCTAATTCAAATAGCTTCCGGCTTAAGAACTCGTGCTTGTTGCTCCATTGCTGTTGGCTAGCAGCAAATCCCTCGATCTGAGACGGGGGTGGCGGTGGATCCGTAATTTTAGTGATGAGATATGCAGTTGATGCTTCAGCGATTCCATAAACAAGGACTCCCAGAAGAGGGATACGCTGGAATATGTAGAACCCAACACCAAAGCCAAAAAGAAGCCCTTCACGATCATGAAACCAATGTCTCTTTTGCTCTCTTGTAAATTGAATGCGAGAGAAGTATGGCTCCAGCTAGAGGCTGTTAGTTACAGGTATAACATGTATTAGGGCTGTCTTACCAGCTCTCTCATCAGACTTCTCGAAGCAAAGTAGCTTTGAAGGAACATAATCAGGAACCTCTTTGGCAAGAATAGACCTGTCCCAAAGACAACAGCAGCAGGCCCTAAGCCTGCAACTTTGTTAAAAGTATAGAAACTGGCAGCGGGAAGTACAAGACGCCCAACATACGGAACATATGAAAGAGCGAAGACAATCAGAGAGATTCCTGCCTTCTTTCCAAACCGCATGAGAAATGTAGTGACTGCTTCAGCTGTACTAGTTGTATGTGTGCTCCCATCTCGAGTCTTATATTGTCGCAGGTTGGGATAGTAGGTAGTTCTTAACGTCGATGGATCCTCACCTTCATGTTTCTTGTAGTATGTTTGGTCAACGAATGACAGAGATTCCATAAACCTATGACATTGGAAGGTTAGAAGATATTGTAGATCTTGAATAGGACACAAACATATTGTCTAAGGTGGGCGTAACATATCTCATCAACGTCATAAGAAAGAAAGGAATCTGGAGAACGTAATTCTGGGTGAAATCGAGCCCGCTGACAACCTTATCATCCCACGTCGCATTGTCAAAGTCGATTATAAAGGAAAGAAACCACAGTAAGGCCTTGACTGCAACAACCTATGCTATTGTCAGTCATAGAATTTATTTGGTTGGTTTTGATGGGTTTGACCCAGCAGAGGGAGGTGACCTACGGGAACAGAAATGGCAAGACGGATGGCTATACCAACGCCAACAGCTATAGCTGCTTGCTTATAGTGTTCCGATGTAAACAGGGCTGGATTCTGCAATGCTCTCAGAGCTGGAGGATATCAGTAAGTATAGTATTGTGAATACATAGAGCATGAACTTACCCCCCACCACGGTAAGTTGGGCTCCCCGCAGTATAGCATTAGGATCGAAATTGGAAACCTCAAGTTTCTTTTTCAATTGCTCCTTTGTCAGAATTGGCTTCTGGGCATGCGGAGGTTGTGCCATCACGATAGTGTTTAGGGTGAATGTTGAGCTGGATCTGTAAACTTCAAGGTTTCTCGACCTTGAGATCTAGTCGGGATTGATGGCAAGGCTGTGTACTTCGTACGTCACAGTTGTTTGGAGGCCATAATATGCAAGGCCATACACGCTTAGAGCTAGCTCTAGGGACAAAGCGAAAGCACCCTAAATATGGAGGACCTCCCCAGCTTCTAGTTCTATGTTACTACTTTGTTTTTTGCTATATGGTATTGATATTCCTCTATTCAGTCGTTTCTTATACTTTTTAAATACAGTCTAATAATGGCGTTAGCCGTTGGCAAACGTTCCCCGGTTCCCTTTAATGCCGCGCCGCCTTGTCCTACCCTGCCATCACTAGTACTATTTTGATACATATGGGGAGGTTGGGCAAACGCGCTCGTACAGTACAGTGCATCCTTGCCTTCAAGAGCTACACATTCACAATTCGCATTCACACTCACATCTGACATTTGCACCATACCATGCACCTCCAACATATTTCCATTACTGCTTCTTCCTCCTGTTCTGCTTGCTTGCGATAAATCCATCCCCCTTCGTTGCTCGTCAAATCTCACCCCGCCTTCCTCTTCTCAGCTGAATCCCAACCAAGTCTCATAGCCCTGCAAGCAGAGGACCTTAATAACGTGAACGATTCCTCGTCCGATGCACCATAATATCATGGTCACACGGTGATATAGAAGGAAACTATCGTGTGCCACAATCACCATGGCAACTTCGGGTCCTTCTACCCCAATTGCGCGCCGCGCATTCAGTCTCCCAGCAGGTACTCGTCCTGCTACTGTACCGGATGCACAGATCGAGGTTCTATTCAATCTGCCTTCAGTTCGCATAGTCAACTTTACAACCTCTGGGCTTTTGTCAAGTCCAGACTCGAGGCCGGGTTCGAGTAGTGGAAGTCCCGTAGTTATTGAAGAGCCGGGAACACTTTCGTGGAAATCGAAATATGAGAGGCAAATCGCTAGGGGTATGTACATTCCCTTGTAGAAGCATCCTTTGGAAACATACACACCGAGGGTTGCAGATATGGAAACGATGCATGTACAAGAGGTCTTTCAAGCGCCTTTTTTAGATCCATGGCTGGATGAATAGTCACCCATTGACGTGCTTTCAATGTTTCTATTTACTTGTACTGACACCTTAATTGCAGGTCCATTACGTATATACCGAGCACCAGGATCAGTCGCATTTCTAAGTTGCTCAAGTGCGTTAAAACCCATATTACCAAAATCACAATGTTGGGTCGTGGATGATGAGTCGGGAAAGTTCGTACTACAAATAAGGCCGCCGCAATACTGGAGAATCGAGGTACCAAATACGAGTGATATCGAGAAGGTACAGATTGAAGAGCTTAAGGATGTCCTAGGGAAGGTGCTTCAATTCGAAAAAACTCCTTGTCCATTCCAAAGAAACTTCACGGTCGAACTGCCGGCATCTCCTGCAACACCGATAAAGAAACGACCATGGAAGCCACTTGCTAGGCCAAAACTCGACGTATCACCATTATCAAAGGCGGAAGATGCATCCTTCCTAGCCTCTGAGGATGGTGATATATCGCCATCTACTCGGCACCCAAAACCTCCTACCCATACCCCTTCTACACCACTTCCAAGAGGGGACCATGAAAGCAATGAAGTAAAAGCCTGGGCTGAATCACTGGCCCTAGAAGTTCATGAGTATCCTGAGAATCAGTCAATTGGAGAAATAGAACGCCCACTCCAGGAGCTCAAATTAAGTGAAACCTCTATTGTTACCGATCAACATGATCGATTCAATAATGCCTTAGCTCCCTCCACAGAAATTAGCACAGATGAGTCGATATCTCGACACCATGTTGAGCTCGATGATGAGCATAGCTTCAGTGATTCTACAGATGACACAAACGCTACCCCGCGAAACACTCTACAACCTGCTTTTCAACCAGTAACTGTTGAGCCAGCGAAAGAAGCGTATTCACAAAAACTGCAACATTGTTCTAGATCGATTACAGCTCCTCCTGTTTTGTCACTCGTCACTGGCCCTCCTTCTAAAATACGGACAAAGTCGCCCTTACGTACCTCTGTAACAGCTGACTCGGATTCAGGCTTCTCATCAAGCGTTGAATCTTTTCATACGGTTCAATCCTGGCATTCTCCTCTCGCCCCGCCGTCGCCTCCATCTTCAGCTCCATCCTCACCTACCAGCATGTATCCATATCCACACGATAATATCGTCTTACCGAAGCGAGTCGAGCAAAGACGTGATTTATCTGAGATCACTGCAACCCCTGACACGCCACAATGTTGGGAGATGTCTCCAATACCAGACTTGGAGGGGAGCATCTCGACCTCACCAAGGACACCAACATTGACAGAAGACAACAAGTCGGAAGACGAACGCTTTGAAGTTGACACTCCACCAACAACTATACGGTCAAAAGTTCGCCATCGCGCTACTACAAGCAGTAATTCTCACCGTAGGGAGTTGTCTCCGCTCCCTGCAGCCGTAAACCTCTTTTCACCAAAACGTCGTAGCAGACGTTTGCAGACCCAACGCCACCTACCTACGGCGATCATCCAGAAAACCTGCGAAATACTCCTCAGTCCGCCGAGTCACCTATTTCAACTGATGCTCAACATCGCCTCGAAGATTGCGGCTGGAGAGTGGCGTGGTGTACTATCTGGTTACGGCGAATCAGTGCATTGGGATTTCGAGGACGAATATTCTGGCGATGCTTGGACTGAAGATGATTATGGTATTAGTCTTCCTAGCCAAAATGCAACTTCATCTGCTAGCAGAACGCAGAAAAATGTTCCCGGCGGTAGCTGGGAAGTCGATTAGTTGACCACCCTAAGCTACAGAAGGATTGTGAATTTATAAGTGTTGAGAAAATGTATAATTTGGGTTTTGTATAACATATTGGGAATTATTTTCTGCGTTGCGCTCAGGGAGCTACAGCTGTTTAAGGATATGATATGAGGTTTCTGCACGTCGGGTATTACGGACGTTTACGAATGGGGGCGTTATCATTTATGTTCCAAAATCCCCGGGCGGGCGATAACATAGATTTTATCGATCTTCTGCATTTAATTCACCACAAAACTTTTCAAGATCGTGTTGGACATGAAGCGTTCTGAATAGCCTAATCACGTTTTTAATTAATGTGCCAAACATTCCTGACCTTTCTGCCACGTCGCTAATGTTATTTCCCAAATCCCGGAGGCCATCTACTATGTTCTTGATTTACTGTGCGAATCTATTTCTTCTGCACTGACGCTGTCATAAAATTTCGATTCAATGTAAGCGAAGGATATACGATCGACGACTGTCTCAATTGTATTTCACTATAAGCAGTGTACCCTAGCCTATGTTGCACTTGAAAATTTGCCACGCCTACACATGGTTTGATACAATGTTCATTTGCTAACTTATTCTCTCGTTTTCCAATTCAGCGAGGCGTATTCTCTCCTGTCATTTGTATAACCACACCTACACCTCATCAAGAACACCTTTAGAAGGAAGTGCGAATTCAGCAACATCAGCAGCTCTTGTGGATGCAAAAGCGCGGTCCTCATTGGCAATAAAGGTACTGCCTCCCCAGCTTTCTCTTGTTCTGTTAGTCAGTCACTCTCACATTGGTCTCTAGGTATATTTTACACGCTATCGTCTTTCTCTGAAGCTCACTATTACCAGTTTGGTACTATAACTGACTAGTCAAGCAATCTCTTCCTGTGCACCAATATTCTTACATACTCTATTGACCTGGCTAAAAGTTTTACTTGCCTCCTTTATTCACTTTTCTGTATAATGATACAACATCTCCAATAATCCACTGCATCGTTACTTCAATGTATGACTTTTAATGCATTCAACTTAGCTTATAAGGAGGGAATAACTATAACGAATACGGTGTTCAAACTGAATAAAGAATAGAAGAGAGAGCAGCAACCATATACTTCTACTAGTGCGAAGTCATAGCCATGAAGGACAAGCAAGCTGGAGAGACATGCGGAGAGACATGAAGGAAGCAGTTCTCGATATGAATGCCATAGGATGGTTGCTTTTATATCAAACCCAATAGAAAATGTTGAAAAACAACTCAATCGAAGTCCTCAAAGAGGGAAGACCGACTTCATTACCTTTACAAAGATACCTTTACCAAGACACCTTTACCAATGTGAATCCCCCCTGTCTCCCTTCAAGTTTCACGCGACAGACACAATCCGAACGACAACAATCCCTCTTGCCCCAACCCACACTACTAATATTAACTTAGCAAACCAAGATGCAAAATCCCAAGGCTAGGTGGCGCATAGACACCTAGCTTTAACTCGCAACAAGCGTTACATCATAAAGTACCTTACGCCGGCTTGGGATCTTGGGGAACCCCCCAAAACAACTATGCCCAATTTTTTTTCCTTTTCTCTTTTTTGGGTCTTTTTTGGACAGAAGCCTTGGGGTTGATGGCACAAGGTTATGGTAAAAGAGGGTTGCGTTTTTTTTGGGTGGCTGTTTCGCAGTTCCCTCTATGGAAAGAAAGAAGCATGGCACTTTTTCACTCTTTAAATTTGTCTCTATGCTCATGCGTCACTCCAGTGGAGGGCATGTAATATAGGTATTGCGTTATTCAGCTCTACTAGTTCTAATGTAGGAGTTTTTTTTATCCATCGTATTTAGGCATTTAATCTGCTAGCGAATTCTAGCTGCAATGCCAACTATAGATATCAGATTACGACATCATCCCCGAGTTTTCTTTGTTCTTTTTTTAAAAAAAAACTTCCATCTTTCAAGTAGTATCGCAAAGATACTCCTCAACCAGGGAAGCCACCCCTGGCCATCTTCTTCCCTCGTTGATCCTTCCGATTATGGTTTGCTCTCGAGCCTTTGTTGGCCTCCTTCCCCCTCCTTGCAGCGTCCGTATCACGGTCCCCAGTCGGTCCAGCTACATTTCCTCTTGCTCTCCCTCGTCCCCTAACTTGGCCCCTCAACCTTCCTCCTCGCCCCCTATCATTCGCGTTTCTCCCATCAACATCCGAGTCCTCAGTCCCAGATGCGTTAGGGCTAGCTTTCCAGGACGTTGGAGCTAGCAAATTCTGCTGTCCGCTGAATTGCGAGAATTGTGCCTCTAGTCGTCGTAGCTTGCGTGAATCGCGGTTTAGCATGATGGCCCATCCTTCGATTGCTTCATCGGTCATTCCGACCTCTTCTCTAAGTTTTGCTCTTGGCCGTCCTTCACGTGTAGCTTTGTCACGGCCGAATAATGTAGGTGTCGATTTGTAGGCTAGGAAGAGAGCCTCCTCATGAATGTCTTGTGAGTCTGTGGGAGCATCTTCATTGGTTACTGTTCCTCCTACGTCTGCAGTGTCGTAGGAATCGTCGCGTTCATCGTCGTCAGAATCGAATGCTGCTAGTGCAGATAGGATAGCTGCTTTATTTGGAGCATTTGATTTGTCTTGAAGCACGTCATCGGCTGTTTGCTCCGGGTTCTTGCGACCAAACCGGAGCTTTGATGGAGAAACCGACAGCTTGTCGAACTCGTCATCATCAAAAACGTTACGACGTATTGGTAGTTCTGATACGGGAGAATGAGGTACGTGATTTAGTGCGTGGTGGTCTGTATCGTGGCTTGCAAATTTCCTGGTTGCCGTCAGAGAAGTAGGTTCAAACATTGCTAATGTAAACTTACAGAATTTCTGACCGATCAGCCCCAACCAGGTGATCAGGAAGAGAATCTTCTAGCAGATGTGCAATGACTTGCTCAGTGTCATTATTATACTCATCCAGTAACTTGGTGATAAATCCAGATCCGAGATCTGGGAAGATATCTTGCACCTGTGTTATAAGACTAGCAGCATGAATATGGACTTGATCATATCCTCTATCATCATGGGCTGCTATCAACTTCCCTTTTTCTACTCTTTTCTGTGGCTTAGAATTCTTCCTGGCGGTAGGAATCTGAAACAATTAGCTGGTATTGAGGAACTTCTCGCGGGACGAAATTCAATTTCGATCGAAGATGTTTAATTATAGTGATAAACATAGATATTGGAGAATTTAAATGAAACGTTTCCAACATCATAGATACAGTATTGATAAAAAAGATGGCTAAATGTGCATGAGTTAACTTACAGGTCTGCCTCCAGGCTTCTGCAAGTGTGCAAGTGAATCTAGAACCGCAGTGGCTCTCGGAGATATTGCATGATTTGCCTCGAACCGTTCCCGGATCGTAGTCAATAAATTCGTCTCTGCGACTAAATGTGCAACCAAAGAATCTTTCAGAGGGTATTGTGAATTCGTCGATGATACTTTGTGTGCTTCAGTAGCAGTTTTTAGTGCGTACAACTGGTCCAGAAGAGGGCCAAATTTCGGAGGATCACCTTTGCATCTATGTCAGTATTTTTATGTTGTTATATATTCTTATTTGTGGTCCACTTCAACCTCAAAGTTTGACTATTTATGGCAAGGGGGTGCAAACCGGCTGTAAGTCCTACAAGACAATAATATGTGGTTTCTACTAGGGTTTCTCGAAACTGAGGATCGAACACCCCTGCGTAACCACTCAATAGAGCGTCTAGAAAATCGCTGCCAGCCAAGAAAAGCTCAGCGCCTTCTGGCACAGATCGAATCAAGTGAGAGACTTGCTGTAATGTAATAATTACTTCTCTCCAGTTACCGTTTAGTCCAGCATCGAGTTCCTTGGTTAACCCCTTCTTAACTTCACTTAATAAAGACTCTAAGAACTGAGAATGAATGTTCCATATCCTACAAATTAGCTTTCTACCATTCTCATTGCCGTAGGCGAGGCTGATATCTGCAAGAGTTTCCCACCGGAGAAGGGTAGGCTTATCCGATGAATTGATGAACAAGATCCTCCCAAGCAATAAGAAGCATAGCTTTCGAAGCTTCGATGTCTTCTTTGTATCCTTCGATGGTAAAGTATCGTGTGACAATGCTAGTTCAGCTACGAACGATTTGAGAAAAGAAGAGAGTGTCTCATCCTTGACCGAAACACGGAGGAACACCGGATCTGAAAACGATAAATGTGCTTCCGTGAGAATTATCCAAGAACTACAAAAATACAGAGTCAGCAGTTGTCTATAGAAGTAATATTTGGATACATCTAATGTTGTATTACTAGCTACTTGGATTGACCTCATGGACAAATCGCGAAGCCCTCGAGGAGGAATGTCGGAAAAGGTACTCTGATATCCGACGAAAACTTAAGATTTAAGCCTTCTCTATAACTCACTCTAGAGCAACCTCCCATTCATCTGGAATTTGACGTTGTCTCCAAGCCGCTTCAGGGAATGGTGCTATAGGAGGAAGGTGCATTTCATCACCCATTGTCGGCTTAAAATTGTGTTTGTCAATGAACTATAAAAACTGGAAATGTAAGATTATGCGGAGGATTCTATCCTATTTAAAACAAAATGACCAAAAAGATACAAAACTTTTGAAATCACACAAACTCATAGATATATACCTCAAAAGGGTTCGCCGCTTGACTCAGGCGAGTGTTCATCGCCTGAGATACAAGGCAAATAGGGCTGGATGTGGCTACAAAACGCCAAGCCCAAGTTTGAGGCGTAAAAAAGGTTGGGGTAGACCAGAAAGAGCCTAGTCCAGCCAAGATTTCTCGCTCGCGCACAAATCTACAATCACAACCTCAATTTGTACAGACCTTTTCCATAATCGCCAATACCTTCATCACTTTGCCGGTAAGTACTAAATTCACTCGAGCTTCAAATCCAAGATTGTTGCAGAGAGCTGGCTGCATTTCTTCTGGCTTCTATGACCAATTCCTGTCTTAGGAGACGGCTTTTTCTCTCTGGCTTCAAATCTCTCTGCTCGTAGCAAACCTGTCCAGATTACAGCGCTGACACATTCAGTAGAATCATAACGATCGAGTCTTGAAGGAATCATCAAATAAAAATGTCATACCAAAAGCCAGAGAAAGAGTTCGGGGAGGGCCCAGTACGATTACCCAGAACTCCGTAATATGGCCATATATTAACCTAATTTACTTGTAGAAAACCCACAAGATCAGAATCACTCTGACCAGCCGAAAGGTCGACTCCCTTGAGAAAGTCTGCCAGGAACTCATCGACCGTGCCAAGACCAAGGAACTTCGCGTCAAGGGCCCCGTCCGTCTCCCAACCAAGACCCTCAAGGTTACCACCCGTAAGGTAAGTTAAATCCACAAGAGGATACAATAGTATAATGGAGTTGGGGAACGATAATGTTACAAGAGCCGAAAATAGCTTTTCGTTCCGAAGCTCCTAATTAAATACAACCAATTACTATACTAATTCGCCGTTCAAAGACTCCTTGCGGTGAAGGTTCCAAGACTTGGGATGCGTTTGAGATGAGAATCCACAAGCGTTTGATTGAGTAAGTCGGTGGCTATTTATTGGGGGGCTCAGAAACTAATTTGAGGAACAGTCTTAACGCACCAACTGAGGTCGTCAAGCAGATCATCATCAACATCGAGGCCGGAGTTGAGGTTGAGGTTACCATCGCTGCTTAAATGCGTGCGTAGTATCTGTGAAGGTCAAAGGAAGAGGCAGTTGGTATAGCGACAGTCATCGACTTCCACTATTAGAACGGAGATGCTCAATTCAATACAATTGTTTTTGAGACACTATACCTTTCTACCGTCCATTGTCTACAGGTCATTTAGCATGTCTCTTCATACTTAAATATTTGCCGTACTTGATTTGTATAGAAGATTAAAAAGCTGGATATCAGATAACTAAGTCACCTCGTAGTATCCGGGGTAACTATTCTGCGGACATGAAGTAGTTTCGTGCCCTGCTGCTAAAATTTGATTTTGAAATCGCTATTTAGATCTATATAACTATATCCCTGGGGGTATCAGAGACACCTAGAGTAGTTCAAATGTAGTATTCTACTATCAAACCAACTTCTAACTTAGTACTCTCGAATTCTCCTTGACTTCAACTCGTTACTCACCAATACCATCAGTGCCACATCCATAATAATCGTTCCACCTTGAAACATTCCATACTTGGTATGACTTTGGATTGCAAGTTGCAACATCGCAAGCAAGGTGTACGCCGCCTTATCTCCTGTATTGAGCACCTCTTTTTCGCACCCCAGCAACTCTCCTAAAACTGCATCCAAAGAGAACCGTTCTGTGAGCGGTAACTTGTCTAGGTATTTAGAATTGCCATGCAACCATCTCGTTAGAGGCAAAAGATCAACCGAGTGCGTTGTTCTTCCACCATTCCACAATTCATAGCAGTTGTTGACCAAAATCTGTCTATCGAATTGCGGGGAGCAGCCCACGACAACCACGTCTCTAAATCTAGCTTTCCCATCCGTGATACTGCCAAATTCATCCCTAATCTTAAAGGCTTTCAATAGTGTGAATTTTGCTCGTCTAGCTGTGATATGTTTCGCATCTGCGAACACGGACTTTTGTTCTTCCCCATGACTTTGAGGACGACCGTTGGAGAACTCGTCTACAATATAATACTCCGTTTTAATTAGTCGTTTCATTGGCTCGCTTCTTGAGGTCGCCTTGAAAAGGTCGCGAGTATCGAGAGTTGACATGGCAAATTCAGTAATTCTCTCAAAATTTCCATCTTGAGTTGTGGCATAGTCATCAAATGTTTCAAGATGGGACTTCGAGGTTCTGAGACTGAGGGAAAGAAATACGACATCTCGCCGATCTTTTTGCTCGTGAAGACCGAGGAATTTCTGAATTGATGTGATATCAAAGTCTAGAGGCATTTGGAAATAGCACAAATCTCTCTTCTGTTTTTTAGGTTTTCCCTGGTAGTCGAGGTCGTTGGATATATCTTTTGATTCTTGATTTTTGGAGGGTGGTTTGAAAGAGAGATCCATCAGAACGTCTCCGTCTTCGTCTCCTGAGTTAAATATACTGCCTTTCGGAATAACAGTTTCATTGCTCGTATGCTTAAAGTCTTCGAGCACTAGTTCTTTGGAAGCGTGTTGTAATGGTTTCTCGTGTAGGATATTGCGTAGGTTCCGTCTAACTTTCTTCATTATTGTAACAATCTTGACGTACTTGTATATTATGGAGCTGATAGTTGTAACGTCCTGCGAGACGGACATTTTGTTCAACATTGCAGTTACCACGATTTGCTGGCGGCCAAATATACATTTTGGGAATTTCAATTCGAACTGCAGAGAATATAGAGCTAAAACACCTTGTATCTATTATTCTACTTCTGCTTCTACACTAATTGAGCCGGTAATGCTGGTCTCACGCTATATCTACTAAATCAGATGCTAGTATTTAGGCTCTAAAATTCTGGAGTCGTTGGAATAGGACCACAAAGGTTGGAGGTTTCCGTGGATTCTGTTGTATCCAATGTATCCAATAAATTTGAAGAAATCTAGACGTATGTATTTACATGACTTGAATTGTAGCACACATTCCTAGAGAATCTAAGTCACCCCAAAATCTCTCTCGATTTAACGTCTCACATACCACAAGCGGTGCCATGTACTTGTAGTTTTACAGTGCTCTTAAAAGATCTCTAGGTTTCATGTTATGGGAGCTTTTTAAAATCCGATATAGGCCCAGCATACGCTGTAGCCTAGGAAAAGGAGGTTTTATGTCTTACCAGATGGCTAGTAGGTGACGAGCCATGTTCATTCCTCCTCTTTCTTTTATTTCAGAAGGCATCGCTGCGCGAAACTCCATACAGTCGTGCTTCTTCGATGGCTCTATTGTAAGTTGTAGAGTTTCCCGGATTCATCCGGGGGCTCTCGAGGAAGAACAAGAAGCTCTTGTACGGAAGCTATACGAAATATACTAGTCCAGACTACTGTCACCGATACAGTCACGTGGTTTAAATAACTACTGCTGCCTACGTTTTGTGAGAAGTCTCTAAGTGTTAGGCTTTGAAACATATATCTCGTATTCGAGTCCTTAGTTGGTATTCAAGCAAAAGATTGATCTTGATAACAATGGCTTTCCTATTCCAACTCAAACATACCACTACCTAGTAGAACAATTACATATTTAGTCTGCAAGCCAGACAGCCTTAGTCTCCCAGAGAATGAATCTATTTTCTAAGCAGTTATCTCTACCTCGCATCCATCTAATTTTCAATTAAGACTTAACTCAGTCTTTAATTGTGGATTGTTGAAGTCTGGGAGAAACAGAATGAACCTCAAGAGGGAGGGAGAGGGTCGCCGCTGTTGATTGTGAAGAAAGACATGCAGTTTATCCAAAGCCACGCATCGTATATTAGTATGCTTGCCAAAAAATCTCCTGTTGCTGAGCTAATACAAGTAATCGTTTACAGATTTATATTTATTTGATAAGGCGATGATGAATTTAGTGATGAATTGCCGAACTGTGAAAACATAATTCTAAAACCAGCTACTCTGCTAACCTTTGGAACCCAAAACCTCCATTTTGAAGAAGCAAATGTAGCGGAGAAACCGACACTCACAGTCATTGATTAGGATATCCAATTACCCTTAGAGAATTTTTTTCTTTCGAGGTTAACTTTTACTCAAAAGAAGTATGAAATTTGATACGATCAATATATTAAGCTGGAACAAGACTTTGGGATATCTAGAGCCTCTGCAATTAGTAGCATAACACCAAAATCAATAGTGCCCTGCTCACTATAAGCTCCGCATCTGTTGCGCTTCCCCCTTCCTACTAAGAGTGACCAAACCGTACACCAGCACTGACTCAGGGAAAGAGGGGCAACGTATGCTATCCCTTCGCTTAAAAAAAGGGGTAACGCGTCCACAAACACCACTTCTTAGTGGCATGATTACCTCAAACTCTTTGAATCAACAGCTCGAATTTTTGAAGAATTTCAAAGCTATTAAGTCCCTGATTTGCGGTAAAAGTCTATCTTGTGCATCACGCGGTAATTTTATGCTTGACAATATATGTTTAAATATCGCTCGTCAGGACGCGAAACAAGGCGTTTCGCCAACTTTTACAAAGACAGTTTACTTCGAAATTAGATAGCAATCAAATTGATTAAGTAAAGCTAGTAGCTATATGCAGTAGGTCATGCGATAGAATTCCAAGTGAAGTTCGGACTAGGTTTAATTATCCTGGGACAGGCCAAATGGCTGTTAGCATTACGAATCGAAGCTCTGTCAAATCAAAGTTCAAGACTCATAAAACAGTCTCAGATCAAGAACTGAAGCGCCAAGAACAGTTCATATAGAGCTTCAGCAGGCTAAAACTACCGACTGGACCGTCGTCACCGCTCCGCCATTGTTCTAGAGTTGTTTATTCGCGGCCAGAAGACATCGTAAAGACTAGCCGACAAAAATAATTGACTAGATCTAAATCAAACTCTACGAAGCTGAAAGATTCTACGTTAATATACATTTCCTCGGCCATACACGAGCCTGTAACAAATGACGAATAGCATGTTTCCACAATTCCCTACTCCATACCACATCAAATGTAAAGCTTTCATTAATGGTAAAGTAAAAAGTAAAAAGCAAATAGCACATAAGCGCTTGGCGGTTCACTGATGAGTATTTTCTGTGGCTAAAGCGCATAATGTCTCGCCAATTTATCCACAGCCAAATGCCGAGAAATGACAGAACAAATGACCGAACAAATGACCAGTAAAACCTAGACAATTACTCATTCCTAGGCTTCATAGTAATAAATATTTTATGCCGGCAATGCTTGGACCTGGGGATTGTGGGGATCCCCAGCATGGGGTACGAAGTATGCTAATAGCGGGCAGAAGGGGGTGTGGTGAGACTACGGTAAATCTGCTGCACTTGCCGACTTTTTTGAGAATGGACTTAAAAGCCAAACAGATCCTCAATGGACTTGGTTTAGACGTTCGTTTACTGGAACCCATTTAGTCTCATTGGAAATTTGGAAAATGGTTGGAACTTCTCTTTTAATTGCCCTTGCGGCTCTCTCGTCTTTCGGCAATATCCTCACTGTTGCTCATCCCGGCGAACACCATGACCATGATGTCGTTAAGCGAGAAATGGAAATTCGGCATCATATTGCAGAATCTCAAAAGAGAGAATCGGATGCCTGTGAGGGTTCTTTTGATGTGATTTCACGTAGGGAACGTGCCATTGCACGCCGTGCTGAAACTGTTCGAAGGCTTCGCATCGAGCGTGGTATCGACCCAGATTGTGAGTATTTGGACAAGTGGTTAGCTTTCTCTTAAGCATTGCTAACTTTAAAAGTACCAATTGTACACCGCAGGGACCTAAAGGAGAGAACTATGGCACAGTTCAATACCCACGCTCAAAAATCTCATGATCACAGCAAGGAAGGCAAATACACTCTGGACTCCAGTGTCACCGACCTGTTTGGCGCGAATGTGTCTTGTATTCTTGCCCCTGATAACGCTAATGGGCCTTACTTGTAAGTGGCGGAAGTACTGAGCTGTGTGTGAAAAGTGCACCGCGAACTAACGTATCCTTAGTGTCCAAGGCGAAATGATTCGAACCAACATTGTTGAAAATGTGAAAGGTGTTCCGGTTCATCTTGAGATGCAATTTGTAGACACAACTACTTGCAAGCCAGCTACAAGTCTACTCATTGATGTTTGGTCTTGCGACCCAGCTGGCAAGTACAGCGGAGTCAGCGCTGCTGGACAAGGCGGTCTAGCAACCTCATATCTCCGTGGAGTCCAACCAACAGACAAGGATGGTGTCGTTGAGTTTGACACACTTTTCCCAGGGCATTACCAAGGGCGGGCAACTCACGAGCATGTCATCACACATACTGGTGCCACAATCTTGCCCAACGGTTCGTACACCGGCGGCCACATTTCTCATCTCTCGCAGCTCTTCTATGATCAGTCTTTGATCAATGCTGTTGAAGCCATGGACCCATACAACAAGAACAGCATTCCTAGAACTTCCAACGCTCAAGATCAATTCACTGGGTACTCCGCAACCGCTGCCTATGACCCATTTGCAGAATACATCATGTTGGGCAACAGTCTCTCTCAAGGTTTGTTCATGTGGATTGAGCTGGGAATCAATCCTAGTTCAGATTACACTCAGTATGCACCACCTGCTTCTTTTTGGAGAGCCGGTGGTGGAGTTAACAACCCGAACTTCAATATGGGAATAGTAGGAACACCACCGCCATCCCATGGATGATTTGGTACTGAGTCTGAACTTCTGGTTGGGTATTCCTCTTTATGGAAAAGAATATATGGGTTTTGGTTCTAGCGAAGTGATGCCGCTTGACAAGTCTGTATAGTATAGCAAATATCAAAACAAATACAAACTGTATTTTAGACTTGATAAATTTAGGACTTGCAGCTCAAATGCATACAACTTTCTTTTGCAAATTCTAGTCCTCATCTTGAATCACTGTACATAAGGTACTCACCTGGATCTGTCAGTTTGGTCAAAGCTACCTTAAAAAAAAGAAACAACTCACAGATTAGGTTCCGTACCGTGGATGGTCGGCCAAATTTACCTTTATTGAGACAATAAGAATCTGGATATGAGGAAGTTGCGTTTCCATTTATCTTTACGAAGAGAAGGTTGCAACGGCAATTTGCGCCATCTTAGCAGCCGCATCAAGCAAAGGCATCCTTTTTTTGACCAGATACACCGTCGATGTGATTGACTTTAATTTAAAGACAATAGGCGCGAAATAATTGTTATATCCTAAAAGTCACGAGAGTTATATGCATCAATATGTAACTCGAAAATATAGGGGACAGAAAAGTTTAAACTTTATCCGCCAAGCGACCAAATCAAAACGCGCTTTTGTTATAGTACCTTTGACGCGATTTCAGCCTTGCAGTTTTGTTCGCGACTCTTTCCTTCGACAACACACAAATTCGAGAAATCGATTGACTTTACGCGCAATGGCTCCTTCTACCAAGGAATTAGAGACCAGGCTTCGAAAAGCAGTCGAGAAAGCTTACAAACTAGATCCAGATTCTCTAACTGTGAAGAAGGTTCGTACTCAAGTCGAATCTGATCTCGGACTCGAAGATGGTTTTTTTACTTCAGGAGACTGGAAGGATAAGAGTAAAGCGTTGATCAAGGACTGGGCTGTAAGTAAATTAGTTGAAGTTCCTTGGCCAATTGTACTTACAAATATCAGGACAAAGTCATCAATGACGCCGAAGAGCCAGAGCCAGAGCCAGAGACCTCCCACCTCAAACCACCGAAGCCAAAGCCTGCGAAAAAAGCGGTCACACCTGTTCAAAAGAAGAAAGAGAGTGCGCCAGCGAAGAAAGGCGCAAAGCGTGCGCCAGCAGAAGAGTTATCGCGACCGCAGAAGCGACAGAGGAAAAATGATACGCCATCCGATCTTTCTGAAGACGAAGAACCACCTACCGAATTATCCTCCGAGGACAGCGCAGCGTCTAGTTTCGAAGATTCCGATGCCAGTGTATCTCAGAAGGGCAAGGCGAAAGCAAAAGGACCAGATAAGCGGGGTCACAGGAAGTCAAAGGCTTTTGATTCGGACGGCTCTGGCCCGGAGTCTGATCAGATTAGTGAAGCTTCTTTAGACGACGATGACAGTGAGGCAAGCGCTGCTTCGACGCCGCCGACCAAAAAAAAAGTCACAGCTACTAGAGGCAAAAAGCAGAATAAGAAAGTAGTTTCGAAATTGGACCGAGAGTCATCAGATGAAGCAAATTCTTCCTCACTTCCGGTAAAAGAAGTGAAGAAAATAGCCACTGCCAAAAAGGTAAGAGGTACCGTCATCAATACAAAGTCAAAGAGTGCAATATCCGAATCCGATCCGGACTCATCTGAAAATGAAAATGTATCAGCGAAGAAGCCAACGCTAGTAAAACCAGACAACCCCAAGGGGACGTCGCCAGTGCTGAAATCAGCTTTCACCAGGCCTTCTGAACCAGATGTATCAAAAGCCGATACCAAAGCGAACGACTCTGATTCTTCAGAAATGTCTATTGTCCTTGATGAGCCCCCCAAAACCAAACGTCAACGCAAATCCAAAGATTCCTCCGCCAGGAAAGTCACAAAAACCAAAAAAGAAGTCAAAGCCCCTAAAGATCTCTCCGAAAGCGAAGCCAAAATTAAAACACTCCAATCCCAACTCGTGAAATGTGGCGTCCGTAAAATATGGGCGTTCGAATTAAAGAAGTACGAAAGTGATGGAGAGAAAATCAGCCATTTGCAAGGTATGCTGAAGGATATTGGGATGACGGGACGCTTTAGTGATCAGAGGGCGAAGGAAATAAAAGAGATGAGGGAGTTGCAGGCAGATTTGGACGCGGTGAAGGAAGGGGAAAGTCACTGGGGGATGGGATCCGGGACGAGGAGGGCGAAGGTGCAGAGAAAGAGCTTAAAGGAGAGTGTTGAGAGTGATGAGGAAAGTAACGAAGAGGGAGAACAAAGAAGTGCGAGTGAAAAGCCTGAGGAGAAAGCTAGGGCTGCTAAGGCCGAACTTGCGTTTCTGGGGAGTGAAAGTGAATCGGATTGAGTGGAAACCGAGGTATAATATAGTAATACTGGATAACATGAGTATCGAAATGAGAACTCCTAAACTAACATCCCGTACCATGAGTGTTCACGGTATTTACAGTAGCTTACAGAATACGGAAATTAAGGTGTATACAACGAAGTGAGTCATAAACATCTTGAGGATTCTGGGATCGAGATACGCCAACTCAGGAATGGGTGATGTACAATATATGGTTTTCATGTTATACATACCGCTTCTATGAGTCTTGCCAGACCCTACCTAGAAGCTTCTGCTCTTAGATAATGCCACCTATTCTATGTAATCTGAATGAGTAGTGACCCTATCCCTGAACAAAATTAATAGCAAAGCCAGCCCTGATGCACAAAACTCCCCCATACCTGTCCCAAGCCATGTAAACCTAACCATTACATTGACAGCCTAATCGCCTAAAACTCATAAGAACTCCATTCTTTCCTCGGCGGTATCATCGGCATCACGCCATCTTGAAACTCTCCATCTAACCTCAAATGCGAGTACGCCGCCTTGATTTCCGTAGTGTATCTCGATGCATCTACTTCTGTTTCTGTGTTGGCGGCTGGAAATCCTTTGGGACACCAGATCTTCTTGGACCAAGTGCCGTTTTCGATGATCCAAGGTTCACGAGCTTCGCCTCTGTATCTGACTTGCTTACCTTTGAACATGGTTATTAGGCCATCGGGAGTTATGCTTGCGTAGGCTGTTAATGGTCTTGGGTCAGGGAATTCGGTGGGTGGGTAATGTTTTGATACCGAATTCCCGTTGACGACTTGAGGGGTTGGGTCGATCGGAATATGTCCTGAAGACGATGTAGTGGGGTTATCACTAGTCCCAGCTCCAGGATTGATAAAGGGTGATGAGAAAGAAGCATTTCTGTTTGATGGCTGTCCAAAAACGCCAGTAGGAGCAGATTGCGAGGAAGAAGGAAAGCCGTTATTAATTGGCGTTCGCTGAGTTGTACCTGCGAAAGGGTTGTTAGGAGCAGGAGACGATGCACCAAATGTATTCGATTGGGTGTTGGTGGGGCCGAACTGCGTAGCTTGACTTGTAGTAGGTTGTGGAGGTTGATTGAAGACATTAGATTGAGAAGGCTGTCCAAAAGCGCTCGGTTGTGAGGGTGGAAAACTTGTTACAACCGGTTGTGATGATTGATTGAAAGGGCTACTTCCAGAAGGCTGACGGAATGCGTTTGGTTGGGATGGTTGTCCAAATGGACTGGGCTGTGAGCTTTGAAAGCCTGTTGCCGCTGCCTGTGATGACTGATTGAACGCTTTGTTTTGGGGCGTTTGCAATTGATTTGCCGTAGTAGTATCTGCTGACCCCCAAGGATTTAGCTTTTGTCCTAAACCCGATGGTTGACCAAAAGAACCAGCTCCTTGTTGTGAGGGAGCCCCGAAGGCAGGTGTGCCAAATGCAGGAGTTGATTGTCCTAAAGCAGATGGCTGTCCAAAAGCACCAGTTGTCAGCTGGCTAGGCTGTCCGAATGGTGATGTAGAAGGCTGAGTAGGTTGCCCAAATGCTCCCCCAGGCTGCGATGGAGCTCCAAAGGACGGCGCCCCAAATGGAGATGGTTTCTGGCCTAGAGCAGATGGTTGCCCAAATGGGCCTGTCGATTGACTTGGTTGCCCAAAAGCTGATGCAGTGTCCTGAGTAGCTTGACCGAATGCTCCCGTACTCGTTTGGCTAGGTTGTCCAAAAGCTGTAGTATTCGCACTTTGACTGAGGCCACCAAACGGAGTTGCAGTGGCCCCTTGACGGAGAGCATCTGGTTTAAACCCACCCTCAATGCCAACCGACATCTCACATATCTCGTTTCGATTCGGGTGCGTTTTCTCCCCGTTGATAATGTAGTTGATAGCCCCATCAACATTGTCGATTGTAGCCTGCATCTGTTGCTCCGATTGTTGCCATAGTGTATTTACCTCATTTATCTAATCCGAATCAGCAATGCTCGAGGACAAACTGAACGTGTTCACGTACTGCCTGTTGACGATTCCCTGCTGCAGTGGCCATATAATGTTGTAATCGCATTTCCTCGAAGCTCTGTTCCCTCAAGGGGCCACCAAAAAGCTGTGTTGGCGTTGTCTTATTACCGGGTCCATATGCTGATAGAATCCATTGTGGCCGCTCATACTTCAAGTCGGTGATTATACTTTTCTTGTCCAGTGTATATGGTAAAGTCGACGCCGCAGGACCTGGAATCAGTCAGAAGAGCTCATTTCCGGCGAACGCTTTACCTACCCCCTCTCTGAAACCCATTGTTTACATGATTTCGTGAATTGTCTGACGTTTGCTGGCCAAAGGGGTTTGAAGTGCTCCCGCTGCGTGCTGGTTGTCCTTGGTTCTGATATCCATGGTGTTGGGTACCTTGTCTCGGTGGGTGCTCGAAATTGCAATTGTCTATGGTGAAACATCAGTCCCAAGTCTTACTATGATAGAATGTGAACATTACCGCCATTGCGACAAGAGCCTCTCTGCCAGAACTTGCAAACCACCATTTTTACGGCTGGATAAATCCTTGTAGGCTACCTAGGTTATAGTTTGCGCTGGGCGAAAGTCGCGTCGCACTTCCCCTGTTCTTGCGCTCACCTTGTACTTAGATATGAGGAATTCATGTTTGTAAAGGAATCAGTAAAGCTGAAAATCAAGTCGCTATTTTGAGGTGGTTGGTACATGGTACATCAATAGCTCGATGAGCAATGTGAGTTTCGAGATCCACGTGACTTGCTATTATTGCCGTAGCCGAATCCGTGTCTCACTGTCAAATTTCAGTGAATCCTAATGTGAGTTAACCAATTGTTAATAACCTGCTTGACAAATTCTATAGTGACGAACTCATATCGGATGTCTCAATCAATTCGGCGCATTCTATGTCAAAATATTAAGGATCATATGGCAGTAAGAATTACTGGCACATTTCTTTGCGTTTAGTGTGTTGCATTCTTATCCCTCTAGTGAGGGACTGTAAATTGGTCTCCAATTACATCATAGCTTATGCTAAATGGTCCCTCTTGAATTTGGAATTATGTATCTATTCTGTCTAGTGACGGCAACGATCAATAATCCGAATCATCAGACCTAATCATTTTCCACAACGCGGCTTTCGTAGTTTCGTCCTGAATAACACTATCTAGAAGTTCCTCCAGTTGTCTAGACGACTTTGCGATTTCATCCGCTTTTTTTGAGCCACTTACTGTCAACTGCGATTTCCAATGCCTGGTGAAAGCGGTGATTTGTTGAACGAGAACCTTCTCCAGTTCTTTCCGTGCATCTAGAACGCGGTCCACAACAGCTGGAAGTAAATGTCCCTGTACAATAGGGTTGATATATGCAAGAGGATTGAAGAGCTGCTTTCGAGCCTGTAGTTCTCTTATTGTATCCCAGATAGGAGTGAAGTCCAGTTCGGCAGATTGACGAATCGAATCGGGTATCTCGTGAGTCATGAACAGATTCTCAATGAGCATAAGATTTTTGATAAGGAAAACTTGGGCGTTCATGATCCCAGATGTACGTTTGATTATTGTTGCGGCTCTCTGCAAAGACTCGGTAGTTTGGTGCACAATTTCATAGAGCACATCACCCTTTTTCTATAGCGAGGCGTTAGCCTTTGCATTGGGTTTGCAATTAGAGGTGATAGCAGAACACTTACTGGTCTATCATACATGCTGTCGTTGTACATGATCAAGAGACTGACAGCTGTTTTTACGGTTGGAAAAGCGGTGGCAGCACTTGTTCCAATGGTAGCGACAGCTTGGATACCCAAACGTGTATTACCATTGGATCCATTGTTCTCGTCAACTTTGCTTTCCTCGGTGAGACTTTTGGTTGCCGAAATTGGTATTTGGAGGTCTTCTGTTAAAGGTTTGAAATGCTGGATTTCGGCGGCGGCTTTGACTATAGATGCGTAAGCATATGCTAGTTACATTTTCATAATTGATGTGGCACATTGAAAATTACAATTTAGAGGACTCCACGTAAAGGGGCGAGATAACAAACATAACTTACTAAAAAGGGAATCAGACAGCGGCCATAGGTGATCCTCCAGTAAAGCGGTGGCTACCTTAGCGTGCTCCAGAGGTACTTCCATATCGTCATCGCCTTCAATCTGGGTAAGATAAGTCGTTTCTAGCCAGTTGACCAAGTCACAAACTCGATACAATTCCTCCTTGGTCAAAAACTGAGTCAGGAATATGCTTAAAGTTTTGATGTGAGATAGTCGATTTCCCTCGAGCTTTTCCGTGTATTTGCCGTATGTATTCCAAGATGAAAGGCCAGGATATTGTGTCAATATAGGCCCGCCGTGAAAAAATTGATGGATGAGCTTGAGTTCATTTTGGCAGATGTCAAAAACATATTGAACACAGCGTCTAACGAACAACTTAAATTCTGCGTCTTCCTTAAGATTTCCACCAGTGAACTTTTGTAGATTCTTTAATACCACATGATTGACAGGTTCACGACTCTTGAGATAAGAGTCAACGACTTTATTAAAAAGCTCATGATATTGTGCAGTATACGAGCTTTGACTTAGCTCATCCCCCTTCTGGCCAAACGCAAAATCTTCTGTTGTTAGGAGAGACTGGAGCTGGGTTCCAAAATCCTCGAACACAGATTCATATCTACCATATAACAAAATGTATTCTGCAGTATCGTTATTATCTTTTGCTCGTACTTCTTTCCAGACATCATCTGTTAGTTCACGGAGAGCAGAAGAAAAAGCCACCTGCGCCGCAGTGAGTGCTCTTTCTAGAAGAGTAGTATAACGGGTTTTGTATATGGTAGAGTCACGATATTGTGGCTGTTATAATGGTTAGCACCCTTCTGCTAAAACTCGTTCTAAGACATGAAGGATCGCACAGAGGATGGGAGTGTCAGAATTCCAGGTACTTGAGAACACATGGAATGCGACTTTTGGAATAAATAGAAGGACACATACATGTTCATCCATAAAGTCGATGCAAGTGTTCAAATTGACAAGAACATCAAGAAAGTCATCACTCTTGACTAGACGGCTACCAGTCGCGGTGTTCATGCGTCGGGTGAGGGGTTCTAGGTATGCATAGTATTGCAGGTCGGCTCCAACCTCATCAGCAAGGCCTCTAATACGCTTTTGCTCGACTAATAAATCTTCGCACTGGGCTTGGAACGCTGTAGTTTGAGATTCAACTGATTTGAAAGACTCAGATAGTTTAGCTAAGAGGCCAAGAGCTTGCGTTGTGCCGTCAAGTAAGTTACTGAGATGGCTCTCAGAAAGATCTAATTGATCTCTGTAAAGTCTGGATATTCCAGTTAGCATGTTCCGTCCAAACAATAATCCTCCTCCGCATACTGGTATTCTTCTTGGCTGGCGCCCAAGATTTCATTTTCGTATTGCTCATAATTGCCTCCAAACAACGCGTCACTTCCAAAGTCCTTGGAAGTCTCAAGAACATCAGCTGGGGCGTCTGTGGGTGCACTTCTGCCAAAATAGAAGTTGCAGACTTCATAGAAGTCGCTATACGACTTGGCCCTTTTGGCAAGTGTCGCTCTGGGAGGGCCATTTTTATCTATGCCATCTTCAAGAATCTCTAGAATAGACTCATGTGAGTCTTGTAGATCATTTTTCCCCTGCTTGTGATTCAGTTTGTGAATTTCTACCATCATGCTAAGGACTGACATTGGGCTGTTTTAACAATGATTCTTTTCGCCGGTGTTTAGAAGAATGAGAGAATACTTCATCCTTCTTATTATATTGTTCCGGTGTATAGCTATACCAGGTATCTTCGTACATCTTGTCAGATGTTTCGTTATGCTGAAGGGTTGTGGGATGGCCGCTCAAAGCTCGAGGCTGAAGAAACACGAAGCCACATTGGTGCACGGATCAGAAGGCTGTGCTATTATGGTATTTAGAGTCTGCCGTAGATCCCAGGCGTCATAGACTTGACAAGGCTGAAACTTTAGAAGAGAGGACATAATAAACAGTCTTGCAAAACGTGATCCAAGATTTAAAGTTATTTATCAAATTTATCAAATGAGGTATGTTACAAGCTGGAAGCACATAAGTCAAAGGTGATTGACGTTATGGGTTTATAGGATGAATCGGTCACGAGCAGTTCCTCATTGTTTCTCAAGTGCTCATCGAGCCGGGAAAGCACCATTACATGTTCAGCGACGATTCTCCCAGACAGAACGCAAGGCACCACGATCCCGGGCTGCTGTTGCAACTAAGATTTCCCAGAGTGGTCGTAATGCGACTATCATGATTTCAGTAGCTGTTGGGGCATGTTATCTATTGTATCCAAGAAATGTTTATGCAGAAACAGCTTCGGCACCAACTGGAATCAAGCTTGAAGCCCCTAAAACCAACCCAAGCTCTAAGGAAGAAAGTAGAGACCTTATAAGTTCACAACATTTACAAGTTAAAAAGAGTTGGGAGAACCCGGGCGTGTACGCATGGTCCGTCAAATTCTCACAATTTAAATATCGTCCGCGTATAAAGCTTGTGGATTATTGTATTGAGCCATATGACACAATCAGATTCGATGACAAGACAGCTCGGCGATGTGAAGCAAAGCTTAAAGTCATTGGATGAGAATATACGATTCATCTGATACCGGATAACATCTAACTTCGATTTAATATCTGAATGTCTCATACAGCTTACGCATTCAAATCTAAAATGCTCACGGTCGCTTCATTCTTCGCTTCTTACAATAGCTTCCAGCTTGTTCTTACATTTCAACCAACTGCAATGCTAATAGCTGAACAGGGGATCAAATACCTCGCAGGTTGCTGCACCTTCTTCCGACGAGCCTAACATCAAGCTTCCAAGGAGGATAGCGTATTTTGATGGAAAGGTGATTCGCGATATCAAACTGGACCGCAATTTTGGTGTGGCCATTGATCAGAATGGCGATTTGCTCCAATGGGGAATGGGGTTTTCTCAAACCAGCAAAGGACCAACGCCAACTCTCAAAGGAAAAGATCTTGTTAAAATCTCGATATCTCGGGATAGAGTCATAGCACTTTCCTCCAATGGCTCTGTCTACTCTGTTCCTGCTTCATATGAAGATCTCATATCTGGTCCTAAAGCGCAAGAAAACTCTTGGATTCCTTTTTGGAAGAGCGGATCCCAATTTTCCTATAGGAATTTAACACCAAAAGGTTTAGCATGGGGAGAGAAAATAACAGATGTCAGCAGTGGCCTCGAACATTGCCTTCTGTTGTCTTCTAAGGGCCGGTTGTTTTCGGCGGCATCAGGAACAGAGGACTTTCCGTCTAAAGGTCAACTTGGAATCCCAGGGTTAACTTGGACAACTAGACCTCCTGGGTCTTATGACCAACCACATGAGATTAGTACGTTGAAAGGATTTGAGATTGCTAAGATAGCTACTGGTGATTATCATTCTTTAGCAGTTGATAAGCAAGGAAGAGTCTTTGCTTTCGGAGACAATTCCGTGGGTCAATTGGGATTCGAGACTTCAGTGGAGTCACCGACAATTGATGCGCCGTCTTTACTGCCAATCGACAAAATTTACAGAGGCACGGGCCTTGCACCTCGAGTCACCAACGTGGCAGCGGGTGGTGTTAACTCCTTCTTTACTGTGGATGCCACTCGAGTAGCAGCACAAGAAGGAGAAGAGACGAGAGATCTAGGTCGCATTACAGCAGATACTTGGTCATGCGGCCAAGGTATTTCTGGTTCGCTTGGTAACGGCCGATGGACAGTATGTCAAAGTCATTCCTTCATTTTTTACTCAAACATCCTCAGTGATGTGGTTCGCCGCCATAAATAAGAGACGTTCTTTTCTTTTCTGATAAAAACGCTAACCAATTCAAAGCACATACAAGAGGGCCTGACCAAAATCAAGGCACTATCTGGACTCTTCGAATACGATGAAAGCACCAATGAAGTAGTCCCGATTCGACTGCGTCACATCTCCGTAGGCTCAACACACATCGCTGCTACAATGGACAACGTCACCGAAGTAGGCGCCACAACCCGTGGTACTGAAAATGAGACAAACTGGGGAGCTGATGTCCTCTGGTGGGGAGGCAATGAACATTATCAGCTAGGGACAGGTAAGAGAAGTAATGTGAACAATCCAACTTATATCGCTCCGCTAGATATAGAAGCAGAGAGGCAGAAAGGAAGGAAAGACGATCATCGCTTTCAGATTACGCCAAGGAAGACTATAAGGTTTGAGGGGAGGAATATTAGTGTGGAGCAGAAGGTTGAGTGTGGGAGGGGTGTTACTGCTGTATATTCAGGAGCTTGATGACATTTTTCAGCTTCTGGCATGTTGTATAATTAATGATGCGCTCGGGACTCGAAAGCCTTAGGTGGAACGAGTAATTCCAAATTCCTCTCATAATCAGTCAGTTATCCTAGTATTGGTGAAACCCCACTATGTCATGTAAGGGTACAAAGCGGTATTGGACTGAAGCAACACCTACGACTCCTCGCAGCTCATATACCTAACCCTGAGTTTACCATACCTTGGAGGAACCGGCCACAGGACTCTGATCCTTCACAAGCTCTACCGTAGTTTAGAATATAATCTGTACATTGCCAAGTAGTAAATCTAGTGGATTTGTATTTGGATTTGGTATTAAGTAGCTCAAATTGCAGAGCAATTTCTGGCAGCGTGCTTAGAATCGAGATTTCCGCGAAGTTGTTGAAATGCCCCAGGTGCAGTTCTTAGAGCCCACCATTCAAATCGCGATTTCAAATTAGGTTTCGACAATATTGCACTTGTAGTCCAAAGTAATTTCCAGGCAAGGTATCTCATTGAGTCTGGTTCTGACGAAAGTACATCCTTATTTCCATGCAAGTACGCCAAATCCCAACCAATCCCTCATCAGAAAGTAGAATCGTAATATCAATCCTCCACTCTATGCCTGAGTAACCTTAGCAGCAGCCTGGTTTGGGTTAACCTTCTTGCCGTCCTTGTTGTAACGAACTCGGGGAGGTGGTGCGCGGTTGCGACGTCCTTCACGGGAACGGACACTATTACACAGAAAACGTTAGCCACAGTTCTTTGCATTTTTGTTCAACCAAGGATCTTCTCAGCTTTCTTCTTACCGAACGATCTTGCCGTGAATAGCACAGCTCACGCAGTACTGTAGCTTGAGGTACATCTTGGGAACGGTGTACTCTGGGAAAACAGAGGCGTCGGAGATATCGCGGATGGCAGCAGATTCAACCATGTTACGGATCTTGGGTTTGTCAGCACTTCCTTCTGTATACATGGGCAACCAAATCCTACGGTAAATCTCTTTATTGCCTTATCCTTTGGGGTGCAACGGGAGCAGTTGGAGCATCTGCACAAATATTAGTCCTGACTGAGCTATATGCTTGAAACCAGATCGATTCCCTCGTGGAGAAGCACAAACCGAATAGGGTTGACATGGCCTCTGCCATTCTTGTTACGGCCGTTGGATGCGCGCTTCTTAACCATGATTGCGGTAGTTGGCGATTATGATTTTGAGAAAGTTCAAAAAGTTCGAGATGTCGCCGAATTTCCGATTCATGGTGTGGGCTCTTCGCTTGGAATTGTGGACCTTATCACATGACGGAGCCGAGCCGCCAAGCTTCACACATAAAATCGCTACTTTTCAAACGCCTCTTAAATTCGAACCCCACTGCACTTTTGAGGAAGACAACTTTGTCTAGAAACGATGCAGATCTTTGTGAAGACCCTCACGGGCAAGACTATCACCCTCGAGGTTGAGTCCAGCGACACCATCGACAATGTCAAGTCCAAAATCCAGGACAAGGAGGGAATCCCCCCCGACCAGCAGCGCCTGATCTTCGCCGGCAAGCAACTCGAAGATGGCCGTACCCTCTCCGACTACAATATTCAGAAGGAGTCCACCCTCCATCTCGTCTTACGTCTACGTGGAGGAGCCAAGAAGCGCAAGAAGAAGGTCTATACTACACCAAAGAAGATCAAGCACAAGCGCAAGAAGACCAAGTTGGCTGTTCTCAAGTACTACAAGGTTGACGGTGACGGAAAGATCGAGCGTCTTCGCAGAGAGTGCCCAACTCCCGACGTAAGTGCTCTAAAATATTGTGGACAGACCAAATACTAACGCATTTTGAAGTGTGGTGCCGGTGTTTTCATGGCTGCCATGCACGATCGCCAATACTGTGGACGTTGCCACTTGACCTACATCTTTGACGAGGCTGGAAAATAAGTGGAAGGACATGGACTGGATGATAGAAGGCAGACGAAGAATGATAGCTAGCTTCTGAAGGGAAATAGATATATCTGAAACTGGAATTCTATCATGTTGCGGACTAGACCACCAACTATATCATCTTATGTTGTGACATGTGAATATCGTCAAAATTTCGACCAGCGGGACGAGGCCTAAGATTGAGCAGAATATTGGGTAAGTGGTTTTATTTGCAAATTCTCTGCCTGCCTATGGATAGATTTAAAATCAGTGCATCTTTCCTCTCTAACCAAGCTTCCAACTATACGTCGAACTGAGTAAAATAACACTAAATCCCAACTAAACAACCACGAAGGAACACAGAGAACCATTACGGGACCCCTCACTTCGCATAATGGACGGAATAGGAAATAGTCCCACAAGAGCTTTCCGTCGTATCAGCCGTGCCTTTTGCAAGACAGTTTAGACAGCACATATTTCAAATGAAGAATGTGCTATCAAACGAGAAGATGGTGGGCCTGGCAGATCGTTGCACAACGACTATGCCATGCACCAACACATACTTAACACTATACCGTCAAGCAAGATATGTATACCTGGTTGCAAAGCTTCGTCTTTAGCGAAAACAAAACGTGATGGGATGCTCAAATATGCAGAGTCCCAGCGAATTTCCAAGGGTCATGCAATGTCCTTATCAGAGCGTATCCAGCCTTTCTCGAAAGGCGTCAGGGAGTCTGTCATTAGCATGTATTGTCCAGATTCAATGAGGGAATTGGTCAAATTATCAGTACCAGATCAGGACTGCTTAAAACGACCATACTTAGGACGTAGGCAACATATGTCTCGCCAGGCAATCGCGGTTCTAAGCTTTTAGTTTAATAAGAGACTTCCTGTTGCATCTTGATCGGATTGAGGAACTGGAGCTAAATGCACTCTGTTATACTCAATTTATGGCAGAGGTGCTAGCAACTTGCTACTAGCGAACACATGTAGATGTGAACGATGTCGCGTTTGTTCTTGCGCCACCTAGAAAGCAAATACTCAACATTACACAGCTATTGAGAATGAGTAAAACAATCAGCATGCCACAACCACCCATCATAATACCCCACTTCAGCCCATCATTTCAATAATCTTAGGAGAGCATGCAATGTGGATTCTTGACTTATATTGCTGCAGACACATGCCAATGAATAATAAGGGTAGAACTAGCTGTAATCGCATTCTATAAGAACGATCCTTTCTTTCTCCATCCTGGGTATGAGAGATCTGATGTCCAGCGGCTATGGAATGTATTTAGAGATCCCTTTCTTAGAGCAAGCAGGGAAATGCTGAGAGACAGCGTTGAAGACGCGCCCTTGCCTGGTTTATGGATAGAACTGGTGGAGCAAGAAGAGCGCGGAAAGAAATAAGGGCAATCATGGTCTAGAATAATGCCATTTCTCCAAAATGCACATGTGCCAAAATCCTTTGTTCCTCTCTTACCATCCATACTTATCATCTCTTCCATAAGAACCCAAACTCAGAAGTGCTTATAGGGGAGATGGAATCGCGAGCAATAGCATCTCGTTTGTTGATCTTCTTGTGGCAAAGCCCATAACAGGGAAGGCTATATCACTTAAGCACGCTTAGGTATAGAAGAGCTATATATTTCAGAGTCAGAGAGTCTAGCATTTTATCCTCATAACTTTCTTTGTGAACAGTTGTAACCTCCAATTCATCCCAAAAGCCCCATTCTGTTGCTTAGTGAAACCCACTTCCAGATCTTTCATCATAAGCATTATGATTTTTGGCAATATTTTCATAATACAATACGCGGCCAACTACATAAAGGAGCCCAGAAGATCATCCAGGTTCCTCTTTTTAACATTGTTCACACTATGACCTGATCGCTTGGGTGGCTTAACCTTTTTACCGAACTGAGACGCCATCGGAGGGTTCTTCTCTACTCTCACTACCTTCTTTTCAGGTACTTGTATCCGAACAAAAACCAATGAATCTACCTTCGGTTTTGACATTATAGGATCTGTAGATCCAACGCAGAGTGATACCAAAGGCACAGAGTTTATCAGCTGGTTGGTAACAATAGCTTGTTGTCCGATAGCCACTCCTGCTTTAGCCAGATCTAAGTCCTCCCGTAATTCACCAATTCGGGAAAAAGTAGTATACGTTCGATAATCCCAAGTTTCGGGGGCTTGGATTTGTGAGCTCTTATCCTTACGTGCTTCGCGCTCTCCCCGCTTTCCTATCCGCCGCGAGCTTTCTTTTATTTCGGAGAGTTTCGGCTTTTTTGAATATGGGTCTAGTTTTGTTGATGACCCATTTCCCATAAGTGAGTCTCTTTGAATTAGGAAAGTCGATACTTCGGATCGATGGATTCTTCTTACACTAGAAGCATCCCATAGAGGCTGTGAATAAACTGGAGCAATCTTGTTTCCGTCTTTTTTCACCTTATTCATTGATGACACTCTCTCCGAGCATTTCTCGTCAAGGAACTGGATGGCGTCCTGAAATTTGATCATGCTCCATCCTACTTGGTGAGCTCGTAACTCAGCATCAGGACCTAATCCACAGTTCCACACATCATACAATGATAACGAGGGGAAACTATTTAAGAACGGGAGGGAATTGTTTGTCACTTCGTCCCAGCCCCACAGCTTCATAATTCGTAATACTTGAAACGCACCTTCGTTCGAAGCTGCCGTATGCCAGGCGCGTACGACTCGATCACTAACATCCATTCGGTTCGTGTAAGAAGAATTTATGATTTCTAGAATACCAAGGTTCTTGATGCTTGAAAGCGAGCACAAGGCTGGGACCGGAAAAGGAGTTGTGATGCTCAATGAGGCAAGAAACTCGAATGAATTGGATATTAAAGGTGATGTGTAGACTTGGAGGGGTGATATCGGATTTGGAATAACATGTCGAAAACGTAGCAGGTCTAGCGTTGGTAAATCGGACTCCTGGCGGAGGACTATTGCAAATATTCTCCAAGTATTGAAGCATGCGGTACATCTGACAAATATCAGTTAATATACCGGATTCCAAAGATTTCCAAGGGGAGAATCCTAGCCCCCAAGACCTTGGAAACAGAATTTGAAAACAATTTGAGTAAGCGAAATTCGATAGACTTGCCTCTTATTTACTGCGTGCCAAACTCGCCGGACAATCTGCACGGGTAAACACTCAATACCTTCAAGCGTGATATCTGATATATTTTGAAGAATGCATTCAATAGCAGCGTCTTGGAGAGAGCGAGCTCCTCTTAGTCCCCTGACTTTGGAGTTCTTTACACTATCCATATAGTTCCTATAATCGTCTATGTCTCCGGTGTCCTTGTTCGCCCGCCAATTCCTCAGATAGACCTCATAGTCTCCTGTATCCCGGTATGATGGTCCTACTACAACACGCCCAGTCCGGTCCCAGCCCCGATCATCCCCAGATCGTATGGCTACTGTGGTTTCATTATATATTTGTCCGCTGTTCTCATCGAATTTCTGAGTTCTAACTGGCGTTTTAGGAGGGGCAGGCTGATACCTGTGATAGGGTCTTTGTAACCACTTCATCTTATGGCTCGCATCCAGTCAATGAATCAGTCATTGATTTCTAGCTGGAGATGCAAGCATGCCATATTCAAAGAAATTGGAGCACTTTTTCACATGTTGACTTTCATATGTAAAACGCGTCGTCGCGTCGGTCACGTCCAAAACTCTGAGCATGAGACTATCGATAACGATAACGATAAAGGACTTCTGCCAAGGCTCATGACGAGTAGACATCACCCCTCGTTAATATGATTATTATCTCCAACCTGCTTCCTTTTCATTTCTTCGAATACCCTGCTCTGTACGCTAAAGTATGTTATACGCTCCGCAATGCTGAAAAGTGGAAGGGTAATATGGTCCTGCAACCTGCTCTGTTCCCTCTCCCGATTATCAGCTTCCCCGAAAGAAACATCAAGCCATCCCTCACAATGTCGACAACAGCTCATCCAATTGAGGTGTTATGCCATGGTCAGCAACGGTACTAGTAGGCATAATCACGCATCACATTGCTGGCCAGAGGTCACGTCTGCAGATGCTATTCCGACGCCTTACCAGATTTTCAATCAGAAAAGAGGATCTAAATATTCCAAGTTAAGATTTTACGAGCTAGTGAAGCTCTACCATCCAGACAGACATGACCATATTACCGACGATGGGTTGTCATATGCTACGAAATTAGAGAGATATAGACTAGTTGTTGCAGCAAACGATATTTTGTCAGATCCCATCAAAAGAAACGCATACGACCGCTATGGAACTGGGTGGAATGACTTCACTGGCATAGATATGTCAAATGGGCAGGCAGCTTCCTCGAATAAGTATGGAACATATACCAATAGAGGTTGGAAAGCGAACCCAGGTTCGCCTATGCACAATGCTACTTGGGAAGATTGGGAGAGATGGTATCAGAGAGATGCGGGAGGGCCGCAGAGGGAGACATTCAGTTCAAACAGCGTCTTCGTCTCCTTGATCATGATAGCTGCTGCCGCAGGGTTTGTTGGGCAGGTTACACGAGTCGAAAGTCACACATTGACGGCACTCGAGCAAAGGGAGGCAATGCATATCAGTGTTGCTGAGGATCTTCGGCGAAGGCGGCAAGAGGCAAATGCTGCAAATAGTAATAGAGATGAACGAATTCTGAGCTTTTTGAATCAGAGAGGCCCTGCTAAATATCAAGGTACGGGTGTCAAGGACCAGAACGATATGAGATTGCTTCCAGCACCAAAAGGCTATTCAAATCAAGATATTGGGGAACGGCACGTCACAATTTATCGCGATACAAAGGAGAATTCTGGAAGTGGATGAGTAGTTAAGTTGGAAGTCACATCAACCACCTTTCAGCTTAGGGGTACCGACATCTGATCACCTTGCCAATCATGGCTCACTCTGCCAAATTGCACCGCCAAGAGTACTCTGCCCTCAAAGACCAGACCAACGATCCTTCCGAACCCTGCCTTGGTTGATCAAATTGCTTGATTTGTTAGAAAAAGCCCTAAAATATAGGTTTGGTGGCTGTCTTTGGGCGGTATGAATATATGCAGACACTTAAAACAACCAAGTGCTCTTGGCCATCTGAAAT
>Ga0247734_1000157_pt1 | contig 60603 bp, 49 predicted proteins | sample UWRJL103311B2_FD_180933 | JGI IMG/M metagenome (GOLD analysis project Ga0247734, IMG submission 180933) | Plant litter microbial communities from Arlington Agricultural Research Station in Wisconsin, United States - UWRJ-L103-311B-2 | ecosystem: Environmental > Terrestrial > Plant litter >... | reverse complement strand
TCCGTGGCGTCAAAAGGGCGAAGCATTGGTATCATGTGTTCCAACTATGTTTATGGTCAGCTCTCTCGAAGAAAACTTGCGAAAATTCCGACAAAGTCTACCCCCCGAACAAGAAAACAACAGTGAGTGTGATATCATGATGCTGATGAAAATTAATATTTTCTGACTTTTGCCCCAAATCTAGCATATATAAAAATGCACTACCACGTAGCAGAGCTACTGATATATGAAGTCGGCCATTCCAAATCCAATTCAGTAAGCCAGTCTAATGGACCTGGCTTTCAGCGCCTTGAGTGCCTCTGTTGTTCTCTTCAAGCCGTCAAAACCTTCTTCGACATTTTCCTGGCAATTCCAACCCCCGACTACTTTATGTTTTCTGCACCTTCGGTAAGTTAATTAGATATCAATACCTCAGAGCTAGACTGTTCCATGAGTAATGGTATTCATCTCCGACTGCATCTAGGTCTACCAAGCATTCCTTCTCTTCTAGGGTTATGCAAGCAACAGCTAGGCAGTTTGTCAAACACGTTCCAATACTCATGCCCAACCAATTTTCTTTTTAAAAAAACTGACTCTTCCCTGCTGTAGTGGTCGCATTTCACATACTCGTTAAAAATGCTACACGCTCTGTCTAATTTCGACCACCCAGACTGGAACTTGCGATATGCACGGGAGATAGTTGACTTCGACATGGTATTGGATTGCTGTATAGAGAGATTTGAGAGAACAGCGACAATAAATGATCCCGGGGGCGAGAACATATTTACGCGGAGTTCTCGGCGACTGATGCAGATCAGATCGCATCTAGAAAGTAAGGGAGAACAGTGGGAAGCCCGAATCCCAACCACTTCTGGCTCAGAGACATTTCCCGTACAATCTCAATCTCTAGAATATTTACCTTTCGACGACGATTGGCTGAGGGATATCATGGATTCTTACGACTGTCAATTCACCGGGATGGAGAACCAGAGCGCTGTTGCCGAAGGACAAGAAGCCTCCAACAAGGATTTTGTCTCGGGTGTTCCTCTTCAGAGTCCTTAATGTGAATTGAGAGGTTCGTTCTATTGCTGGGAAATTCTCATTGATAACAATATACTTTCTGTTGCAACCAGGGACATAATTAATATGCTATGATTCGGCTCTAATTGGTAAGATTATTGTTAGAAATTTACTCCCATTAAAGATCTGCATAAAATATTCTTCATTACTCTGTGCTCAACTTCAAGGCATTTTATATGAGATAGAATTAAAATAGTCCTTACTGTCGGAAGTCAGCTTTCTAGGTATAACGTCAAAATTTTAGTGAAGTCTAGGTCCTTTAGATAATCTATACAACAGACTATGCTTACAGCCATATCTAAACAGTGGTATTTTCCACGAAATTCTTCTAGCCAAGTAGGACTAATGTAAGTAGGTAGCGCCGAGAGCTAAATTATTTACCTTAAAGGAACACGTCAATTTTATTATCACGCCAGGGTATGAAATTACTGCGCTTAATAAAATTTAGGACACCACTCCTATCTCTTTTGAATGCTCTTAGGTTTGAGCCATGGGGGTTTCTTCTGCTGTAGATAGAGTAAGCTGTGAGGATGGACAGGCGAACATATCTGTAAAACTTTGTAGAGCTGTATATCGTGCAGAAGTTGAAACATGTTGTAAGGAAGAAAAAACTGTATGGATATTGCGAAGCTACCTGCTTCTAGAACCAGAAGGACTGCTGTAAGGCTATAATTGTGTGCAATTAATAATAATTTATTCCGCCTACACAAAGAATAATTCCATGGCAATACCCGAATTTCACCTCATCCGTCGATATCCATATTGATTGAGGCTATCCTATCATAACATTTTACGAGGCTGTGACTTAATACGGAGAAAAGTCCCACGTCATATTTAACGGGCTACTCATGCTTCAAAGAAATCCTTTTGGGTGAGCTTTCAATCCACAAGAAAAAAAGTTAAACCTTTATATATTGAAGACACAACTTGGCAAAAGGTTTTTTGAGAGAAATAAATTAATGAACACAGTTTCACACTCATAGTATACTAGTGGCACTTACTGAGCATGGGAAAGGAGTTTTTACAAAGTAACTTTTGTCAATTAAGCACTAACCAGACAATTAGTTTGAGGAATGACATTCCCAGATGGATGCAGGGTTCAGGCTGATCTCCAATTCTTTTCTTTCGTCAACCTTGTCCAGATCGAAATCGAGAAAAAGTGTCCACTAAACAGAACCCCAAAATTTTGTGTCATAAAAGGTTTGATTGCTTACAATAGCTTGTTCAAAAAGAAGTATGAGAACCCTGAGTATGACTAAGTTATTGAGCCAAGCGACATGTTAAAAGAAAACACACCATCGAAACCACGCGTAGAAAATATTGCACCTCCACAGAGACGTGTCTCCCTTGATCAGGTCTCTATGCAAGCAATGGCTTGGACTTGTGTCTTAAAATCGCCCCTGTGCTAAATGTCAGGCTCCTTTCATATGCTAATGTTTTTAGAAAACTTCTTGGAGGCGGTATATGCACAAACTAGCTAGGTTTACTTACATTTGCCCTTGTGATTTGAGCGCAAGGAGTTAAAGCTTGCTCTTCGATAAACAAGTTCTCAACCATGCTCCCTACAGTAAACAACGATTAGTCACTATTTACCAGAACAGAGGTAAATTTAACTATAACAAACAAATTGTTTCAAAGTCAGTGAATACAAGGCAGGGTATGCACTTACAACCAGCACTGATGGATTGCATGCGTTCTGGGGTCAAATATGCCAAATTCTCAACCCGTAGAGTGATGCTCAACTGACGCATTGCCCACTGGGACTGGTCTTTCCATGGATGATTTGAGCCGCCGGGAATTTGACCACAGACGTTGCATTTGCAGCGGCTGAGGAAAATCTCTCCGGTTTGTTGGTTGATAAGGCGCCAGGTCTCAATCATATCGCACTCCAAGCTGAACTTCGACAGCCTGCCAAGTTCGTTGCCCTTTTCGTCCACACCCTTACGATACTCCTCGGCGAAGATAAGTATGGTATTGAATGGGTTCGTTGTTATGTTTTTAGGTCGTGGTGAAACAGGCAATCGTCTGTGAGCAAAATGGGTTCGAGCCGGTGGAGGATTGAGTTTATATCGGTGCATAGCAGCGGCAAGCATCGTGGGAGACGGAGAAGATTCTAGGACGTTGGACATGTTGATCAAATGTCGTAATAGTCTTATTCGCAAAAGAGTACACGTGAAGACTTGAAGGTCGATATATCTCTGCGTTATAAATCTATTTTGGTGGATGGCGTATGTGTGACAAACCTAGGAAGGCGAAGACGATGAAGATCATAGCTGGAATCAAACGCGAGCTAATATAAGGTACGGTGGAAAATCCAAATCCTCCCTATTCACCCACGGGGTCCACGTCGTTGAACCATGAGGCTATCAAATTATTTTCTTCCACAAGCTTTCGGAATATTCTAGACGAATAACATTTTTAATTCAACGTCTCAAAATTCGCACCCAGGAAGGAAGATCTTTCCTAAATAAAAATCGTATTACCAACACAAGCTAAAACATATCCAATTCATTGGTTAACAATGTTAGCTTATGACCAAAAAGGTAAGCTTTGAAAATATTTACCTATAAACACGTGCCATGACTTTGTATGTATGTCTAGATTTACCAAGTACTTTTTAATTTCTAGGACATAATAAATGCCAGCTTCTCACGCATCATGTGTCAAGAAAATCAGACGAGTAGCTATAATAAATAAGTAGGGGACAGCAGCATTGTCGTGGTCTTGTAGAGATAGAGCAACTGAAGTCCCCTTTCCTAAGCGAGCCAATGAAATGAAAATAATTGCACGAAAGCGTTAGAAAAGTTGATAGTCACGTCACTTAAGCTATTTCTACTTTTTTGTCTCGCATATGTAATATATAGGCTCACATTTTCTCCCAGGTTGAGTACCTAAGCATGCTATAAAGCCTATCGAGCCTATGTAGTGGGCCAAGCAAGTCAAGTAAGTGTCTTACTGGTAATTGGATAGTTCGGCTTGGCATTGAGCTAGATGCTTCAATCCTCCAATAATCTTGATGGTCTCGCAATAAGAAATTGAGATTGTGATGGTTTGATTGTTTCCTTCACACGGAGACGGAATGGACATTGGTTGCCTTTACGGTCGTATGTACACGAAATTTAAAATTGGACCCCACGCCTCTGGGTCGGTTTCCAGGATGCTGTTCAATCTCCGGTGTGGCACGGCATAAAACGAGTTGTAAACTTCACCATCTCAGTCTTTGCCACCATACAAACTTTGACTATGGTGGCTCTATTTCCCCTTACAGGTCGACACTTTTTAAGTGAAATTTTCCAACACTTGTGCTTTAAAACGGGAAGATTTTAGAAGAACTAAGCGGAGGAGCAGTACGAAACCCTTGTTTATTGGAATCATGAATTAAGTCGCTCCTCTATACATCTTTCATCGTCCCGATTATACCATAAGTTTAAGATCTGGACGGAATAGCACGACGAGAGAATTACATAATGTTTTGCCCCATGTCTAATGTGCCCGACTGAACTCAGCACGGTCGCGTCAAAATATGAGGTTGCAGTAGTAGTTGCTTTGCCGCAATCTCCTCTCCCTCCTCACAATCCAGACGTCCATCTTCCTCTTTTTACCTTTGGATTCAATGAATAGACAATTACAATGAGATTACAAAACATTATCGGGTTGCCATGTGCCTTGCTACAGCTTCTAGTGTCTTATGCCAATGCCATTGAGATATCTGCTCCAATTGTCTTTCCTGCTAGCCAGAATTGGTATGTCTCTTATATGATCCAAAGAACCTTCCGTCGGTATATGGGCTTTGGATTGATCAGATGGAAAGTACTAAGCGGTGATAATATTTCAGGGATGGAATTGACGGCCCATGGAGTACATTTTCGATACGTTTGGGAGAGCCGGAGCAAGTAGTCAGGGTACTTCCCTCGACTTCCGGATATAATGTTATTGTCCCTCTACCCGGTGCATGTAACACGACAAGCGATTATAATGGGTGTATTACTGCTAGAGCGGGTATATTTGATACAGCGCAGTCCACTTCCTGGCAGGATCAGGGTCTATTTGATGTTGGTAAGAACATCCCAAAAAGAATCCCCCTTTCCAACAGCCTACAGTGTCCGAGGAGTTATTCACTCCCGAGACATCATCTGAGATAGCACACAGGTCATGAGAGTGTGTAGCTAATAATACCATTACTCAAAACCTGCCAAATTCTTCAACTTACCACAAATAGAAACTAACTGTAAGATATTCATGACTAGGAATTCAATCAAATCTAGGATATAAGGACATCAATGGCGATTTTGGCCTCGATAAAGTAGGACTTGGGATTGCGGCCAATAAGGCGAACACCTTTGTTGGGCAAGTTATTGGAGGAATATTTTCCAATGATTTCTATGTCGGACTATTCGGACTGGGAACTCAACCTACGAACTTCACCGATACAACTCAACCACACACCAGCTTTTTCACATCATTACTAAATGCGAACCGAATTCCAAGTTATACTTGGTCTTACACAGCTGGAGCAAAATACCGTACGTAAAAGGCTTAGCGAGGGATGGTTGAAGGCTATTCACTAATCACTTCTGTCTAGAACTTACAGGAGTGTTAGGGACTATGATTTTTGGAGGTTATGATAGTTCCAAATTCATACCAAACGATGTGACGATTCCAATATCCCCGGATGTTTCACGAGATCTTCTCGTCGGCCTTCAATCAATCACAGCTACTTATTCCGGTGGATCGACATTATTGATGCCATCCGGCGGTATATTTGCTTTGGTTGATTCCACTTTGCCTTATACCTGGCTCCCGGTAGATGCCTGCCAGGCCTTCGAAAGTGCGTTTGGATTGATATGGGACACAAAAAGTGAATTATATCTTGTTAATGAAACGCTGCATAAAACTTTGCTCGCTCAGAACCCCAGATTTACCTTCAAAATCGGAATTAGTAAAGTTGGAGGGAAATCCGTAGATTTTCTTCTCCCGTACTCAGCCTTTGACCTCGAAATAAAACAGCCGTTTGTACAGAATGCGACACGGTACTTCCCTCTGAAGAGAGCAGCTAACGATACCCAATACACGCTGGGGAGGTCCTTTCTGCAAGAGACGTAAGTCTTTGCCGGAAACAGAGGTGTATAGCTGCTAATTTAGGCCCTCAGTTATCTCATCGCTGACTACGAGCGCGGTAACTTCTCGCTTTCGCAATGTTTGTTTGAAGCTGGCTCAAAGTCTAGCATCGTTGCGATTAAATCGGTCGCAGACGCAGCCAACCAGACGCAATCATCATCAACTAGTTCCTCAACTGCAGATCCACTAAACAGGTCAAAAACTTCATCTATCGGTACTAGTGCAATTATCGGAATTATCATCGCCATATCAGCGGCCATAGTCATCGGATTGTTGCTAATTTGGCTTCGGAAAAGGGAATTGTGGCTTTTCAGATCCCAGCCCCATGAATTGGCAAGCGGACCTGGAAGTAACTCATGTGATCTAAACGAATCACCTCTTACAAATGCTAAGAAAGATCATGAGTTATCTGTTTACAGTAATCTTAAGCGGAATGCATCAGAGATTGCGGGAACCCCTTTGGTCGAAATGGAGGATATTCATCCCGTTGCTGGGTATTACTCCCAACAAGGACGGCACGAAATGCATGACTCAACTCCAATTACAGCAGAGTTAGAATCACCAGAAGAGCACTTTGAGATGTTTGACTCAAGCGTATATCGGGAAATTCATAGCGCTACATCACCACAACAATGGAGCATGCCGGTTAAACGTGCAGATACATTCTCGGCGCAGCCATCGCCGGGGATGCAAACACCAGTCAGTGAAGTGTCCAACCCGACACTGACAGGATATACAGGTCCAGTTCCCTGGCCAAAAGATAGTACTGAGCCTTCGCCACGGCGAGAATTTCCTAGTTGGAAGCGCAAAATGGAAGGCGAAAAATGAACAAAAATATAGGAGTCTGTACCCTAGCCAGACACGCTTCCCACCTCACTAAATAAAATACAATCATGCTTCTATATCAAGAGCATATCGTCCCCATCGCAGGCACTGACCAAAGGGTCTCTAGCCTCACATGGATGACTATTCTCAAGGCGAATCAAAAGCCATTGGATTAACACCCGTGCGCGACCTCTAGGGTGCTAGAGCTAGAGCAAACGTCCACAGGCAACAGAGGCAGGGTCCTTATATAGCAGATGTAGAGCAGATATTAGTAAGAGAAAAAGATGTGTTCTGATCGTACACATTTTTGTCTATGACCAAACAAGATATGTATCCATTTAAATCTGTGTCTAGCTTGCAACAAATTATGGTAGGTAGCTATTGATTCGAATTTACCTATAAAGTCAAACTTGACAGGGCATTTATTATGATAGAGCCTTAATTTCAGGCAATGATTTGGATATTTCTATCCGCTTCACCGATGACAAGAAGTATTTTCGATTACCTAGCTTTTATTGAGTAGGCTTGATGCAGCTTACTGTAAGCAAGACACTAAATTAAGCGAACCGGCTTATTCATAACCGCCATTCTTTATCCCCAGGATCAGCAGGTCTTCATCCCAAAGATTGCACCAACCAGATACGACTTTTCAATCCTGATAATGTGAAAATATGAGCATTCAGATGTGAGGATACAGTGAGTGTGAAAATTTGACTCCAGTACTGTAACTCCTGGTTTGAGCCCCACCCGTTAGTTCTTGGCAACTTCTGAAATGCTGAAGTCTCCCCCGATTCTAGCTCATTTACACAAGACCTGAACACATGCACCGGAATACCGGCGTTTCTACTTCGAAGTAGGCAGCTATCCGTATGAGGTGTAACCCCTACGAGCTATCATCCTCTTATATACGACTTTACTCTTTTGAAGTGACAAGTACGCTTCTTCGGTCAGCAATATATCGTTTCTCCATGAACGGTTCCTAGGATATAACAGCAATTGATATTTCTGAACCAATGAAGCACTTTTTCGGCGCCACAACTAGACATATATGCGCGCTGACGAGAAGTTGGGTTGAGTCACGTGATAGCGGGTTCAATCGAAGCTGAATATTGAAATATATAAGGATCAATGAAATTCTCGGCTTCGCCTCAGAGTCATAACTCTCAAGCAATAATGACCTCAATAGCCCCGATCTCCATATATAGCGCTTTCACGGCGCAAGTCTTGGTCCCTTTCGTGAGTAATGCGGCAAACTCCCCCATACCGTTCACCGAGAAAGTCCGAGTAGCCATAACCATAGGAAGTGGCACCGACTCCAGAAACCTGTCACCTAGTATTGACACTGGGACATGTGGATTTGTTCTTTCTACCGACAGCTTCCCAAGCTGGCCACCGGCCAACCTTTCCGATTACCCAATCGGTTGGGAATTCCTGTCTAGCAGCAAAAAACTATATTCCGGACACTGGATCCCTCAAGACGTGTTTTTTCGTCAGGCTGGTGTTCAAGTGCGGTCTCGAATCCCTATTCTTGCCGTTGAAGAGACGGTGATTTGTCCAAATTATCAAGAGACAGACGCCAATTTCTGTCCCACTCCAGTGGGCCAAGATCCACCAGTGGTAACACATTTGCCCGAGCGTATTGCTCTTTTTGGCGTTGGATTTGGGAGACAACACGATGGCCAGCCTCAAGGTGACCCAGACAAGAATGCATTTCTGAATGTTGTTAGCATCAACAATATCCCTACCGCTGGTAATACAAACTTCCGCAATGGGTATACAATCACCAAAGATGGGATTACTATCGGTCTCACTGAGAGCAACACAGCTGGACATTCTTTTACCGAATTGAGAGAGGGACTACATCATTCAACACATCCTCTCGATTGGCAGCCAGTTCCAGCATGTATCGCGGTCGATCCAATGACTTCCTGCGTTGAAGGGACATCTCTTATAGATACTGGCATCACCCATTCGTATCTCACACTTCCTTTAGGATCTCCGGTGCATCGACATGATGCAGAGAGCCCCAGTAGCAAAGCGTTAGTAAAGGCACTGGATGACGGCTCAATCGTTCGTGTCACGTTTGGCACAAATAATAACACAATGGAAGATACGTTCACCGTAGTGAACTCTACCAATACCATAATCACCGACCACACTCCAGATATGGTAATAACTACACTGGCGAGCCCAGCTGTCAAACCACCATTTATCAATACTGGAACTCATTTTTTGAGGACTTGGAATGTTGCTTTTGACGCAGTTGGAGGAAGATTTGGGCTCCGGAGGGCTTGATTTACTGCTGGCATATGGCAATGAGGTACAAACACTTCACATTTATCAAGACTGGTCCCGTACCAATGAATCTAAGCTTAAGCTCGTCCATTATGTAAAATGCGTAAGATGTCGGAGAACTTTCAATGATTACTCCGCCCTAGTCAGATACGTAGGAATGAGATAAATTTAGCTACTGGGATTGCGATTATTGTTCGACTTCGCAGCCTGAATGTTATATAGTCCGAAATATTCGCGTGCTTTAAGTTCACTTTTAAATTCATGCTCTACAAGGTACAAGGTCACTCGTAGTACCTCACTCTCATTCGAGCAATTAAAGCCCCTGTTACAGATCTTTGTGGCGCTTAGGTGAGACTATTGAAATAATATGTGTCAATTTGCTCCCCAACGCAATCACGTTGTTATCAAAGAACCCTCGACTTCAAACACTATCCAAGAACTCCGCCTTTGAGAATCCCAATTAATCCACCCATTTCATCTCAGTATCACTACCTTCCTCATTTTTTACCTCCTTCTCATCATCACTCTCATCCATTTCATTAAATTCATCCTCATCAAACTCCGGCTGCTCATAGACATAGCTCACATCATCTTCACTTTCATCACCCCAGCTTGGCTCATCCAACTCCTTCGTATAATCGGGTTTGGATTGTAGCTTGGCACCCAGGGCTTTTAGTTCCCGCATCAGCTTTTGTTTTTGCTTGCTTAGCTGGGCGACTGATTGCTTAAGGGCCGCCGGGGTCTCGGTTTCCGAGTCCGAGTCGATATTAATGGCGGAGATTTGGTCATTCAGTGGTTTCTGAGACAGAGGTGAGTTTGAGTTTCTGATTTAGAGAGAGAATAGATGGAGATTTTTCAAGATATTTCTGACTGACTTACGACATCTTCTTCATGTTCATCCTTGATGTGGATTGGGTTATGTGGTCCTCCACCCATGTTGACTAGGTTTAATGTCTAGTACAACTCGTCAGGTAATTCTCCTCAAAGACGTCTTCGAATCGAGTAATACTGGAGATCTAGAGTTCGAGCAAGAGTTGCAGAGAAGTTGAGAAGTTCGTTCGAAGAGAAAGCGGAATCCATTCAATCTCCAAAACAACTTTTTATACCCGCTTAAGCGAGATGTTACGAATAGGGGTGAACCTATTCAAAACAAACATCACTAACACTTAAGAACGCCCAATCCTGGACCAATCGAATCCAAGAAAGAATTGTTTTATTGCGGCACAGCAATCAGGCAGGTTCATATACAATACATATGCTGAATACAAATAAGGAAGGTGGTTATAAACCGATGATTTCATTGGCTAAAGGTAACGTGACATAGACTTTTGAAGCTAGAGGGGACCAATCAGAATGATCAGGGTTACATTTTGCGGCACAGTAAGGTCAGCTGGACGTATAAATGGTGAGAAATCCACTTTTATAGACCAATCGTTGATCAGAACAAGTTGTGCTTTTGCGGCACAGCAGTTATACTTTTAGCTTGATAAGAGTGAGTATAGAAAAGAACTTTACTGGTTGAATATCATGGAGATGCAGTAAGAAAGGTAGCAATCTAACTTTTGAGACTGTGGTGCATAGAAGAAGTCTAGGTTCCAATCTTAGGTACCACAGCAGAGCGGTTCGATGGTGAGTCTAGTTGCTTAACGATGCTTAACATGGGAAGGTCATGGATAAGTGGCGCTTTGGATGGTGATAAAATGGGCAATATATATAAGAGCATCGTAAAAACCACAGAATCATCTGGGTTATCTGACATGAATGGAGTTGGAGTTTCAAAGTTTGTTGATTGTTGATAATGAAACTTTATATAACCCCTCGTCCGGCAGCAAATTACTAGCGCGTGCAGGGGTGGGCTCGCTTATGGAGAAAGCATAAAATTATGAGCGCTGAAGCTCTACTTTTTAAGAAGGTAGTATATAATATATTCTCTATAATTTGATAGTAATATACAAAATAGAATTAGGCTACGAATACATACTTGTAAGGTAGTTTACTAACGAAATTATATACAACAGTACGTAATTTATATCCTATCTCCATAAGCGAGCCCACCCCTGCACGCGCTAGTAATTTGCTGCCGGACGGGGGCTCGGGGGGTTTAACCGAGATCGGAACGGGAGACGGTCTCCCGGATACTTATGTACGCAGCAGCCGTTCTTCAATAGCCGCAGTAGCCAAGCTCTAAAATAAAGTATGCACCACGTCCTGGCATATGTGCGGGTGCTAACATCAACTTCAGCATTAACAATAATGAAACAGTGCTCACTGCATGTTTGCAGCGTCAGTGAGGCCTCTTGCAATATTGCCTTATTCTTCCAGTCGAAATATTGCCAGTCGAAATATTGAAGGGTACCTTACTCTTCTCGTTCGAACGGTCTACTATATATACAATAAACCATCAAAAGAGTGCAACAGCAGCGAGTACGTCATGATAGTACAAAGCTTGATGAAATCAGTGCCGCTAACAGATTCCAGCGTTGAACATGATGAAGCTCACCCCATTGATTTGAAGAATCTATTGTTATGGCATACCTGAGGATTCAAATACGCTTAACGATCGAGTGCCAAAGACAGCTACAACTTCAAACCAACACGGGCTGAATTGGAGCACTCAAACCCCAATATTGGAATTTGATAAAAGCTCGGGATGCTGAAAGAGTGGGAAGTCGATAAGTGGAAGTATTATTTGGAACAATTCCGCCTGGTTGACGCTTTGAAAGACAAGAACGAGGTGAGGCAGACAAAGATTGACAAAGGGCTCGCTCCACCACCAAGCTTCAGAGCCAGCTATTGGATGGAGGCATATATTATTGTATAAACGAGTTGAGAGTGCCAAGCCAGTTATTTCGCAAAACTACTACATAAAATGGCCTTTGGCTGCTTCTTTCTCGTACGAATGTAGAAGAAGGCTTCGTATGCAGTTTCAACAATCAGTCGAGGTGTAGCTGGTCATATTGACTTCGTTTGCATATTATATAGCTTTTGGCCTTTACAGCGGTTTTGGTGTTGATTATGATAGCCACTCCTGTTTCCTCCCTGATCTAGTTTCCTCCCTGTTCTAGTTCTCTTCTTTCTCGCGGTGTACTGTGAATCACCAATCGCAGTCCTCCGTTCTATCGTCGTGTGCTTTTGATGATGTAGTTGCTGTACATTAGCTCCATGCAAGCAAGATACTCAGGAACCGCCAGTACCAAAACGTGGTCGCAGCTTTTCAAACATGTGCTGTACTTTGCTTACTCTGTATCTACAGTACGTACAGTAGTAGTATGCATGCTCACTATTTCCATGATCTCACTGACACACAGACCCCCATCCACCATCGACCTGCCCTTTTGGAGCCAGAAATGCAAAGATGGGAGAACTGCAACCTTGGCAAAACTCAAGTTCTCCCCCGCCACTTTCCGCCCAATCAGCCCTCCGCGCTTCATCACGTCCGAGAGGCGTTCTTGGCGAATATTGAGAGCGGGCACGTGTGCCAGGTTTAACGTCTCCATGGATAACAGTCAAGCTACAAGGCTTTTTCTACAGGGTTAGGCTACTGCTGCTCCCAATGATCTACAAGGTCCTTGAAGCCATCCAAGTACTTAGAGTGTAACCAAGACCAAGAAAAAGGTGGAATAATAATTGGTACTTCTTCCCTTTTACTTGTGTTTACTCTTTTTGCGGAGAACTTCCTCTATTTCCTTAGCTCGGGCATATTTTTTCGATTAGCTCCTAACATAATGTAGTCAAAAGAAACGCACTCTTATATAGCTGGAAAATTACAGTGTAGGCCACAAGCAATCAACAAGATATTATGACTAGTATTTGGGAACTTCACCCACTAAAACCAGTACGGAAATAAAATCCAGTGTCCTACAACGCTGTAGAGGATTGTGATATCGGACTATGGTTGAATGCTGCGTTCGCAGGAATAACACACAGAGCTCTGACAGACAATATGTACCATTCGGGGCCACTTATTTCTTCTAGGTGGAGACGCTTACATTACCACCATGATGCACGTTTTGCGACAGGGTTTCTCGGATTATCATCGAATTGAGTTGATACGGTGCAACCCGTGTAAGCCAGATTGACAAACCGTGGCGGGTAACCATCATAGGACGTAGGGCATGCATGAAAGTATAAAGCCAAAGGGTGCTCGCGTCCTTTGGGCTTATTGGTACCCAATTGACTTTGTCCCTGCTTCAATTTCAAGTTGTCAATTCCTTCATCATGCAATCCGCCGTCATCCTCGGTCTCTTCGTCTTCGGATTAGCATCTGCCATTCCTTTGGAATTGAATGAGCGAACAGGAAACCATGCTCACTCGAGGCTGAACATCCAAGTTGGGTCCGTTTTTTATTTTATTTTCAAAAAGAGAACAAGTTCCCATAGCTACCCCGTAAACTATTTTTGTTCAGATATTTCAAGCAATTTAGCAATCTATCTTATCATATCTTCCACCATCCTAGTTTTGGAACCTCTCCCAAAATTCCACATGTTCAATTGGCTAAAAATTATTATTCTACAGCAACCGCCCTGAGTTCCTCATACAAAATATGACTGCTGGACCACTCAAAGATAAGCTAGAATCGTGCTCTGAAGGGCCATTCAAGAAGTCCTCTTTCGTCATTGGCCACCGTGGAGCTCCTCTCCAATTCCCAGAGCATTCAAAGGAGTCGTACATGGCTGCTGCTCGTCAAGGGGCCGGGACGGTTGAGTGTGATGTTACTTTTACTAAGGACAAAAAGTTGGTATGCCGTCATTCTCAATGTGATTTGCACACCACGACCAATATTCTCCAAATTCCCGCACTCAATGCCAAGTGCACAACCCCTTTTAAAGCGGCCGTCAACGGGACAGGAGCGACTGCAAAATGCTGCACTAGCGACATTACTCTTGCCGAGTTTAAGACTCTTTGTGCTAAGATGGATGGCATCCCAAACCCCAAGGCCACAACTGTAAAGGAGTTCCTCACGACTCCAGTTTTCCGCACAGATCTATTCGCTACCTGCGGAACGCTCATGACTCACATTGAAAGCATCAAGCTTATCGACAGCTACGGATTGGACTTTACACCAGAGCTCAAAGCTCCCGAAATCCCAATGCCGTATCTAGGCTACACTAAAGAACAATATGCTCAAGAAGTGATCGACGACTACAAAAGCCTCGGTATCCATCATTCTCGCGTGTGGCCACAATCTTTTGTGCCAGAAGACATCTTTTACTGGATCAAAGCCGAGCCAAAATTTGGAAAGCAAGCCGTGTATCTCGACGAGCGTGTGGATATCCCAGCAAACTATACAGTTGCGGTAGCATCGATTCCTGATCTCGCTAAGAGAGGCGTAAAAATCCTCGCGCCAGCGATGTTTGCTTTGACCAAGGTCTCCTCCAATGGGACGATTGTTCCCTCTGAATATGCCATTGCGGCCAAGAAGGCAGGCATCAAGATAATTGCCTGGAGTTTCGAGCGCTCTGGATTCCTGAACAATGGTGGAGATTATTACTACCAGTATGTTTCTTCTGTCATCAAGAAGGACAGTGATATGTACACAGTATTAGATGTTCTCTACAAGCAGGTAGGAATTTACAAAATGTTCTCTGATTGGCCCGCAACAGTAACCTACTACGCCAATTGCATGTAAGTCGGATATTCTTTTCCAGAACAAAACTTTATATTTCAGAAGCTCTTAGGAATTAGGGTGTTCTTAAGGAATGTCTAAGGAGCAATCTTAAGACATGATCAAGAATAACTAATTCCTGTGGTCTTGTCTCAACTGCTCAAAATTATCGAAATAGGCGAACTAACTGTGCTTTTCCACCAACAGGGGCATAAATTAGGTGATATAATGAGTTATCAAGATATCTCTACTTAATTAAATATTAATAAAACATTAATCACTATGCTCCTCCAACTCAGGCTCACTCTTACTACGTTGAAACTCCTAGTCTGAATGAAAGTAAGCATGGTCTGATACGTGGTCAAGAAATATCTCGCGAACGACCAGGTCCACCATCTATCAGTTTCATGCTATGAATATCCACATGAAATAATTACTGTTGTCCCACCATGTCAAGTTATCCTCTGTGATTGATCAGTGCCGTGCTGCGAATAATATCAAGGTCAGGCCTAACAAGCCTCTCATATCTAGCCTTTCGTCCACCTGCAGATGTATAACCTGGCTCTAACTTTCCAATTATTTCTTGCCGCAGGAAGCATCTTTAGCTCTTTGAATCTGTCCGTTTTCGTTTATCGCCCATTTCTCAAATTAATCCCAGAAAACTGCCGATTTTAGGGGGCTCGCTTGTGAAGCGTTATGCTCCCGGCTTTCAACAACATCATGAAAGAATACTCAACTAAAAAGGAGTTCTTTTTGGAAATATTGTCTTATTTAGCATTCGGATTCCATACTTACAATGGATACATGAACGTTGTTGTTCAATTTTGAAGAAAAGGGTGATTGGTCACGGGGTCAGGGACCTGGCAAGCTCGCTTGATAGCCACTTCATCCTAAACCCTCTCACTCACTATCGAACAATATCAATAAGATGTCAGGTTTGCGATCCTGGTTTCGTCAGAAAGTCACACACAAGAAACTGCAAAACGACCGGGATAAAAGCCTTCCCGTTCTCCCACTCGATCGCCGCCCCATCTCCTCATCCCAATCTACTCAGTTCACAAGCCCATTCTTCCACTTGCCACTAGAAATACGACAAACGATATATACGTACGCTTTCGGGGACAGAGTTATCTACATCGATCTCAAATATCAGAGTCTAAGAGCTAAAAGACCTTTCCATGACGAGGATGCCGTAAAACGGCTGGCAGAAAACCGTCCATCGGGGGTGGCTTGGAGATGGTGGAGCAATCCTTGTTATCGAGCCCCTTGGAGTACGGAGATCCGGTTTTGGGAGGAGAATAAGATTGGCTCGTCCTGGTGTTGTGAAAACAGGAAGAGACCGGAAAAGTCAATTGACTGTATAGTTGGCATTATGGGGTGGTTGCTGAGCTGTCGTCAGGCGTATTTCTCATGTCCTTCATAATAAATCCTCACTAACCTCGTGTAGATATTCAGAAGCAGTGGCAATTTTCTATTCCAAAAACACTATCTTCACGACAAGTTTGGTTTTCATCAAGAGTACCAGTACTTTGCTCCCTAGAGAATGCCTCGTAAATATCACTTCTTTAGAATTCATCTGGGATATCGAACGCTGGCCCGGGAACTACAGCAATGAGGCCGAACGGCTCCATCGATGGGAGACATATCAAAAGCTTATGTCGTCCGTTGGCACCTCAACGTACCCAAATCTCAAAAAATTGTTCATAATTGTTCAGAACCTCACAGATTACGTCCCTTCAAACCCTCCTGGGAGACTTGTACGCGCCTCGACAAATGAGACCCTGGCTGCAACATTGCTAAACCAGCCAAACCGCATTGTAAAAGACTACAATGGACAGCTGCAGAAATTCATAGTCACGTATGAAAGCCATCTTTTTCGTCGTCTTGCGGAGACTGTAGAGCATTTGGGACTTCAAGATGTGAACTCGGAGGATGGCGAAGATGGGCGGTTTTTTGCAGTCTTGCCTGATGAAGAAGTAGGCAATGAAAGTATGGTCATAAAGAAAGGTCTTGGATATTGGGTACATGGATCCAATGGATTTCTTCACTATAGGAATAGAGGTTTTCTTTGATTTGAAGAACTGATGTGCTATAGACAGCAGAAGAGTGTTTGGTCGGTGTACTCGAGAATCATGACATTCAACTCACATTAGACCTCGGAGACTACAATTTCAGAACTGTGAAGAGGTGTATGATTAAAATGGTAATCTCAAAAACGAAGTTAGAGCACAAATATCCTTGGTAAGAAATGATACCTAAGATCCTGCCAACGGGTCAGCAGTTGATATAAGTTTTGGTATATAGGATACGAGAGTGACTTGGACCTCTTTACTCAAATATGATTTTGAAGTTATCCTCCTATAGTAAGCTTCAGAACTTACTAACACATGAAACATGTCAGAAGTTTCATAACAAATGCATCTCTGAAATAGCTATCTCAATGGCAGGTTAGTGATTGGAACGTTAACAACAAGTCGATATTGAGGCAGAAGTAAATCCTGACACTGATGGCTTTTGACAAAGCTCCCGACATCTCCAATTCATTTCTTTAGCAATCTGGTCACCTTAGCAAACCCCAGGGTGATGCATCTCATCTACATCCGTATGAAGTTGTTATTAGGCTGGGCAAGGCTGGTTCAGCCTTCTATGCCAAGGAGTCCCTACATCATGCCAAGGCTGACGGTGGCTTCAGGGACATCCATCACCTAGAATAGCTTCGTGAAACTTGCACAGTCCTACAACATGACCGCAAGGCCACTTGACTCAATTCTGAGATATCGTCATTGTCAAATATGAGCAATATTGATGGCCTGAGCGAAGGTACAAGGGCATTAACCACTTCGCAAAGGCTTTCTGCTAACATTCCAGCTAGCTGCTCTATGGACAAACATCCCAACCCAGCTTCTTCGTGCAGAACTGGCTCGACGGAATCGTCGCGCAGAATCCTCTCCTAAACCAGAGTGCGGTTCTGGGGCAAAAGGAACTTACAACACTTCGGCACATGTTTTAGCCTTATTATTGATATTAATTCTAAGCACTGGCTGTATGAATGAGTCTTGTCCAGTTAGACTACATAGTGATGGCTAATTTTCTTATCAGCTTGCGGTTTCCCTCTTATATCAAAAAAAGCTTCCCCGAAGACAGGTGCTGCGCGGTTTATATTTATATCACAACATTTCGGTACGGGAGTGTTGATCGCGACTGCATTTGTTCATCTCCTACCCACGGCTTTCCTCTCCTTAACAGACCCATGTCTACCGTACTTCTTCAGCAAGGGCTACCAACCACTCGCTGGACTAATGGGAATGATATCTGTGTTAATAGTGGTTGCAATTGAAATGTTCTTAACGCAAAAAGGTGCCAGACATTCTCATTCGCATGGAGATTGGGACACGGTCCCAGAAGAAGAAGAAGATATACATAATCATGGAACAAACGGAGCATTGGCCCCGCCACGAAAAAATACAAATGGCCGCCTGGGGAAACTAGGAGTCAACCGAAGGCCACATAATATTGCGCTAGAAGATATAGGTTCGTCAGAAGGTTTAGTTGCGGGGGTGTCACCTCTACCTACATCAACACCAGATATGAAACCTGTGGGGAATGACAGCTTCAATAATGATTCAGATTCAGAATTTGAGCTTGAGCTGGAGGAACTAGACCCGCAACCATCTGACACTCATCAAGACGTTGAATTTCGTTCCCCAGCCAAGAACCTTTCACCAGAGGAGCAACAAAAGCGCAAGATACTACAATGCTTGATGCTAGAAGCAGGAATTCTCTTTCATTCTATATTCATTGGTATGGCGGTATCTGTAGCAACGGGGCCGCCGTTTGTTGTATTTCTCATAGCAATCTGCTTTCATCAATCTTTCGAGGGTTTGGCTTTAGGTTCTCGCATCGCTGCGTTGAAATTTCCCAGCACAAGTCCCCGGCCGTGGATAATGGTACTAGGTTATGGGATAACAACTCCAATTGGCCAGGCTATTGGTTTATTAGTACACAAAATGTATGATCCCCAAAGTGCGGGGGGCTTACTGATGGTTGGGTTTATGAATGCTATTTCGTCTGGCTTGCTATTGTTCGCAGGATTGGTACAGCTACTTGCCGAAGATTTCTTAAGTGATAAAAGCTATGGCATCTTGAAGGGCAGAAAACGATGGGAAGCATACGCTGCAGTCATTGGCGGAGCCACACTTATGGCACTAGTCGGAGCCTGGGCATGATTTTGTATTTTGTATTTTGTATTTGTATTTGCATCTGCATTGCATGGTGTTATGGTCCTGGTAGAACGAATTTGTGAAACGAATTTTCTAGGCATATATGTGTCGGAATCTCAGGTCAGGTTAGACTTTATAGAATATTTGCTTTGTTCAAGTACTAACAATTGATTATCCCAAATTCTGGTGTTATGCTTTCTATCCTCTATTGGGTATTACTTTTTCTCACTGCATAAACCTTTTAATGCTAATCAGGAAGGCAATGATATACTACCTATTTACCAAAAGTGAAGCGTCACATGGTGACGGCTTGCCAAACTGCTATAGATTTTCCACTTTTTTTCTCCCAGCTCTTGCTGTTTCTGTGTACTTGTACGCTTTCAATTTCAAAAAAATAACAAATAAAAAATTTGATGGCGTCAGCCAGTGTCTGCCCTGACTGCGGGGAAGAGAATTCTCAGGTGTTAGTGTTAGGCACAATTTCGAAGTCACAAAGTCCCATATTTACGTCTCTCATGTCCCTCCAAAAGCCTTCTCCGCTCCTCTGGTTTCACACAGAAGTTCTCGCACACCATACCGCACAACATACGTAGCCCAATACCAGCATCTGGGGCAGGAGTGGATGTCCGAAGCGAAATATATTGGCTAAAGTCTGGAGTCTCTGCTTGCGGACTGCGCAGACGAGCTACCGGGAAGCCTTGCCTTGAATAGCCCTCTGTAAAGAGGCTTCTCAGGGGGGGATTCAACCATGGGAACAAGGGTGATGGGAGAGGGGATGTAATATTCGTGTGAAGGATATTGAGTGGGGTATTCCTATCTTCCATTAGATGTTTAGGCTTTGGTTTCGGTGCTCTCTTGATTTTCTTTTCCCGCCTTGTGGATCGCGCATAGCTCATAGGGGGAGAAGCTGTATAGCCACCGGATGATGGAGATTGTCGCGTTGAACTTGTTCTAGACGAAGGCGACATGATACTATACCTTTCCTTGGTCAGGTATTTGTGAGTTATAGAAGAATTTTCTTTGCCTGGCAAGGCAGGAGTTGAGCTAAAGTATAAAGGATATTCTCTAAACTTATAATCGTTCCATGGACGGGGACGAAATTGTTGTACTAAGAATGCTTTGTTAGACCCTTTGTGTATCTTAGAGCAGTATTGTTCAAACTCAAAGGCTGATTCAAGCTTTTGTATGAATTACACGAGAACAGGCATTATAGCTCAAGGGACTAGAAACGGCAGGTTGCTGGGCCTGAGGGTATTGTTTTGCTTATTTTATTTGTTGAAGCTGATACCGATCAGGAACCACTAAGCCACCTATTAAGACAACTAAGAAATAATATATTTTAGTGAATCTTGTTTGATGGGGGGTTTTTTTTTGGAAATCACAGTTATGGCAATTTTGAACAAAAGTCATTTATATTTGTATTTGGAAGGAGTTATAACAATGGAATTTAATCTTGGCTGTTGGAGTGGGCTTGTATTCATTATATACATAACAAGGGATCCCTGTTTGCCCCAATCGAACCATAGACCTGCCCTCCTTTGTCCCAAGATAGGCTGCACGTAGTAGCAGGGACAATTGAGAATAACCTGAGCATCTTGCAGATGAAAATGATAACAAGTGGGGAGGGCACTGGGAGGATTTGTTTAAACGGCCAAGCCTGAAACAATTCAGATCCTTGAACATCCGTACCACCACTCGCGCTAAGAGCATATGACACCTATCGCCAAGAGTATATCAAGTTTCAGGAATCTTTTTACGTTATATACCCTGAAGCTTCTTCCGTTCTCAGCTTCAAGTATTTTTAGATTCTCAAATAGCAGCTTTTCTACTTACCGCTCCGTTGATCACTGATTGCTAGCTCGAGATAAATCTACTTTGCGGCTCGTAGCAAATTCTACAATTTAGATATTTTACAGTTTGGGAATAACAAATATTTCTTATAAAGTTTCTTAAATTGATAATACTGTTTACTGAAGCTCGCGCTTTGGAGTTATGTCCCATATAAATATATACACAGCGAAAATACCCACATCCACGGTCTAGACAATCCATTCTCATACACAGAGTTCCTATTATTTTCAGGAATCAGAGATCATTATATGCCGCACAAGTCATTTCATCATACAAAAGTTCCAGCCTTACCAACCCTTTTTCTCTCGGCCTTCTCCATACCTCCCTCAATGACAGTTCTCGTTCCCCTAGCTCCCTCAACAACACCTCTCCTCCCTTTTTTCGCATTTCTTGCGTCTATGAATTCGATGAGGGCATCCACGCCAGTAACTGCCGACGCGACCGTGACAAGCATCGAGAGCGAAAATCCCAGAGCTAGAGAAGTTTCAAAAGAAAGGATATGCGTCATGCATATGGCAATCTTGCTTACATCTGCAAACCCTGTCAATGATGCCGCCACGATCAGGAGAAGAAACACCTGATTGTTATAAGTGTTCACTTTCTGCATAGTCGTCGTCTGCGGTGAATGCCGAAATGAGTTGCTTTTGGCTGGAGGAGGTTTTGCATTTACGTTAAGATAAACTGCTGCAAATCCATCGATAGTGGTGAGAAGGCCAAGAACCTGAAGTTATGTCAGTGTATGAGCGTGGTAAATTGGTGTAAGATGAGTAGTATGAACTTACTCCATGAGGGGTGCGAAAGTGGGTTGCGTTGCCCATTGCTACTACACCGAAAATAAAGATAACCGCGAGTGACGGGGTAACGATATAAATCCACATGATTTGGGACCATTTTTGGATCCATGGTAGTATGTGAGGTTTGCTAACACGGTCGAGGATGTTTCGAGTGCTCTGTAGACTCAGCGCTGCAGGGACGATGTTCAACATAACCACGATGCCAAATATGACTGCAAACAAGTTAAGACATCGCTATAGAAATCAAAGAGTGTGGCACTTACTGTGAATGACAAGGAAAGCTATGAAAGCTCCTAATTTATTCCCATTGACATTGATTCCGCCAGCTGCTGCGAGCAAGCCTTTGCTGAGGCCATCGAATGCTTTGTTGGTATCAACTACAACAATTGGATTAGAAATGGCCATTATGTATGGTAACTGGTGTGGAAGAAGTTTCAATATACGGAGATTATGTTGTCTCAAGTCGAGAGTGAGGTAAGAGGGACACTCTCGAAATCCGTACATGAAAAACTAAGGAAATAATGATTTTCAAAGGTTCACTTACCCTCATAGGTATTGCCTTTGTTGGTGAAGTGTATAATTCCAGGGGGTAGTAAATCTTTAAATGTGGTAAGGTTGGCGGCGGTAACGTCTGTGGGCAACGCACCGCTGTCAATTAAGCCAAGGACTATAAGTCCCAACCCGCCAACACCATCACAGGTGATTAGCTCAATGCCTTTTTGAAGGATCCCAGAGATAGCGTCAGCATTCAATAGCGAAGTGATAGTGGAGAGGTTGAAAACATTGGTGATATTTGAAATTGCAACATTTGATTGTCTAGCTTGAATGGCCCGGAAATCGTTCGATTCAAGGTCTGTAGTTGTTTCGGGTTTGTTGCTTCTTTTTTTCACAGTGTTTATTTGGCCAACGATTGCTTTCGCAACCAAGGCAATTTGGGTGCCAAAGCCCTGTGCAAAGCCAATGGCGGTCCTGTTTATGGTATCGTCAAAGTCAACCAGAGTCTCTGGAATTGGACCAGTGGGTGTAATGGCCGAGCCGTTGATAATAGCTGGTAAACCTCCCATAGCAGTAATGCCGTCTCCAACGCCTTGTATTAGCCCTCGTGCAAACCCTCCAGCCGCTTTACCAATATCTAGATTTGGCAGGAAGCTTGTCAGTCCGCCGGCACCAGTATTTTGTGCCAACAATTTGGTGGCGGTACCGTTGGCCAGAAAACGGGAGGTCAAACCCATAGCAAAAGATTGGGCAACTCCAGATACGTCGATCGAGCCGTTTGGCATGGTCTGTATCGGGACCTCAGTGTCTGGTTGTGCTCCTAGGCCGATGGGAATGCCTTGGCCAAGACCTTTACCAAAACCAGCAGCTGCTGGTGGAAGGTATTTCATGATTAGTTTGGCGGTGTCCACGCCTGATCCGAGCTGTGATCCGATCTGTGAGATGTTGACATTTGATGTCACCGATTGGGTAAGACCAAAGCCAAAAGCACCTGCAATGTCAGAAATCCCAGTGCCAGTTGGTGGAGCTGGGGAGTTGATCTTCAAGCCAGAAACTACACCATTTCCAAGCCCCTGGGCCAGACCGAGAGCAGCAACTGGTATTTGCTGCATGATTTGGGGAGATATGGCGGTATTGGTAAGAGACTTGAGGTCGAGGGCACCTGTCACACTTGATGTCAAGCCAAACCCAAACATGGACGCGATATCAGAAACAGACGTGGAATTGGTGTTCGGGGGAGCAACCGCCTTAATCTTGAGACCTGACACTGCTCCATTTCCAAGCCCAGTTGCGAGACCCATCACTATAGGACCAATAGAGACACCACTGGCTAGGGAGCCTACGTTAACGGAACCTAGAAGAGTTCCTGTGAGGCCATCTCCAATGTTCCTGATAGCAGGATTTAAGCCGGTGCTCTTCATGCCGTTGGCAACAGCGACCCGATCTCCTACGGCTTTTGCGTTCACAATAGTAGAAAAGTTTAGTCCGCTTGCCGCTCCTTCACCGATACCAATCCCTAAAAACATTCCTGCGCCAGCCAAGTCACCAAGTATCGAGTCTGTGATCCCAGACAAGCCATTCTTCAAGAGATCTCCGAGTCCTGACAGAGGATTTGGAAGTTGACGTGGTTCCTTGAGACTCTTGACTAGAGACTCAAGCCCTGGTTCGCTCTTCGTTATTGAAAGTTCCCGGCGTCGATTATTGAGTACCTCACTAGTACGCTTTAATTCCTCTAATTGGTATTTTTCTGCCAGCCATGCTGATGCATCGGCTGAAAAGTCAATGAACGTGATAATGTTCCTTCTCAAGATATTGTCTCTTTCCATTGCTCTTGCAGTTGAAGGTGAAACCATGCTATCAAATGCTCTTTCCCAAGGACCGTGTGTTGTGGATGGTTGAACAGCCACTGTATATGATATGACATAACTGATTAGAGCCAAAGGGATAAGCAGACCGATTAGTCGCCATGCCGGCAGTCTTCTGGCCGTTACTGGCGGTTGACTGATCTTCTCCATTCTTAACCCCCTTACACTTGTAGATTAGAAATATGTATAGTATAAATTGATCAATATCTGCCAGAGACAAGAAAAGTAAAGTAACCCAAGGCCTGTCGGGTCGTTAAAGAAGGTGAACAGTAAGATAACCTCGAAACACAACAAGTGAAAGGGAGTGACATATTTCAGGGTTGGATAGATAGTATATATAGATCAACATAAGCATTTTGATAGTCGAAGATCTTAACAGGGCTCAGCGACCCTGAACTGGGGTTTTGTCGACAGGGTTAAATCCTATTCGGACAATTCTCCGACACTCTCAAAACCTGACATATCTAGTTTCCTAACCCCTCCAAAACTCACATATCCTACCTTATTCTTATTTCATGTGGGTTTTATGAAGTGCCGAAGGGACAGCAGTTTAAAAAAAAAAAACGGCCAAGACCTAGAGCAATTCAGACGTAGAGGTTGAAGTACCCCATGTGATAAATACTAGGAATCCCCTCGTGCTCAAGGCGGAAGATTTTGCTTTTTTTTTAGTTCACTAAAGTCTATGCTATTCTCTTCAGAATGTTCCCCATACTGACTTCGTTTAGATTACTTATCCTATATCCTCCTTGAAGCCCTACGCCCCAATGTCCCAAAGGGACAAGAAATTTTTTTGCGCCTGAATATTAGACCTCTACTTAGATAGCATAGTATTAATACACAGGGTAGCCATTAATCAGTCCATGTAAGTAGTCGTGCGCGTTTAGTAAAACACTAACAAACGCTAAATGCCGAAAGGGTCGAGGCAAAGTTTGGCTATCGGCAATGGGCTCATCAGACTATTTCTAAATTCGTGTTTGGCTATATTTCAAGGTAGCTAACACTTCAAACAGCAGGACGTTTTACCATTAATTGGTGGTCGACATCAGATGAAAAGTTTTGGGCATATGTAGGACAAGGGTTTGTTTTAGATTTTTGACGTTGGTCTCGCTAAGCCTATTTATCACAAGAGTCAAAGCCTTCAACCGTCATTTTCACATGGAAATGGTCCAAGTCGTAGGAATGACTACGTACGTACTCAATGAGGTTGAGACTCAGCAGTGGAAAGCTTAAATAAATTTATTTGAGCAAATTTCATTAAACTACATACTCACTAGCTGCAGGAAATAAGAAGGGAGAACAGCTCAAGTGAGAAGAATACAAAAGCCTGCCATCTGCCTCGGTGGGCAGGCTCGGCATGGTAGGTACCCCCCGAAGTATCTACCTAAGCTCGGCAACTGTAAATCCCTACCCATCCTCATCCTCGGATTATCGCTTAATTAAGCGAACGGCCCCTTTTTCGTTTTCTTCTTTCTATTTACCCAGAATTCCCACAGCAAATAAATGGACCACTCACAGTCCTAATAGGTTGGAACTTTCCAAACATTAACGCGTCTTGAATCGAAACACTGCCGTATTAGTTAGCTGGAACCGTCCTGATAACATCCCTTTATAGTTAATCGCCTTGCATTCTCCGCATTTGCCTCAGGGGATCCACCCATTAGCTGACTAGGTCTTGAAAGAGAGCTCGATGCACTGTGGCGTTTTGATTCGACCTTGTTAGTAGACAAATTAATCGCAGAATCAATTGATTTAGATGATGTTATCAATGGCACAGGCAGTCTCTGAGTCATGGGTTATAGCTGAGTTATGCACCACATACCTTACGCTAAATTTCAAACATGTTCCCAAACTCTGCTTCTCCAAATGTCTTGGTTTCTCAGCCCCGAGAATCTTCGCGTTGTGCCTCGTCTCGCTGTCTCCTACTCGTTAACTCCAGCTTCGAGATTGCCTATATAAAAATAAAAGGCAAGATAGGTAGGTTCATACAGCTTCAGTGATTCCCGAAAGCGCATGTTTGCACTCGTGCATAGTATGGTGATACACACCTTCCCGCAAAGCTTTCTAACTCCAGGATTTTCTCTGGGCGTTACCAGCGCTGCATAAATATGTAGAATTATATAACTAAAGACTCTTTGTACATGTATTTTGTTACTAGAGCTTTGCACACAATTGATAGCCACTCAAAATGAAGTATAAAAGTTTGCACTCAACAAAACATTTCCAGCTAAGAGATAAATTTATTGTCTCTGGCAACCATTCCTGGGGCATATTTCTTATTAACAGCTACTATATAGTAAATAAAACTTGCTATATCTCCAACTCCATGCTTATTAAAAAATACATAAGTTCCAATACGCCGAAAGTGCAATGTGATCTAGTGCATATTGAAGTTATTTCGGAAAATGCCAACTATCCTTACCCACGCTTCCGTTGATGCAACTTGATGGATATATCCAAGATTCCAATTCCAAGATATAACGTGAAACTCATTCACCGGTATTATTAAGTACCGCAGGCCATTAATTGTTCTCATATGGTGAGGCTGGGATGTCATAGGAAAGAACCACCCACATCACCGATATCTTCAGGTACGAAACTTTTCGTGCAGGAAACCAAAATCTTGACACCCCCTATATAGTTTATGTGTATCATGGACGTCTAATGTAACCCTGAGTGCTGCCAATAGTATTATTGACAAATATGTTAAATATGTTTCACCGTATCTATGTTTCAATTGAGAGAGAAATTGCCAGCCTATCGTACACCTTACCTAGCTCCAAGCTACAGCCGAGTTTCTAGATCATGTGGCTCGCTAAGTTTTTAAACATGAATTAACGGTAAAAGTCAGTGAGTGCAAGGGGCCTCCAAGCACAGTACGTGTCCATGTTTTGGCTGGAATGTTTTGGATAGATTTCTCCTGGGCCAGTCGCGTCGCATAGTTCTGCACTGGTGTTTTATCCTATATCGAAGTGCAAGTTAATCAAGAATCACTGGCTCGGAAGAAGCTTAACGGTAAAAAGGTATTCTCACTCGTACTTGAGCTCATAGCTGGAATTGCCAAGATATCGAAGGCCATCGAATGGAATCACGGTCTCCAAACCTCCCTCATTTTCTCGCACTCCATTTTCAATACAGATGCAACGATATTAGTTCTCTAATCATGATAGAGTTGATCTTGAGATTCTGAAAGTACCTCGGACAAATTATGGGTACAGCCGCATAACCCTTCCAATTAAGAACGCATTTATGGAAGTCCTCAACAGATTGAATACACCGAAGAGATGGGATTGTGGTATATCAACACCTTTACTATGTCAACACGCAAGCTTCAGAGCCTTTTTTTAACCATCGCATGATAATTAACTCAGAGACTTGGAATTTATACGATCTAGCGTGGCATCTAAAGTGTCTCAAGAGATTGATAAAGTGTCGAGCTATAAGTATGGTGTGTCGTATTAGCTAGTTATTTTCGGGGTCTGGTTTACAAAAGACACATGAGTTAGAAAGCTAGCACATCAATATATGATATCAAGTAAGTCATGATTATTGCGAATAGCTTGATCAGAAAAATGACTAACTGTGTCTATAATCCATCTGCCATCCTCACTTTTCCCCCGAAATGCCAAAGATTTGCCCATAATTCAGTACGAGAGAACTAGGCATAAAAAGTCTTTGATTCCCAGGGAATAACCCGTTTTATTCTATTCGTAACGCAGGACCCACAGGGAGACCAAGCAATATTATTGTTATGGTTATTATGGGCAAGTGCAGTGGATCTGATGGCGTTGCTTCCTCGCTCCAGTCGCCGGTTGATGTTCAGCCCTATATTCCATACCTCCTTACGAAGGTTAATGATGACAGAGTCTACAAGGCATACTATATAATAAATGATAGCATCTATCTCTATCTGTGCCGTCTTAAAGCTTCTGGACGGCATGTACAATCCCGTTGTAGCTCATTTTCCTTCCAGCTTCCTTTTCTCTCATTGAAGGTACCAAATAAAGGCGATAAAACTTTCTACGTCCCTCTCCGCAATCTTAAAACTCGTCTGACGACTAGTTTATGGCGTGGCGGTCATCTTGACCAGTGTGTAACTGAATCAGTTTTGTGGGAAGCTTGAGGTATAGCATGACTTCTGCAAGTGATGCTGTGAGGGCGTGCTTGAGATTTAGAAACAACTTATGGAAATGACCATCTTAGGATAGTTTAATTATAAGAACGTGATTCAGGGTGTTTGGATACTTAGTGTTCTATGATTAGGATTCTGAGCTCGGGATCGACAAGAAGTGCAAATCCTTCTCACTTATTCAGATGCTTGTAGGAGCTGAAGCTCCATTGTCAGAATCAAGACTATAAAAACTAGGTTGACACATGCTTTGTTTAAAAATAAATGAACTCTGTCGACAAGTTACAATTTAAATCTGTTCCTGAATTTCGTGAAACTGACAACTAGATTAGTTGTCGTGAATACTTATCAACTTCAAATACTTTTAAAAGACATGGGATAAAGCAAACATCAAAAACGAAAAGGCAGCTTGTCTACCATTGTAAGGAAAATCTTGCCAGCCGTAAAGATGTTCGGCATTTCCGAAGAGATTCAAATTATTGATACTAGCAAAACAAAAAAGTCCATTAAAGCATGATAGGTTTCTGGAATAGAGTTACGATACAAAACATGGCTATCGGTATTATTTTCATGCATGTTACATGCACTTAAATGTCAACCTAGCATCATTGTATAATTTCTAATAAAGGCTAGTGTGTCATTTACACCCTACCTTATACATCACATCATTTGACCCGTCAACGAAGGCTAAACGATGCCTCCCCATATATTAGGCATGATAAACACCAACCCTAAAACACTCGATGTCCGCCTCACGCATTCTTCGTTGCTTGTTTCTGTGCCGCCGACAGCCCATTGACCATAGCTTCATATTTTCTATCTCCCTCTTCCTCTTTGCCTCTTTTATTTGCATCCCAATTTGGGTTGTAAAGTCCCACCCCGTGGTAAACCTCCGGTTTTGACCATTAGGATTAATGTCATGCGCGCTGAAAGCACCTTTATACAAGCAGGAAGTGTGGCCCGGAACCTGCTTCTGCTCTATGGGCTTGGTTCGAAAATTACGTACCGACGGACTCTGATAAATCAAGCCATCAGTTGTACCTTCCAAACCTCCCATACGACTTGGTGCGTGGTTCTGATTTGCGAACTTTGTGTTTTGAGATGGACCCAAATGTGCACCATTATGATTCAAGCGGAAGCTATGGGTAGCTTCATACAATTCTGCTCTCTTTCGCAGAGGTTTCTGTATTCGGCCCATAGAGACTGCATGTCTTGGATCGGTATTGCTTTCGGCCGGAGGTTCATAAGGTCCATTATATTTGTGCCATTTTGCAGTAATAGTTTCATCCAGAGCTTTTGACGCTTCAAGGGATAGGTCCTCTCTTTCATTTGTAACAGATTGGGCTCTTGATCCTGGTTTGCGTATTGTTGATGCTGGGCTTGATCTTTCTGAAGACTGGCTTCGAGTTCGTTCCTTGTTCTCCTCGACGTTCTTTCGTGCTTCCTCGAGGCGCTCCTCCAGAAGGTGGTCATAGGATATATTTCTGATTGACAGGATTCGATTTCTATGGACCTGTGGAAAGGGTTTCTTTTCGCATTCTGAGAAAACCCTACTTGCGGGAGTTTGTCGGCTCATGTCCTTCTGCATTTGTCAAGGAGAGCAAACGTTCTAATTGTGCAAGAGTCAGGAATAAGAGAAGCGTTGATTGAGTTCAATAAAGCCATGATTCACACATGAAGCTATGATTGCGTTCACATGGTGGGCGGCAAAACCTACCTTTTCTGTGGATTTGATGTTGAGTTATCTTGCAGGCGCTCCTTCGAGATGAACAGGTTGACTCAACTCGAGTAGATGGAAATGTCGGGATTTTATACGGGTTGAAGAGTCAAGTAAATGCATTGTTCAAGCGGCAACAATGTCATTGTTTAGGAGGCAGTGGAATCAGTGGAGGACACAGAATTTCCGCAATTGATAGTGAATATACCTTCCTTTCTTTCATTGAGGAGGATATTGCAATGATTTCCTATTGTAGCTAACATTAAAGGATACAGGGAGGGACTTTCAATCAATTTGAGAGTTGGTTCGGACCCTTTGGCTTTATCAGGTAAATCTCATCGGCCCATCATAACCTACACATGAATTGATACATGTCTGCAAGCTTTGCTACCGTCAAATCACATCAGGTAATTTGAGGCATTCAAAACTAGAAGAAGGTTGGAACCAGAACTTGACATCTTCAACGCTTTTCAAGCAGCTCTTGAGCTAGTTGGTCCCAAAACAAAGCACAGGTACATATAAGGAAGCAAGTAGTAACTGAGTGTAGTGAATTGTAGAGTAAGACCTAGCTTGCTCTATATATCTTGCTTTCCATGAGGAGGATGGAAATGCAGCCGGTACGAGTTGGTCCGGAAAGACTCCCGTCTACCTTTTAGCCGGGAGCGCTTCCCCGGCTGTCGTGAAATACTACGGTAGATAGATGCGATGCCTACCCTACAAGCATCTTTGTGATGTTGGACATTGGTGGCTAAATAATGTTGATATCGTACTATCTATTAATACAGGACAGTACGGAGAGCAACATCGAGCAATAGGGGTTCAGCCTCCACCTAAATTAGGCGCTACGATGGTTTCGCACCAAGCGGCCGTTAAAACATAAGAACAGGCCCTTATTCCAAACAGACGCGACAACCAAATGGGAAAACATCTCCACTCCTCGTAACATCCAACGCATTTGACTCGCTGCGCCCCACCCTTGCAGCTGATGTTGGCTATGCTAATTATGCTGGTTATGTTGGCTACGAGACCAGTACGTACTACAATGATGTACTGTAGCAGGATGAAAGGATGTTGGTCGTCGACTAAACACCCCCTTGGTGGGGACACAAGGGTACGTACGGGTGGGAGTAACTTCCACCTTACTGTACAGAGTACAATAACAATGTCAGACACCCTTACACCTTACACCTTACACCTTACACCAGCCGGACGGAACAGCATGACTTGAGTCTGACGGCCGATAGTTGGCCCCCCTTTGAACGCCTTTCTTCTTTTCTTTACACATGCCGCCATAGACCACAATGGCATTGCCAGAGGGTATGAATAGACGCTATGCGTCGATAGCTGGAGTCGTACTCGTCCTGGTTTGGCTGTGGGTGGCATTCGACCGACCCTACAGCTTCCCCAAGCACGCTGCGTGGAGTCAATATGCCAACGTCCCTGTGGTATCCCAAGAAATGGCGGATGCCAATGATATTTTCCATGATCCCGAGGTCGACTCCGATACCATCAGGAACATGTGCGGAGGAACACAGTGGAATGATAGCCTGGTCTTCAAGTGTTACAACAGCGCAGGAAACGTTGGCAACGTTAGAAACTCAATTTTGACATGCGTGCGCCATGCCATCGAAGTAGGCGCGAACCTAATTCTGCCGCGCATATTGAATGTCGATGGAGAGCACAAGCAAGGAACGACTGTGCTGTACTGGTACACACATCCATTTGACTTTATGTTCGACACGGGCCACTTCGTGAACTCATTGCAGCAGTCATGTCCAGATATGAAGATATATGAAAGTTGGAAGAAGGTTCCATTTCCAAACAACAACGTCCACCCGCCTGTTGTAACAATCGTTTCGGAACACATTGGAATGCGGGAGGGGGAGAGTTGGCGCTCGGCATTCAACCGGCTGGTCTCAGAAACGATCCGTCCTGATGAAGATACCTTTCCCATCGTAATTGAGATGGCGCGACCAGAACCTACATACGAAATCTTCAACGATGGCGCAAGATTCGTGCGCGACTTTGGGAATATCTTACAGTTCCGGCCTGATGTACGAGATCTCGCGAACAAATCCCTCCTCAAGCTCTCGAGTAACTATAATCTGACGCTTGATCTTGAAGACCCGAAACAACTTCTGCCATTCTTTGGAGCACATCTCTTAACAGAGGAAGAAAAACTAGGCTGCACTGAGGGATGGCCATGCATTGATCGTGACTTCGGGCTCTACGCCGAGGAATCTAAGGGATACCTTACACACGCGCAGTCTTCCAACAACTCCGTCATTTACCTTTCATCTCACAATGATGCTGAGATTACCCGTTTTAAGAAGGATGCTGAAGCCCTTGGTATTACCGTGCATACAAAGTCTGACCTACTATCACTACGAGACAAGGCAATCCTAAATAAATTGTCCAGAGATCAACAGGAATTGGTGGATTATCTCATATTATTAAAGGCTTCATTTTTCGGCGGGATAGGGCACTCAAGCTTTTCTTGGAATATAGCACTGAAGCGACATACATTTGCGGAGCAGAAACAGTTCACAATTGGGAGCCATATTTTTGAGGACTCGTTAAGTAAGCTGTGGGGGAAGATGGATAAGAATCGGACGTTGTATCACAGCATGTGGCCCTGAAACTCAACATATGGAGAGGAGAGCATGACCAATTGGGGCCATTCATCATCGCTCCATAATTTCCATCAGAAAGCAGAGGATGGGATAATAATAAAGTTTCTAAGTACCTGGTGGGAAGAGTAATTTAAAGAACGAGTGACCTGTACGGTCATCAAATGGACATAACATGGCAGGAAAAATTGTTAATAACTGTATATAAAACTAGCATCGAACGCGCTTGGTAGCGAACTACATTGGGGGCGTTCTTTAGAAGGATATGAAATCTACCAATGACTCATCAATCTACATGTATTTCTCTTGAACATAAGCTCTTCCAAGCCAGTTAACATTGCTTGCCTAGATCCTTACATTGCATTATTCCCATCGAATCTTCTCAACCAGGTAGCTTACCCACACCCGCAAATTTCCTCCTCATGAAAGGTCTTCCCCTCTTCCTCTCCATTTCCCTCCTCTCCTCCGCAGCTTTCCCCGCCGCCTCTCTCATTAAGCCATAATTCACCTCTCCATCACCCCGTGCTTCCGGAGCTTTCTCGCCAAGATCCTTCTGCGCCAGCTGTCGAGCCTGCGCACGTCGTTGCGAGTAATGATATCGAGCTGCTTCTGCACCAGTATCAAGACGCGACGCTACCGCCCTGATGTCTACATATCGGTTCGTACTGTAGTCCTGGCTTTGGTGCCAGGAGTCTGGGAGAGCGGCGCGGGTTGTTGAGATACGGTGAGTAGTAGCCTTTCTAACTATGCGTGCCGGACCACGGGCTTGTCTGGATGTGGTGTTGTTTTGTTTGATGTTTAGGAAAGACTGGGGTCTGTGTTGTTCCGCATCAGAGGTGTAGAGCTTTTGGTGGTGATGGCGGTCTTGAGGACATGAGAGATCTGGTCCTCTGTTTCGTCGGGGGTCAATGGTATTCGAGTTCTGCCGTGGGTGTCTGTCTGCGAGATCTGGTCTTCCATATTTGTCTGGTCGGAAGGTGCGCCTTTGTCTTGCGTATTTGGGCATATCAACTAACGATTGTCTCCCAGTATATGGACTAGCCATAACACATGGTGATTGAGTATGAGATAGAGTTGGAGTTGGAGCGCTATTTTGCCATGACTGCTTATATGGCCCGTTTAGTCTTGCATTTGCACTTGACGGTGGATCTGACGGCTCTAGTGTTGGTGAAATGATATTTTGATCTTGACTTCGATTTCCCTCTGAAAAAGAAGCTGGCGTTCCAGATAAGGTCGGGTACCCAAAACGTCGAGAGAACGAGGAGAACATCATGAAGGACGACTATACAGTATAGAATCATTGATTCTTTAATAATATTTGTAAGCTTAAATGATAAGTATGATTACGAGACCGTCTGCTGATTCTGAACATTTCTTTGTCTTAGTATGTAGTTGTGTAGTTGCAATGGTCCTTTGTTATGCAATAGTCGTGACGTAGAAAACATGAGTAGCAGTTCTTTGTTCTCAATAACGGGAGTTAACTGGTCAATTAAATGGCTCCCCGTAAACTAACAAAGGTATAATTGGAACGTGCTAGGATAGCAACGATATCAAATAAAGAAGCTAATGAGGTTAATAAGGAGCTCTCTCTAGGTACTCTACTAGCTCATTTTGACTTAAGGTAGGTATGAAGCTAGTGCAACTTACCCCTGGATTTAAGCGAGCCTTTTTCATATTTTCACATCATATCTAGTCTCACTGTTTTTCAAAAAGACATGGAATCAAAGAGCACAGATTCGTTTACTCAACGTGGTAGAGTTTTACAAATCCACGTAAGGCGATTTCATACATCTCATGATGTCGCAGTGGGGATATAATAAAACCAACGCAAATGCAAACAAATACTTAAGAATTTCATCCGCCACCCCGAATCACACGTTATAAGCTATTCTACGAATTCATTCCCGGGAATGGCCATAAGATCTTTGACGAGATCGTCATCTGAGAGACTTTGCCCGAGTCAATTCTCATATGAACCGTTCCTGAGAGTCTGCACAGAACATTCCAGCGAGCCGTCCTCAGCGAAGATCGGCGTAGGTCTTGCCATACCGTCATTTCCCCAACTCTCCGAAAGCTCTTTATGGCTACCAACCCGTAGGCTATCCTCTATTAATTCTTCAACACATTCATTCTTTGAATGTTCTGTGGGTCCTCAAGCACATCAGCTCTCGAAGTGTCTACCCTTAGCACATGGCCGTCAAAAGAACCATCGTCTGTTGAGCACTCCAAATCTGGTATAGGGATTTTTTTGGAAGCACCAACGCTGTTGCCATTATCATGATTGAGATAGTGTTGAAAATCGTCTCTCTTTTTATCGAAAATACCAATATTGTCTACCACTCTGAGAGCGGCATCCAAACCACCATCACAGTATACGCTTCCTATAATTCTTTCAATACTATCAGCAACTTCTTGGTTTCTACGTATCTCATTGTCTCTAGGGTCTGTTCCAAGGAGGCGAGCAATGCCAGATCTTTCGCCGGTCTCGGCCAAGTAATTATTAGGACAAATCCTGTGAATTACTTCAAGGCATTCCTGCTTAGAAACTCTCTCATGTACGAGACCCCTTAAAAGTCACCGGGTTAGATCTTATTTTTTCGCGGATTGGTAGAAATTGGATTTCGCCTTCATGATTTGTTTGCTCTGGAAATATGCGTACTATGTCCCATATTGCATCCAGAGAAAACAAAGATATTTAGGCTCTGTGAGGTAAGCTTTTGACTTGTGAGTCTCAGCAATACTCACCATTCATACAAAACTCTCCATTTGATAACTAAATAGTTACGAAGGTCAGCGTTCGTGAGCCTGTTTTGAAGGTCTTTGATCTGATGCTTACTCCAATCACCAATCAGATCAAGGCCATATATCTTCGTCTTATTGATGCCGAGTGCTTTCATCCCATTCTTGACATTTACAAATTTATATTTGATCAATTCTTCTAGCCTTATGATATCATCTCGAGGCGGCATCTGGATATCTAGTCGAATTACCTTGTCGGCCACCTTTCGAAGATGCGCACTGATTATAGCATGGCGTTCTATACGAAGTTGCATACGACGTTCCGCACGACGCTCTGCACGACGTGCCTTACGACGTGCCTTACGACGTGCCCTAACTAATATTTTGGTCAGGATTGGGAGCTCAGGCTTAGTCGACACTGGCGATGGTGCCGCCGTGGATGAGACATCACGCGTATTATGCAATGGGTTTTCTGTGGGAATTGTAAATTCAAGATTGGTCGATGCTGCTGACAATGTTTCTGTTTCGGTAGCTGTGGTTCGTTCGATTGCGTTGTAAGCAGCTGCTGATATCCCCTGAGTAAATGATGATGCTTGCTTCAGTGCTTGAATTTCTAGGCAAAGGCTATCGGTCTTATGCCTTTCGTCAGCAAATTTTTGTTTGCTTTCTTGGAGTTTATGTTTGAGATCTGCAATTTCGTGGTGGTAATCTAAATGGCTCTGCTCTTGAACCCCGAGATCTTTGTGGAGGGAATCCAAACTGGTAGTCTTCATTTCAAGTAGTTGATCTTTAAGCTCTGCAAATTCCTGTCTAAGAATTCGAAAATCTTGTTGATAGTTGAGGTTCATAGATTTGCTCTGCTCTTGGACTTTAGCATCTTTGGCAATCTTCTGCAGAATTTCCTCTCTGAGAGGCTCGCATCGTGAGTCCACATAGCCTTCCAGAGTATTACTGAAAATCCTCCCAACTTTTGAGTCGTCATCAATAATTGCAGTGTTGAAGTTCGTGCGAGGTATTTCTTTATTGCCAGGTGTAGTAAGATCTGTATACCTTCCTGCATGTGTTGTAAATCCAGATTTCTTTTGAGCTGGTCTGTAGGATGTTGCCAACGGATTCAAAATTCCTCCATTGGCTATCTGGCTTGTTGGTAGAGTGCTCTGCTCTGGTAGCGGAAAATCTACGGAATAGTTAAAGGATGGAGAGTTACGCTCAAAACCAGCCATATGAGGCCCTTCAACTAGCTTAGTCGTGCTATTTGAAAGGGCATTCGCTCCGCAGCTAACTGGCGGTTGAGAGCTGCAAGGTCTGCGCCCAGGCCGATTACTATTGTCGGGTATTGCAACAAAGCTGTCATCTACTTTTGAGGATGATGTATCCACCTTAGGTCCTTCATTCCGGTACTGGCTTGCTGAGTATGTGAGACCCACTGAGGCTATAGGAAATCTTTTCATAGCTGCCCTCCCACCTCTACGTGTAGATGCACACCTTCTTGCAGAAATGACTCTGCCTGAGAAACGGTTGTATACATCGTTCGAATAGCCTGCTTGTGCGCAGGACGAGGGCGAGATAATAGGCTCAGGAGGTTCTAACATCTCTTTCGATAGGGTTTCTGAAGCCGGAGGCACGATGGTACGCTTTCCGGCTTCTGCAGGCGATTTGAATATTGTATCGATACAAGGTAGATGAGGAGATTGTATGATGAGGCTTCGATCGAAAGACGAGAAGGACCGTTGGGATTGAAAGGTCATATATCTTGATAGCACGAGCCACGATCTATGCCTATGGCGATCGCGAATATGGCAAGCCATTGTTCCATCTAAATGAGTATATTCTATTAACTTTGGCGCTACATTGCCTCGAGAAGTATTATGGGAAAGCACAACCGTATAACTGTTGTGGGAATGATATGTGTCGGTTAGTTGTTTGTTAAAATGGTGAAGTTGCATTAGGAGACAAGGCTGAAGTATAGCCTTCTATCAGGTCCAAAATCAAACTAGTCAATTACATATGTGATGATCTCTATCTAAAAGTGAAAATGCAGAAACCATTTAGAACAACACGCGAAGAATGGCTTTTAAGTCAGTTGAGAAGAAGTATAGATTGTGCCTATATCTAAAAGGTGCAAATTCCCATGAGCCCACCATACGCCAGATCTGAAGCATCTCAGTCATGCCATTCACTCCCGTTCTTGATGCCCTTAACTCCATCAGTCGAAGCACCAGGTAACACTCCATCATCGTCGCTATCATCATCCTCTAAGATTCGGGCCAATTCGTCCGGGTCGCGCATCTTTGCATCTTCGTCTCCTTCTGATCGGCCATCAATGATACCCTCCTCCTGCTCTGAAAATTCATCTTGTCTGGAACGCTCTCCTTCCAACACACCATCATCAGCACTGACCGAAATACCTCGTGAACCCCAATTTGAATTACCAGTCCGGCCCGAGGCTGGTCTGTCGCTTCTCCCTAACGCAGGAGAACTTTCCTCATCTTCTTCATCTTCAACACCACCACTCACGGCCTTGTGACCAAGCACACTTCTCAACAACCAACCACTACGTAAATCGTCCGAGTCGACAAGCCCACCATGTCTTAACTTTACTCTTTGCCTAGTATAGTATACCCATGCGAAATCGACATAGAAAGCGGTTTGGATAATTCCAAATATGACGGAGATCGCATCAGGTTTGCGGCCGTTTGTATCAATCTCACGCAAAAACCAGTTTAATATATACAATGCACGATATGAGCCGAGGGTGAGGAGGTAATATGAATCGATAACTGTGGGAACCGTAGTTTGTCGTAAGAGGAGTAGTTGGGGAAGCACGCAAACAGACTCGAGGACAATAGAGAAGACCCAAGACAGCTAGGAGAGGAATTAGTACTGCTACCAAAACTGACTGATGAAAGCTACAAACCTCAATAAAGCTCCAGTGCTTGAATAACAGCATCAAAATTGGTGCTAAAATAGCACTTCCTACTAAACACGCCGCTCCAAATTTCCATGCCTTCTCTCTCTCCCGTGTGCGTGCATATAATTTCAGCATGATCACAATAATATAAATCGAAGATAAGATGTAGAACGTTTTTAGGGTGGTGTTCCAGACACTGAGATGCCATCCGCTAAAGTAGTCCAAGTATCGTGACAGAAAGACAAGGCAGTAGAGAACTTGGGTAATAAGAGACACGCCTTCTGCGCTTGAGTTGGAGTGGATTGCCCATATCAAGATGCATTTAGAGAGAGTGTGGGAGACATCACCCAGAATGCGGAAAACCTGGTTTGCCGTTAGTAGCTATCGGGGCAGCATGGGATGGACAAAGCTCACGTTCATCGAGATACCCATGATGGTGACTTTGCAGATGTTGTCTGAAAGATGCGGTCGGGTTTCCTCGCAGTGATATAGGAGTGAATTAGGTAGAACTCAGTCGAGTTAATGCAGCCAATTGATTACGCGTCGTGGGCCAGGCACAAAGTCGCAACCATTTCAGGGCGTAGATTTTCTTCAATAGAAACAGTAGACGATGGTGCTGATCGTTCCCAAGTGAAAAGTTTGCGAAAGTTATAGGTTCGCACTGAAAAGGTTGGTTGTGATGATATGATATGTAACGAGTTGCTGTCCACTTCGCATTTACCTACCCTAACCTTACCTCCCAGCCAGCCAGCCTCAGCCTCAGCCCACCAAGCCGACGTATGGACCCGGTTCCAGTAACTGTAAAATAGTGGAACCGTCCAAGCTTTCCCTTGTGTCACCAGCTTCCTTGGCGAGCCTAGTCTTGATCCCCCTGCCCAACTAGCGTAGATCAACTGATCAACAACTTCTCTCTACCGTATGGAAAAGTCAAAGAGCTTAGATATCGTGAAACTTCTCATTCGTTACTTGTGAATTCTTAAATCATTATATATTCCAAAAAGAACTTGACATCAAAGTCCAATCCTTCATAGTCCTGGCAACGGAGGTTTGGGAACCTGAACTGAGGGAATATGGAGCCATGTAGTACCAAAAGTTTGGGAGACTTCCTTCATCATTAGGAGGGAGTTTAAATCACAAGGTCTTGCGAATGATGTTTGCTTGTGGTACCTCTTTCAAATGTTATTGAAAAGGGAGTCACCATTGCTGTGGTGATGCGTTCAATCCAACCCAATAGTAGTATTACATGAATAAAGGTAGGTTTTCACTTTCCCAATAGCAAAGAGAAGAATAGTCGATCACAATTAAACAGTCTCTGGTAGTTCACATGGTTTGCGTTAGCACTCATCAGGTGCTTGCGCTCTCAGGTAGCCTGCACTGACAAAGCCATAAGCTTTGGCCGTGGTAGCAATACTATTCACCGATGTATTGCCAGGAACCAAGTTATATTTTAAATAGCTGCAACTGGCAAACTACTTGGAATAGATCAGTTATTGATTACGTTAGCTAGGAAAGTTCAGGTAATAGCTGGAATTTATATGTTACTTTGGTAGATGCCTGATTTATTGTTAGACACTTTGATACCAGCAAAAAGTCACATCGATGTCTGGCCTCGGAAAGTCACAGATGCTTCAATCATTAACTGGCTTCTTTGCAAAATATTGAATGTCTCAAATTCAAAGTTGTATCTTATGGATAATGTGATAGAGGTTTACAGGTTGAGATGAAAGGCGGTTTCTGGATTGTAAGCCCTTCGTTGGATGAGTATATTGTACAGAACATCCAGTGTTGTTGTTATCCATTTTGTGCAAGATACTACCAAGCTTGATTCTTGCAGAACGCTTTGTTAAATAAAGAGTCTTTTCAAGAGTAACTCGCTTAGTCTTAAAGTACCAAAAGTATAGAACAATCTGGGGCACTGATGACGTAAAAGAGCACACATGAATTATTCGGGCATGTAGAAAATACGGCGAGTGCAGAAAAAACAGAATGGCACGAAAGGAAATGTAAACCCCAATATTCAAGGCACGTTTGCATCATAATCCCTTCGTGTCCTTTACCATCCACTTCCCTTGAACACAATCAGTTGTTCCCTCTCAACTCAAAACAAGACAAACCGAGAATGTCACTTCAACGATTTACTTTTCATCAACGCCCATCATCCCATTCGGATTCTTTTATACAACGACCCTTGCTGCTGCACGAAGAGATCAATAATGACGAGGCAGTTGAGACTCCTATACAGCAACCATACCTTGTGTAGCTATGGACTTCCTAAAGCGCTATCTGAGATGTCTGAGGAGGAAAAGAAGCAGGTCCTGTCACAGCTGCAAGTGCTTGATTTGCTGATTACCAAAGATACAATCAGGGCGCTAGAACCATCCGTTGTCCATAGGCTTCAGAATGTTGTCGATACTGTTCTTACAGATGATCAGATCGACAAAATTCTGGTGAAATTCACCAATGGAGACGTGCCAGTGGGAAACCTTGACTTGATTGTAAAGATGGGAGGCATTCATCTGGACAATTTCCACCGTAAACAATCACTAACTGATATTTCTATTCGGGGGTGCCTGGCGAGCCAACAGAGCCCATTCCCGCCAAACATTTTCCTGGCGAGCGAAGGAGAACTTTCCCAAAAGAAAAGCCGGTCTTCCTAAGAACTGTTGATACGTAAGTAGATATTTGCATAGTTCGGAATATGCTAACAGAGACAGGCTACTCTTCCCGCTTCGTATGGACGTACCAGATAGTCATTGGGTTCTCGTAGCTGTGGAACTCAAGATTCATCGTCTCAGAAATACTTACCAGTTCTCCGTCTACAACTCAAATAAAATAAGCCGGTATATAGGAAGCTTGGGACAGCTTGCCATTGAACCAGTGTTGGAGCACTTGAGCGACATCCTTTCCAAATCCGGCAGTTCGGCAGAAAGGAGGTTGAATGTGCGATCCACGAAAATGTTGAAGTCAGTGGGATTGCTGTGATATCAAATGCAATCTCCATTATATATTACACCGCTATTGAGAAAAATATAGGAGAAGTTGCATGCTGGGGTCAACAAAGAAATACGCTCGTCAATGTATGGAAAGTGGTTATTAGCAATCTCATTCTTTCAGTGAATCCTCACTACTATTCTTAGCGAATTCAAATATGAGAATTCTTGGGCGAGCAGACATAATTGTAACAGTGATGGAGGAGAACATGAAAAGGCCAGGGCTGAGGAAGGAAGTGGTAGTTTGGGATTCAAGTGAGATGTACATTTGCTCTCCGGGAGTTTTTGGCCAAAGTTAGAACTGGTAATTGTATACGGCTTAAACCTTTGAGCTTGCAGGTTTGGATGGATCGCTCGGAGAGGTCCTGCGCAGTTGGAATCAATGCGTGTTAAGTTCTCACAGATATTAAGTACACAAGTACTGTGGTTCTAAGCCGTATATTCGGAATATACTTGGGCTGCAGAGGAGATAAGACTTCCAAGCAAAAAAATCGTGGGATTGTAATCCATATGGAGAGGTTGAAATTTCAAGAATACAAATATGATCTTGACGGTCTTTGTTAAGGTGGGGGGATGTCGATGACTGGAAGGGCCATCAAGTAGCAGAGTCCGTTCCTATTTCATGGTCTGGAATACATTATAAGATACTGATACTCAACATAGATTTCAAGCACGATATGCTGATCTTCTTTTCCTTCATGATTCTACCAAGATCATTGCTCCTGACGATACCCATCCATAAGCCGGTAAGCAACCCGTAGAAGGATTATTCTTTTGAGTAGTTATTTGGGACCGAGCACACCTGGGCCCAAGAATGGAACATAGTGATCTCCCAAATAGCTTGGTAGCAGGTGAGTGAGTTATAGACGGGTTTATTGTGTCAAATGATAGAGTTTGAGGTCGTCTGCCCGGTCCGCCATGCAACGCCAAGCTGAGACCGCATCTTGTGCCATCATCTCGAACAACCAAGTTTTGGTAGGTATTATTCTGTCACCCACCTACCATGGCCGTGTGCTCTTTTCAATAATACCAATTGCACAGTCCAAAAGCATTTAAATGTTGTCCTTTTTTCCTCCATGACCAACCATTCTTTTACTTTCTTTACCCCTCTGTTGTGTGTTCCGTTGGAACCATCAGCCTTTCCATTATGGGTTTCTTTTCACTGCCGTTTTACCATGCCAGGAGCCGACAACGGATTGCTCTTATGATATTATGCATTCTGTTTCTCATTAGCGTTGCCACTGGCTCCTCTGAACATGTACAAGCTCCATATCAACGTCCTCTCGGTCCTGCGCACGTTGAGCTAAAGGAATTAAGACCCGGCCCTGGCCCAAGCCAAAGTCAGAAAACAAGTATTATAAACTCATTTATCGAAGCACTGGATGTGCTTCAGGAGGCCTACTATGAAGTATGGCAAGGTATATGGCCAACATCCATTGATTGGACATCTGCCGTTATCGGCACATACGTTGCCTCTGCTTTGAGCACTCTCTCTGAATATGCGTCATCGGAGAGCCTCGAATCCGCGGAGTACACTGAGAACTTGATCAACAAATACTTTTCACAACTGGTTGGGAGCTACTTTGGACAAGATGTGTTTGCTTTGCGTCAAGAGGCTTATGACGATATGCTCTGGGTCGTTCTCGAGTGGCTGGAAGCGATAAAGTTCATCTACGCACATTCTGTTCGCCAATACCAGTCATCAGCAGGCCAATTCCGCTGGCATGGTGCCCAATATATTCCAGCCTTTGCACATCGAGCGCGGATATTCTGGGATTTGGCAAGTGTAGGCTGGGATACGAAATTGTGTAGTGGTGGTATGATATGGAGCCCATATCTTACCCCGTACAAAAATGCGATTACGAATGAGCTCTACATAGCTGCCTCTATCTCTATGTATCTGTACTTTCCTGGCGACGAAAATGCATCTCCATTTGGTTATAATTCCACGATAGAAGGCTATCCTCCAGCAAGCCCTAAGGATCCGAAATATCTCGCGGCAGCGGTGGAGGGGTATAAATGGCTTGCTGCCTCGAATATGACAGACTTTATGGGATTATATGTCGACGGATATCATATATCTAACTGGTCAAAGGATCTCCCTGCTAATTCAACAAAGCCACTTGAATGTGATGAGAGAAACGAAATGGTCTACACATACAATCAAGGTGTACTTCTTTCTGGTCAGAGAGGTCTCTACGAAGCTACAGGAGCATTCAGCTATATCAGTGATGGTCACAAATTGGTTCAGAGCGTCATTACTGCCACTGGATGGGATCTGACCACTAACACTGTACCTGATGACAAAATTGAAGGAAAGTTAAAGAAATGGCATGGTCTTGGGAGGGGGGGTGTTTTGGAAGAAGCATGTGATGCCCCTGGGTATTGTTCTCAGGATGCTCAAACATTCAAGGGGATATTCTTCCATCACCTCACACTCTTTTGTTCGGACCTGCCAGACCTCCTTGCCATTCCAGATGTTTCTGGGCATAAGGACAACATAAAATCACACTCAATATCTTGTGGTCGATATAAATTTTGGATCAGACACAATGCAGCAGCAGCAATGACGACGAAGAACTCGTTTGGTAAATTTGGTATGTGGTGGGGTGCGCCAGATGCACCTCCTCACTCTATGGACGACTGGTATGATGACACGGTTGAAATCCCTCGATTGGCGGTTGATTATAGAAATCAAGGGGCACCTAAAGGATGGGGCGAGGATGAAAGGCACTCCAATATATCCAAAAACATGGTATATTCACGTGAGGAGGTTGGCGTTAGGGATCTGAACGACCGGGATCGCGGCCGTACGGTAGAGACTCAAGGAGGTGGATTATCAGTCTTGAGATCTGCGTGGGAGCTTGCGGACAAAGAATCATGATAGCTTATACCTGGCCAAATGCATTAGATGGATGTGCATGAAATCCTGTATTGTACATATGGTATCAAGATACGGCTAGTACATCGAGCATACACACAGAACGGTGCATGGGTTATGAGGCGTTGTCAATTATGAATTACATGATAGAATTACTCAGTCTAACAGTTTGATTGCAAACAAGTGTGTAAGACAAGATTTCCATGTCCTTAATATACTGTAGCAACTACATAGCTCACGCACGGATTCAGAAGTGGTCCAATTTGCCGCCTTCAAATATCTAGTCATTCCTAATGAATAGAAGGCACTTCCGAACTTAAACGATTATTTCTTAGTTGATCTCTATGTATCATTAATCCAAAGCACAGCACTAGCTAATAAGCGCATTATGAGAGCCTCCGCTCTACCATAGAGATCGACCTCTATTTCTTTCATTTGAATTGTAACTTCAGTTACACTTCAACTCACCAGTTCGAACCAAACCAACTGTTTTGTGGTCCGCCTTGACAAGATAATTATGATAGATTCTCAATCATAAGCCCTGCATCTTGGCCTCCTCTTCGTCAAGTATCTCATCCCTAGAATTCTTGTTTAAGGATTTCGAGCCTTTTCAGGCTGTGCTATCCTTTCTCAGGCTATGGCTATGCATTTCCCACTGTACCAAGGTACTGAGCCCTCCTATTGATATCGATTAGCATAATGAGACGGCGCAGTAGGATTATACGTACCCAAAGGGTCTTTGAAAACGCAGCCTTTAATCTCTTCTCCACTATACTCCCTTCTTGTCGTCTCGTCAACGGATTATCTTGTGCTTCTCTCTTCAACTTCGCACTCCCTTTCAAATTAACACTAGCCTTGAAATCCGCATTCACATTAACACCAATCGTTTTCTTCGTCCCACAAACACCATTCTTGTTACTCACACTCGCCAAATGCGTCAACAGTTCTGGGCTCTTTAGCTCTAATGCAAGCTCGAAACCCTTCTTGACCACCTCGATCTTAGCAGCTATAGCAACGGCATTAAAAACACTAGCATCAACAGCAGCTTTTGCAGTAATCCCAAAAGGTTTTTGTTTGAAGGTTGGTTGCCACCCGGAGAATTGAACCGCATCCCCATCATTTGCAAGATCCATTTTGACGGTCGCACTATTGGAGATGGCTGCCGTGACCCCATAGGTCATCGTGGCATCACCCTCCCAGTTCTTTAGTCCGACTCCGAAATTTGCTTTAACAACTAGACCCAATGTCGCTACACCAGGAATCTTGAAGCCTGCGCCTGGGATGGGGAGTTCAGCGAGGGTAGGTGCGTATTGGAGTGGCTTCTTGAGTTTCCCTTTTGCGCGCATGGCGAGCGTAAGACTGGCGGAGACGTCACGAGGTTCAAGGGAGATGGAAAGTTCTTTTACGTCTGTGAGATCTACTGAAATACGACCTGCGACTACTAGAGCACCTTTGAGTCCGCAATCTGTACAGTCGAGCTTAACGTAAAAGTCTGAAGACGGTGTTCCAGCGGTGAAGATGTTGCCATTGAGTCCAGCGTTCAAGCCCATGGTTACATCTTTATTGTATTTTATATCTGGGCCAAATCGACGTGTGATGGTAGATGAAGATGATGCTTGGACTAGAGTTGCAGTTCCATAGTCGAGATCGAAAGTATGCGCTGCTTGGTCCCATGGAATCTCTTTTCCATAAAGATATGCTGTAAAGTTCTCTTCGTCGTAGTCGGCATTATGAATATAATATGGTACTCTTTCCTCATCTGGACCACATCCAGCATAGTCTGCAATGAGTATAAAGCTGTGTGTCTCGTCTTCGTTGACCCAATTCCAGGCTCTGATCGCAAACTCGAAACTCTCTTTGTTTTTGAACGCTAAGACTGATTTCTCTCCGCATTCCACATTTTTGAGGAGAGTCTTAAACCTCTCCATAGATATCACTAGCTCGTTATTTGCGGTGGACATGGTCATATTTGCGTACATAAATGACGAAGCATCTATTGCAGATTAGACCTTGAAACTTCAATGTTGGAACAGGACATACTTTTCGGATTTCCCCACATGAGATGTTCTTTTTCTCTCAAATTCAGTTGATCTCCATATCCTAATGCTCTCTTGCCCCATACTGCATCTTGATCCCAAGAAGGCAGAGGGCGAAGGACTTCTGGCACCGCATGGACTTGCAAGGTTAGATGCGTGAGAATGAGTGGAACGGCCAAAATTTTGGCAAGAGTTGAATACATATTGGTGTCTTTTGATATCAGAAGTAGTGATTAGAGTATAGATTAATGAATACAAAGTATCTATTGACTATGAGCTATGGCTGAAGCTATATACTTTCCCATAAACCAAAGACCCCCAAAGCAGTGTGCCTGCCAAGAATGATCATGGGCTTCAAAGCAGAAAATTCGTCCGTCTTACGAGTCTCATCAGTATACCTTCCATACTCATGTGCCAAACGATCTTCCCGCCATCTGAAAATATGTTCCTTGAGGATGTAAACATGCATGCTCCACAGGCATTCCCCAGCCGTGTACATGATACCCGTATCTGCGGACTCATGGAGATTAAACCTTAAACTTCGGACTGTAAGTCACTTGATTTTACGAGCTGAGAAGCAGGAATAACAAGCATCATTGAACAAGCATCATTGATCTCTTGGCAAAATTCTGCCAGCTGATTGTGTTGCGCAGTTCGAGTTATAAAAGAGAGAGGCTGCTGTGTAACGTCCTTAATGCATATCGCTAAACAGCCACCAGTTTCATTTCTCGCCGCACTTCACTTAATTTCATAGAAAATGCTGGGGAAATGGAATAAATGAAGCAACCGAAGCTCAAGCTGAAAAGTGAGGTGAATTATGATCAACAAACGGAGTAAGACTTTTGGTATTGAGCGTCGAAGGATCAGCAAAGGAGTCAGCCTCATAATCCATCAGTGACAACGATCGACCTTGGCACTGCACTCCTTCTCGTGAGGTCCTGCACACTTTGAAAATTTTCACAACTGAATGTTACCCCAGATCTGTATCGCTGATCCTTGATATGATTTTCCGAACTATCAAGGCCTTGGGTATCTCTGAAATCGAAAGAAAGCAACTTAAACTGTTAACCCCTTTTCCTTTTCTCGCTAAATCATATCCTTGGCGCCAAGCACAAAGCAAAGGAGAGACCTAGGAGAAGACGAAACTAGCCAAAAGATCGAGTATGGAGGAAAGGCTTCTAGTATTTGTTGTCACTGTCAATCGTATTCCCAAAAGCGTTAAAATGATTAGTTCGCACTTTCAAGATCTTACAAATATCCCATTCCACCAACCAATGCTAGCAAGTCCTCCCTAACCTCATCCACATCAATTCCTACTCGCGACGCTACCTCTGCTTTCTTCTGACTGCTCAGTTCTTTCCAGCGCATCAAGATAGTCCCATCAACCACATTCCTACCTCCAACCATCGCCTCCGGCGCGTCCTTGCTGATCCTGTATGCCCTTGGATTTAATCCGCAAGCATGGTTGAGTGTATTTGAAAGTGCTGTAGCTAGGGTGTTGAGTTTGCGATATTGAATTTCAGTAAGGGGCGATAGCAATGATATTGATCCTGTATTGGTGGTAATAAGGAGCTGGTGGGCCGGAGTTGTGGTGTCTGCTGCGTCATTCGGACCTGCGGATGACTCTTGGAGATTCGCGGTGATAGTGCGAGGAATTAGAGTCATCGAAGTTGGAAGATGACCCCCAAGGGAAAATGTCGTGCGTTGTAATAAAAGGTGGCCTTGCAGGGATTTTGGATCTAGATTTTTCATTAGCAATATCACGTTTGAAAGTCAGGGAACGTACGCTCAGGGTCATATTGCAGGATATGAATATTGCCTTCTGCATCGGCAACCACAATAAATAGATCTTTTCCATCAGGTAATAGATCAGCGGTTATTACCTCCATGTTCTTGGCGGACTTTCCGAATTGGATCATCCTATAAGGGTCTTCAGCATAGCCAGTAAGCCAGACCCCTTTCATGGCATCGCTCATAAGCACGAGACCCGTCCCACTCAGTTCCTTCAATGAGGTAACGTAGCAATTAACATCCTGAAATGCGACGGGGAGCACTGTCCCATCTTCCTTGACACCACGAACCATGCACTTTTGACCTTGTGCAACTACCATAAAACCTTGCGTACCGACCTCCGAAACTGCGGTCACAGCCCCACGAGGTATTTCTTCCTTAGCATAGAGTTTTAGCTTCTTGTTCGTCTCTGGACGATCTTCTTTAGGTACCACAGTCACTACATCGAAAACATAGACTCGACCTTTGATGGCGATGTCCTCGCCCTTCGAAATAGCTGTTCCGATTGTGATCATTTGTCTTCGCTCATGAGTAATCTCCGAGACTTCAAGATTAAGAATTTTGATACACATAATCATTTCGTAAGGATCCAGCTCAAATGTGTCAATGACTGACCAATTGACGGGACTAATGAGTTGGACATAGCTCTTCTCGCCAGTCGGTCGAAAGGATGCATCTTCCCGCTGCTTTTTGGGGTTTTCGTCATTTTTAGGAAGCTCAAAATCGACTTCAGAACTAGTTCCAACAGCATAAGTCTCCATTTGTGAATGATAGGCGACACCGTGGATTGATTGGCCTAGCGCAACCTTTTGAACCGCTACACCCAAGTCATAGGAAACACTAGTTGGGAGCTGGGCTACTCGTGCTACGCCATCAAAATCGATATAAATGAAACCTCTGTCACATCCTACGGTGTGAAAGCTGCTCATATTCCTGACGCCAGCTCCTTGGAGGCTTATAACTCGTGGGAGGCTTTTGGAGCTTTTGATCACGAATGCAGGAGAGGCACCTGGTAAGAACACACTACTATACCCAGCCACATTTGACACAATCCGCATAGGGTTGTTTTTTGTGCTTCTGGGATCCTCGATAGTGACTCCAGCAGCTAATTCTGGATCCTGTGCCAGGTGAGGATTGGAAGTTTTGGAAAAGTGAAGTGTTGATGTCAGGGGTTTTGGGGCATTTGAGTAAATCCTGAAAGGCTCATAGATGGTTAAATCGTCACGCGAAGATCGCACCTGGTAGAAATTAGTTACCAAGGCCGATAATATTACTTCTAGACTTACAAGTAAATGAGGACTCTTCAGAACACCATCTCCGAGATCTGCTACTAGAATTTCTACGAGAGTCTCTCGAATCGCAGCTCGCCGAGCTGTATAGCTTGCTGACAATATAGGTGGGACGAAGCATAATCCTTCTGTAACATAAATCGGTTTCGATAAGTCGGGCAGCGCATAAATCTTATCTAATTAGCATTAGGCTCAGGTTATGTGATAGTTCTGACTTACATGCAATGCGCCTGTGGAGCTCATTAAAAACATAATTATATTTTCACCTGGTTTGTGGCCTTTATCGTTCTGAATGGTAGCAAATGCGCCGGTGGAATCAGCATACAAACACCCTGTTAACCATTTCGTCTCCAGTAGAGTATTGTCATCTCGCGCAATCTCATCTATCTCGTTGTTCTCATCACACTGAGCCACATATATGCTCGAGTCGTCCCTGAGAAGCAGCAGGAAAGGATCCGAAAGACTAGCGCTGATGATCTTTGGCTCTGCACCAGTTTCGTCGTCGGACATGTCCAAGATCTGGGCCAAACCAAGATCTATTTGATAATGGTCAGCATACATTTCAGAGAGCGTTTATCTTTCTTGCATTAACACATTGAGATAGCATGTACTGTACAGTGGTGATAAATGCTTTCATTGATGCTATAGGATATGACATATTTCCAGATAGCTCCCACAAAGCAGAGTCAAGCATCCCAATTAACCGATCTATCATAGTATCCACTATACATTGTAACCATTGAATGGTTGACGGTGTATTTGAAGCAAAAAGAGAAGAAGACTTACCGCTGTCATAGATTCTCACTACAGATTGCAGGACCTGAACAATTCTTACGCCATTGCCTAAGGTGCCGGCCTCTATTGTTGATCCAGCATCAGCATCATGTTCAAACTCAGTTCCTTCAAGTGCCTCAAATCCGTTCGAGGTTAATGAGAACACTTCGGACTCCTCCACTCCATTAGCGGCCAAACGTGAGACTATCAAAAGGCTGTCAAATTGCGAATCTACAGTAATAGATTCACCCATCTTTCCTTCCCCATTGCTTGGGTTTAATGGCCTTGGGGCAGGTTTACTTGCATTTATAGCCCATATCCCTCGCGCATCTGGAAAATTGAAACGCCCTAGTACCTTGGGCTGAATATTTTGCTGAATAATGGCCAGAGAGCTTGCTTTATCCCGACCCACAGCCGCAACAATCTTTAGGTCACTCTGCACGCCTTCGTAATTTCCTCTCTCGGCCGGGGGAGTTACTGGTCTACCAAATGCTAAATCTGCCATAGGTCCGATGTTCAACAGCGAATCTTGGATGCGGAAGACATAATCGCCAGCCTTGCTGTTTGCCGCACTTAATTTACTACCTCCATTCACTACCGCTGGGGTGGTCGTAGAGCTATCTCCGTACAAGTCGTCATCTAAATCATCATCTTCTTCATCCTCATCTTCATCTACCAGGGTATCATCTGACCCGTCTTGCAGATCTAGCCGAGTTTTACGACGAGACGCCTGATCAGACTTTCGACTCCAGCTAAGGACAACAGAATCCGCATTCTCACTACCTAGGAACATAGTATTCGGCCCTAGAGTGCTTGCCGAGGAGGAGCCTGTAGTAAGAAGAGAGCCCCCCAGCTCCTCCGCAATTTTACGTATTCTTAAGCTTGACACAGACCGTCCGTCCATTTGAAAGCTCAAAATCGCAAGGGAGCCGGTATGTAGGACTATCAGCATTTCACCATTCTCAACGGAAAGCAGCTCCATGGTAGACCCTTCTAGGCGCATGGCAAGGTCAGACTGGTCTATCAAACCAAACGATGTGCAATTTTTGGCAAATTCGTTCACTGCAACTCCACTTGCTTTACCAGACTGATCTATATGTATAAGTTCATTTCCACCCACGAGAAGTGCACCCTCGATAGGTGAAGGTAGTGGAATAACTTTGAATAAATCGTAAGGCAGGTTCCCCACCTTGAGAATCTGCGTACTCTCTCTTTGGTCGACATCGAGTGTGAAGATCATATACGTGAGATGGTCCCTCCTCTCTTGTATCAATGAAGACGCAGGTGACATTGTTGATGAAAGAATACCAAAAGTCGGGTTCCCTCGATATTCGTGGAGGAAAGCTAGGTGAATTGGGAAAATGATGTTGGCATCAATTTTTGCAAGCTGTATCACGAATGAGGTTCCGTAGGGAGAGTCCTCTTTGCTACTCAGGCCATTCATTGACATGGAGGTGGGTTTTTCGGCTGGTCGTGGACCATCTATTTCCTCGTCCCAATCATCATTTATGTTAGCGTCTTCGTCCCCTTGTTTGAAAGGCAACACTGCTAGGTTCCGAACCCCAAATTTGAGCGCTGCACATCTACTATTTGGGTCAACGGTTAGGTAGTTGACACAACTACTAATGTTTGGTGCCCAAGGACTCCCCTGGAGTTCGTCCTGCTCATAGTAGTGTATGGAGATCGTTGACGGTCCATGCCTCTCAGGATCCCATTCGATTAAACTGAGCCTTGCATCTTTCAAGCCAACCAAAAGTCCGTCTCCTCCCGACTTTGAAGATGGCAGTTTGATTCCAACCAGGGACGTGATCGTGCCAGAGAGAGGATACTCAGCTACAAGAACAAGTTTAGTACCACCAGAGCGTTGCTTTGACACGCGATTGGAAGTAGGCCCGTTTTTGAAGGTAAAGATCTGGAGGAGCGAGGTCTTTGCGACAATGAGATTCTTTGCCTCTGCCGACACGAATGGTAGAGCCAAAGAGTGTGTGACAGCTGTAGGAGGTGTCAGCTCCGTATAGCACTGCATTATGGAAGTATAAATCCAATTGGCATGGCGGTGTGAGCTTTCAATGTCGAGGACTCATGTTGGTCGAACTACACCAGGAGACAACGGGATTCGCGACTTTAGAGCCGCGTAGATCGGCGCTTATGGCGCTTAACTGATTAACCTCAGGGGGTACCTACCCTGTCGTTACTTACCGCCGAATGGAGTAAGGAAACAACGACGTCACTACTAATCACTCGCACTAATTGCTCTGCACTACTACTGGCAGCCCCTCCCATATAAATGTCGCAGCACATCTTGATTATTGTTGAGATCTACCCTTGATTTATCCAACTTCTCCACGCAAGTCCTTAGTTAGGAAGCAAGGTATGAAGGATCCCGGTACTCGTCTCGAAACGTCAACCTCGAGCTACGAGCTACGAGCTATGGGCTATGGGCTATATGTGCTAATTTTCTGCTAGACGTGTTGACTAGTTCAACAGCTTCTTCAAGTCAGGAACGCTATATCGGCCTTATATACACGAAATAACAAGGAGGACGGCAACATATAGCAACCCAGGTTCCGCACCATGGCCCTCATTCAGACTGCATTCATTTGGGTTGCATACGCAATTGCCTTGGCCGTCGTTGCACTGGTTGCTGCAATCTTCACTTACACATACCAAACCCCTCGAGAGCGGTCCGCTTTAGTTTCGACGGTCGCAATTATATCATTGACTTCTCTGCTGGCAACTGTACTGCTTCTACCTGTGGATATTGCACTTGTTAGCTCTACTACTTCCACCAAACTGGGAGCGAAGAAAGACTGGGCAACACCGGAGGCGGTTCACAACATACTTTTCACATTGAAGATTGTTTATTACACCCTCTACAGCTTCGATGCTGTTCTTTGCCTTTTGGTAATACCATTCACATATTTCCTCTACGAGGAGTATGATGAGGTCGAAGCCGAGGAAGGTAGACAGACGTTCACTCAGCGCTTCTTTGGAGCTTTGAAATATACCTTGATCTTTGTTGTTCTTGTGGTCATCTTGTTTTTTGTCGGCTTCTTCGTACCCTTGGCAAAAGACCGCACTGGAGCACCCTATGATCTGGATTACTTCAAGCGCCTCTTGTCAGAGAACCGGGGAGAGCGAGCGCTAACATTCGCACTCGGACTACTTATTTCATTAGGCACACTACTCTATGTCTTATACACCGCCGCAGGACTCGCATTGTTACCAGTGTCATTCATCAAGTCTGCACCTTCGATCAGCGCTCCACAGCTTTCAGAAACCACTCACAGCGCTCTTGCCCAAAATAGAGAGAGACAACGTCAACTTGAAGGCCGGCATGCCGGGCAGGATGGTCTTATGCCTGCAAAGGATCAACGAGAACTTGAGGCTTTAGTTCGTGAAGAGAGGACTCTCGTTCGGCGTGAACGACTCGCTGCTGAGGCGCAAGGTGAAGGAAAAAGCTTTATTGTCCGAGCTTGGACAAAAATTTGTGCAGTATTTCGTCCACTAAAATTGATTGGTGGACTACTTCTTATCGTTGTGGCGCTGGTGGTTTGGGTTTCGATGTTAATTACTGGTATTGACAAGGCCAAGAATTCCATCTGCAAACAACACTGTGGCTACATCCTAGGAAAGTAAGTGCAAACCATCAATTGAAGTTTCTCCTTTGCTAATATGTGTAGTATCAATATCTTCCAGCCGATCAACTGGGTATTTGTCAAATGTTCTAATGTGTTCCCAGTCGATTACGTCCTAACGGCACTCTTGGTTCTATTGTTTTTCAGTAGCTCCGTAGTTGGTATTGCCACGATTGGTATTCGCTTCCTGTGGATCAAGATATTCGAGATTCGCAAAGGGCATACTTCGCCACAGGCTCTTCTGATGGCCACTGTGATGTTGACTTTGATCATGCTTGGCATCAATTACTCTATCGCCATGATCGTTGCTCCACAGTATGCTATCTATGGTGCCCAGACTTTCTGTAGCAACCCTCCAAGACACCCTGGCCAACAACCGGACTGCTCGAAGCACCCAGAGCTTATCAAACCATGCTCAGAATTGTCATCCGAAGACAGCTCAAAGGATGTTTGCACTCCTAGTGTCATATCAACCTTCTTGAACAGAGTCACTCTCAACTTCCCAGTCTTTGGAGCTTTAGCCTTCTGGGCTCAGTTTGCATTCTTAGCGGTATTCTTGATAGTGTTTACCACATCTCTTTTCCGCACCCCGAAGCTCAACTTGGGTGAATTTGATGAGGATGCCGAAGCTGATGAAGAAGAAGGGCTTTTGGTAAGTGGCTTCAAAGCACCTTGTTAATGCTGAACAACTCATGGATTGTCTTGTGACACTCTAATTACTAGAACAAATTTGCTAACATCACCGCAGGCAAGCACCGGTCGTCGATTTGGCGCAACATGGCAAGATATCCGTGGCAAGACCAAGAAACCGACTACGGATACTGCTGGACGTGGCATTCGTGGTGATGACCATGGGGATGATGAATAGTTGGAACAACAAGGCGTGTTTAATGGAAGATTTCCTTTTGTATATATGTCCAAGCTTTAGGCGGGGTGAGTAGGAAGCACGGTGACTGTTTCTTTTGAAGCAAGGCGTTGTAGGTTGATAATGTTGGCCAGGAGGATACCAGATTGTGTACGAGATCACGCCGCCAGTTCCGTTATCTTTGGCTAGTATTAATGAAAGGAATCGTTTAATAATAAATATGAAGTGTAATACAAACCGAGGCACTTGGTATACTCAAATAAACTAGGTCGCAAGTTTGAGCTTAATACCGATTTATTGGACACTAGCATGTAGTCTATCTATTATGACCACAAGTCCTGCATCTATTTGGGCAACCAGAAAAGTGTTACACGAGAGGCTGACGAAAACATATCACAAGGCTAACAAACAGCCTTGCATTTTAGGACCAATTCCTGGAACCTTCATCCACTCTCTCTAATCAAATCACGAATGCTATGAAACATAGAGCTAAAATGAGTGAGCCAAGTAAATACGATACCGACCTTCTCGGTCGTCTAAATGCCCTCAAGAAGTCAAGCATCCAACTCGAACCTTCCAACTCTAAGTGACTATTCCACAAAGCTTCAAAAATGAAATTGCAAGAACTAATCTCTTGCAGATCAAAACAATCCCGAAAACAAGCGACTCCAGAAGATGATCTCTCAGCACGTCTTAAAAACCTGAGAGCCGCATCCTCCCCTTTACCAGCTCCTGTTTCCTTAAGACACGACCCTGCAATCGAGTCTCGTGCCGGGGAGGACTATGAAGATCCCTTACGAAATGCCATGAATACAGATGATAAGACATTAGATGATCTTCTAGCGGAGCTGGGCGGCAATGATTGGATTATTGAGCCAGAAGACCCCGAAGAGATCCGGGGATTGCTTGACGAGGCAAGGCGGACTCTACCTACTGATAAAGCTATGGGGAGCGGAGCTAAGGTGGAACGCGGAAAGAAGGAGAATAATAAAGGTAAAGACTTCCTTGTGGGGGATTTAGATATGTCGAGCTTTACGCTAGAGATCGAAAAGGAAGATGGAAAAGATGGAAGCTCTACAAGAAAATTGGAGGATCAATCACGTGAAGTACAAGATATTGTTGCCAGGCTGTTAGATGAGGTGAATTATGAGAAGGCAAATGAATCAGAAGCAGAAGAACAGCAGGAGAAATCTGACAAGTCTATTTTTGAAAAAGGGGATAATGATGCTACATTGTCACTCCCATCTACACCTTCGATTCTCCCTCCACCCCTAACGTCAACCAGCGAAGAATCAGAGCGGAGCAAGAAATCTTTAGACTTTGATTCCGATATAGCAGCTCGTATGGCAGCTCTAAGCGGGCTCAGCGCAGATGTAAAAGATGAATTAGGATTGCCATCAGTACCGACCTTCAAACCGATAGACAAGCCACTGAAGGGAGTCATGAAGAAATATACCGACGAGGAGATTGATGGTTGGTGTATCATTTGTCAAGATGATGCTACAGTGAAGTGTTTGGGCTGTGATGGGGATCTCTATTGTGCTCAATGCTGGAAAGAAGGACATATGGGACCTGGTAAGTCAATGTTGTTCTGTCATTCTACTCGAGAAAATAAATCTCAAACCGCGACTTCTAATATACTAATAAGCGACCAGAAGTAGGATATGAAGAAAGAACTCATAAGTGGTGTAAATTTAAGAAACCGAATTAGAAATTATTGACTGCCGCCATCATAAGCAGTCTCATTGTTTGCGAAAGTAACAACTGTCTACTCAACTATTACTCGTCTCATTGCAGTGAAGTATTGGGTTTAGACTAAGAACCCAAACAAACCTAGATAGGTAGGTATGCAGGACATTTTTTGAGCTACTACTCTACCCACCAAAAGTGGTCTTCAAGAACCACCTTTCTTCATCCTCTTGGTTCTGTGCACATTAACGCTTGGGTTAGTGCGAATCAAGCTAATCCATTCTTTCTGGCTGGATTCGTTGTTATCTTGAAGTTGTAGGCCCGCTGGTTCGATTTTCAGGTAACCATGAGCTAAGTAAGTGGTAGAAAAGCTCAAATTCACAACGCAATAAGTCCCAAATTTGGTTTCTCCTATTACACTTACTCGAACGCTCATAAACAAGGTAAAAAGGCCTAGACGCATAAGACCCACCGTGCATGTTCTTTAAAGTCTTCCTCTTGTGTCTTCGCAAAGTGAACCTAGCAGATGAAAAGTCAGTTCTTGTAGTTTTATAAGAATTTATTTATTGCATAGTATTGAGGCTGCTCAGAGAGAAGATTATATTTTTCATCAAGACATTCCGTAGAGTGGCAAAGACCTTTCAGGATTGGCTGAAAGGCCAGAGTCTCTCGAGATGGTAAGACTAAGGATGACGATACATTTGGCTTTCATCATATAGCTTTGAAAGAAGACATAACGGAGCTGAATACGCACCAAAAGTATATTGACTTGAAGCTTATAGCTCTCATTTGCTATTGAGGTCCTTCGGGATACGACTCTGGCTCGGGGAAACCAAGGGCGAATACCCTTACGGAACAGCACCCCTTCGTGCTGAAAAATGGGTTTTTGTTTAGGGAAGGTCAATTGTCATCATATGAAATTCTTCTTCTTTGTGGTGCAGGCTGCTGTTGTGAACTAGACCCGCTATCATCATCGTAGTCCAAGGTACCCATTCCGGAGTCGACGTTGTCCCATGTTCGCTTTCGCAAATCGGGTTTGATATTTTTCTTGAAGAAGCCTCTCTCCTGTGCCTGGCGTGATTTTTGTACCTTCTTGTTGCTCTTCTTCTTTTTTGTGGGCTGGGAAGGAAGAAAAGGTGGAGGCATCGAAGTTGGTGTGGAAGATTCTGACGCCGTCACTTCTTCCTCGACCTCCCCCTCCTCTATCACAGGTAAAGGGAGAATAGTTTCTTCATCTGACTTGCCATCATCAGCGTGTCGTCGAGCTCGGAGTAAGGACTGAATTTCGGAGTGCCGGAAAATAGAGATTTGTTCGTCCGTCAAAGTACGTTTCTTTCCGTCATCGTAGTAGCCTAGCCCATCATCCTCGACTTCCTCGTAATACCCCTCCTCGGCGTAATTATCACCTTCCTCAACAGGTCCTAGGAATTCATGGGAGAAGTGAGCTGTAGCAGTGGTTGCAAAGTGGGTGGCATGAAAAGCATTCATGTCTGTCTATTTGCGCTTAGCATGAAGATACCAATAAAGCATCGACGGAGACGTTGCTTATTACCTGGGATATTTCTGGTGCAGCCATATTGCTACTGTCTCCTCAAATTATGTGGCCCTTTTGATGAGTGATTGACCGCGCGACCTTCCTTGGAAGATGAAAATATCCAAGCAAGGCAGGGAAAGGCTGATTTCCTATATAAGACATCGGCTATGGCGAAGTTTAAAACCACTCATGCACAAGTCGCGTAGTCACGTGTAAACCTGTCCCAAGAGCTCTTCGTAGTTGACAATTATATATGAACGCTAGCGTAATGGGGGGATACCGATGACTTTGTTGTATTATAGGATGTTCATAAAAAAGATATTGGCGGTTATATTTGCGACCAAATCACTGTACTTTCTGCGCACTTCTCAGAGAACCTTCCCTCGATCTACGCTCCAAATTTGCAACCTCTCAGAATTGCGAAAGCAAATGCCCCAAAAAGCTACCGATGATAATGAACATTCAGCTCCAATAAGCCATCCTAGATCTATTCCTCCATTGTACCATTGTAGAGAATATTGTTCTGACCTATGTCTCTTACATCTCGACCAATGCTAGTTCATAATTTCCTAGAGCACTGAGCTAGGAGAATACATTCTGATGCTCCTTTTTGAGATACACTATGATAGTTGGGGAAATACTGCACTATCAGGGATAATAAAGTCCCATATGATAGTTGATTGTCTAAGACCAGATCTCGACAATCTATCAAGTCGCACAGTGAGAATTTACAGGCGAAACATCTGGTTCTGGCAGTCACTCCTTTGGTTCCCCCAACAACTCAAGAGCAGTCTTGAATGCTTCAACGACTTGGACATCTGTACAGTGTGAGTCTCGAATCTAACGTTTGAATTGAAATAAACTCACAATGCTCCTTTTTAGCCATCAAGTTTGCCTCCGTCATCTGCACATACCGTTGGCGAGTCTTCAAGCTTGGAAAGAGTTAGCAACGTCGCAGCTACACCATGTTCAAATATTACCGTTTCCATCCGCGATTTTCATCGAAGCTGGTAGCTGCACTGGCCCAGAAGGTAAACGACTGCACTCTAATTAGCTACGCCGACAGATAATAATTTAGACACCTACTTGGCAAAGTATCTGAAATTCCTTTTGAAGGTCATCTTCGACCTGAGCCACCCGTTCTATTTTATCCCCGTATCGTTGATCAAAATCATTCCAATCAATGGGTTCCAATTCAACATCGGTATCATGACCAGTGGCTTGTTCATCATCAATTCCCGCATTTTCATCCTCAGTCGCATCAGTCAAAGGTTCAGAGTTACGTTCATCGAACTTGACGATTCGATCAGCTGAACGCGGCTTTTCTTGTTCCTCAGCTTTGCCATTCTGGAAGTCTGGAATAGAAGATGGAGCCGGTGTTTGGCTCAACTTTAGTGCTGAGTGAGGATCAGTATGAAGCTTAATCTCAGGATAACTTCAGGAGTAGTGAATGTGGTTTATGTTTAAGCGAAAGACTTACGAGAGGGAGGAGGCTTCATGGATGTCTGGCCTTTGGTACGAATAGGTGCATCCGGAAGAGGAGTTCTAGGGGTAGTGTTTAAGTTTTCATTGCCAATGGCCATGGTGGATTTGGATGGCGTTCTCGGGGGGGAGCACGGTGCCGATGACATTAATGGAGCGTTGTGTATCAGTCTCTAAGTGTTGTCAGATCAGAACAGTGCAATCAGAGATGTGACTTGTAGCATACAAATAGATCAGAGAAGAACTGGAATTCAGATAAGAGAGACCAGGGATTTAGAATATGGAGCAAAGGTATTTTCTTGATGTTGACATCTGGGTAAGTGTCGAGATAAGTGGTACTTAACGCGTGGTCAGCTGATGGAGATGGTTACCGATAACGATAACGATAGCGTACTGTAGGTGACCTTGTCTTGTTTCTCGAAGACCGTGGTTCAGTCAGCTGTACATGTACAGCCTTGCCTAATTCTTCTGAGCAATCTCATTATAAAGTCATCATATTATCATGAAAAAATAGTGATTCTGCGACATGCGTCACCGGCAGGGTCTCCATGCTCGCCTATCATCCAACCCCAGCGTCAAAAACATATCGACATCCTTCCCTTCTACCCTCCCTTAAGCAGGAAACATGCAATGCGATATATGCTTTCGAAATGGTGGGAAGAAACTCCCATTCCTGTGCCCAACAGATGCCCGAAACTTGCTTTATGAACCGAGAATCCGGCATGCACATACGTTGTTGGAGAAAGACGCTCTTGACCAGCAAATCAATGACCTTCTATCAAATGAAGATGGAACAGAAGCCAGCAGGGCAGATGTAGACACCATAATTTCGGAGAAGGAGCAGACAAAAGATAGGACACAGCAGATTATCGCTCATGCGGACGATTTACGAATCAAAGTCCAGAAAGCAAGAGAAGATATTGCAAAACGGAAAGCAACCATCGAGAGAAGAAAGTCGGAACTTGCTTCAGCATTAAATGGCACTGAAGCTAGGAGAATAAGGCAGACCAACGAGGTCGAAAGGGCGCTACGCATGACCAATAATAAATGGGATCGAGTCAATGAAGTGACGCAGTCCTCAAGAAGAATCCTTTGCGGAGAGGCTGCCAAATTGTATGGACTTAGACGAGTTCGAAAGCACGGTGGCCATGAAGAATATAAGATCGGAGGTATAAGTATTGTGGACCTGAGATTTATGAACAGTGAGTTTCTGTGTTTGGACTCTGATGAAACAATATTGACCTGTGCATAGCTGCAACTCCGGCTCAAATTTCCACAGCTCTCTCACATATCGTGCATCTGTTGATGCTATCTACACATTATCTAGCAATCCGACTTCCGGCGGAAATAACCCTCCCACACCGAGACTACCCTCTCCCTACAA
>Ga0247734_1000156_pt1 | contig 60708 bp, 37 predicted proteins | sample UWRJL103311B2_FD_180933 | JGI IMG/M metagenome (GOLD analysis project Ga0247734, IMG submission 180933) | Plant litter microbial communities from Arlington Agricultural Research Station in Wisconsin, United States - UWRJ-L103-311B-2 | ecosystem: Environmental > Terrestrial > Plant litter >... | reverse complement strand
TGAGCCTGCGGTGTGTCGGGCATACCGAGGAGTGAGCTTCATCAGACACACCGCGTGCGCAGGTTTGCTGCCGCTGCGCGCCAGATCGCGAGCAAGCTGCGCTCCTACGCCTTCGGCAGAAGCGGCATTGCGGCGTGCACAAACCTTGGCGAGGCTTGGTCTGGGCCGCATTCGGACGAAGCTGAGCATGCGGTGTCAGGCATACCGAGGAGTCAGCTTCATCAGACACACCGCGTGTGCAGGTTTGCTGCCGCTGCGCGCCAGATCGCGAGCAAGCTGCGCTCCTACGCCTTCGGCAGAAGCGGCAATGCGGCGCGCACAAACCTTGGCGAGGCTTGGTCTGGGCCGCATTCGGACGAAGCTGAGCCTGCGGTGTGTCGGGCATACCGAGGAGTGAGCTTCATCAGACACACCGCGTGCGCAGGTTTGCTGCCGCTGCGCGCCAGATCGCGAGCAAGCTGCGCTCCTACGCCTTCGGCAGAAGCGGCAATGCGGCGCGCACAAACCTGTTGGCTTGGTCTGGGCCGCATTCGGACGAAGCTGAACATGCGGTGTGTCGGGCATACCGAGCAGTCAGCTTCATCAGACACACCGCGTGCGCAGGTTTTGCTGCCGCTGCGCGCCAGATCGCGAGCAAGCTGCGCTCCTACGCCTTCGGCAGAAGCGGCAGTGCGGCGTGCACAAATCTGTTGGAGCGAGGCTTGCCCGCGAAGCTGAGCATGCGGTGTGTCGGGCATACTGAGGAGTGAGCTTCGCGGGCACGTCGGAATGCCGGCCACTCGCTTCAACGGGATTTGTGCGAGTCGCGATATGGGCAGTGGAATAGAGCGCCTGGATTTATGATGCGGCCTCGATTGGGATAGAGTGGCCGCCAAGCTCGCAACATCTTGAAAAGGTCGCTCACATTGACTGTCCCTACGACGCCTGATTCACCCACCGCCGAGTCCGGCGTCAGTGTGCAAACCCGTCTCATCGCGCTGGTGGTGGCGGTGACGTTTTTCATGGAGAACCTGGACGCCACGGTCATTGCCACCGCGCTGCCGAAAATGGCCGCCGGCTTTGGCGTTACGGCTGTGGATATGAACATCGGCATCAGTGCCTATCTGATCGCGGTCGCCATTTTCATCCCGTTGTCGAGCTGGGTCGCAGACCGCTACGGTGCTCGCCGGGTGTTCGCCAGCGCGATTGTCATCTTCACCCTCGCCTCGCTGCTGTGCGGTTTGAGTCAAAACCTTGAGATGTTCGTCTTTGCCCGCATGCTGCAGGGCGTAGGCGGGGCCTTGATGGTCCCGGTGGGGCGGCTGGCCGTGCTGCGTCACACCGACAAAAAAGATTTGGTGAACATGATCGCCGTGATCACCTGGCCCGGACTGGTCGCCCCCATTCTGGGGCCATTGGTGGGCGGGCTGATCGTCACACATGCGTCATGGCCCTGGATCTTCTACATCAATCTGCCGCTGGGCCTGCTTGCTTTGGCCGCGACGCTCTGGCTGGTGCCTGCGGGCCGCGAAAGTAACGTTCGCAAGTTCGACGGCAAAGGTTTTGTGCTGTTGGCGAGCGCGTGTGCGTTGATTCTGGGCGGGCTGGAATGGCTCGGGGGGCAGGACGGCAATTCACTCTTGACCGGCGCGGTACTTGTGGCGATCGGGGTGGTCTTTTCAGCGTTGGCGGTGCGTCATTGCCGCAATCGTCCAGACGCGCTTTTACCACTGACGACGATGAAATTCCGGACCTTTCGCGCCAGTATCTACGGAGGCTCGCTGTTTCGTTTGGCGATCAGCGCGCTGCCGTTTTTGCTGCCGTTGCTGTTTCAGGTGGGCTTCGGGTTGTCGCCAGTGGACGCCGGCTCGCTGGTGTTGGCCGTGTTTGCCGGCAACCTGGCGATGAAGCCTTTTACCACTCCCATCATGCAGCGCTTCGGGTTTCGCAACGTGCTGCTGGTCAATGGCGTGATAGGTGTGATGTCGATTGCCGCGTGTGCAGCGTTCACTGCGCAAACGCCGTTCTGGCTGATCGCCGCTGTGCTGTTTTTGGGCGGGCTGTCACGCTCCATGCAGTTCTCCTGCTACAACACCATCGGTTTCGCTGATGTGCCCAAGGCGCGGATGAGCGAGGCATCGGCGCTGTTCAGCATGTTCTTTCAGCTGGCGATGGGCATCGGCGTGACGTTCGCCGCGTTGCTGCTGCGGATCTCCATGGCTGTGCAAGACCACCCGGTCCACGCCCAGCCCGCCGATTTCAGAGTGGCGTTTCTCGGCGTCGCGCTGTTGGGGATTTTGGGATTGATAGATGTCGCCAGGTTGCCGAAGGATGCGGGGGCGAGCGTGTTGCAGCGTCATTGAATCTGTAGGGGCGCATTCCTGTAGGAGCGAACTTGTTCGCGAGACACCCTATCTGCCACACCGCATTTGCAGCCTCGCCAACAAGTTGGCTCCTACAGATCTGCCGGCAACTGAAAGCGTGCAATCACTGGCAAATGATCGGAAATCAGCAGCGTGTCGTCCTGGCGGACCCTGGCATCGATGCGCCCGATGGTCCGGCTGTAAAACAGATAGTCCAGCGTGCGATCCGGGCCATTCACTCGAGGATCGTTGGGAAAGCGGGTTAGCCATCTTCCGCGTTCCGGGCCGTTTGTATCGTCATTGCTCGGCACCATCGGGTATTTGTCCCACAGCGCTTTCAGCTGACTGTCCGGCGCGTACTCACCGCGTAACTCTGGCGCAAGGCGCGGGTATTGACCCTTGGGCAGCGAGTTGAAATCCCCGCCTGCGAGCCAGGGCGCTCCCGCACTTTCAAACGAGTCGAGCAGGTGTGCGGTGAAATCCACTTGCCGCTGTAAGCTGTCATCGCCTTGGTGGAAGTTGCCCAGATGGGCATTCACCACTGCCAGGTGCTTGCCGTTGGTCATCGGCAGATAGCTCACCAGCAGCGCGTGTCGGGGCTCGAACTGACGAGCGATCAGATTGCCTTCGGGGGAGGGCAGTTGCAGACGTTCGGCTTTGTCCAGCTGGAAGCGGCTGAGGGTCGCAAGCTTGGTGCCGACGCTACCGAAAATATGCGGGTCGGGGATGAAATCCGATTTCCAGTAAAACGCTTCGGTGCTGCACGGGAACAGGTCGGTGACGCGGGCCTGTAGCAGGGCCAGCTGATTGACGTAATCAGTGTTCTTGGCGCCGTCGTCGACTTCCTGCAACAGCACGATGTCGGGGTTTTCGTCGCGGATGACTCGCGCCACCTCGTCGAGGTTGTAGGCGATGTCCTCAGGAGTCGGGCGCTCATCCGGGCCGCTGCCGTCGGCCATGTCGTACCAGAACACGTAGCGCTTGCCCGCCAGGTACTGAATGTTCCAGGTCATGACTTTCAGCGCTTGTCCGGGGGACAGTTGCGGCGCGGGAGCGTCCTTGGCATTGCAACTGATCGGCATGTGCTCGTGCGCAGCAGGGTGCCACGTCACGTTGTAGACCAGGCCGGCGAAGAAACCCGCCAGCGCGAGCAGGATGAGGGCGAAGCGAAAGAATCGAGGCATCGGTATGTCTGGCACCTCATTGGATCAGTGATGCGCATGTTGCTCAGGCGCGATCTGACGTCTCATCGAGCAACATGAACATCCGAAACATCACCACACTGATAAACAGCTGCAGAAAGCTGGAAATGCTATCGATCGTCAATGAAAGCAGCGGGCTTTGCTGCTCGGGCAGCACGTAATAACTCAAGCCTTCGAGCACCGACAACGGCAGGTACACGCACATGACGCAGGCGAAGATGCGCAGGACATGGCCACGCGTCATCATGAAGCTTGCGCGCATGGCGGCCAGCGGCGTCAGGCCGCGCAGCACCAGCAGGTATTCGGAAAACACCAGTTTGATCATCACCCAGATGCCCGGAAGGATGAACAGCGACAGTCCGCCCATGATCAGCAGCGTGCTGAGCGCCGACAGCACCGCAAACGTGGGCCACAAGCGCAGGGCACCGGCCCATAGATTGCGTTTGGGTGGCTCTTCGCCCGCTGATTTGGCGTCCAGAAACAGAATCAATGCCCCGGTATACAGCGGATAAAACAGCAGCCCGACGATCAGCTCGTAGGTCGCGGTGCTGTTGTCCCCCAGCGAGTTGCTCAGCAGTTGTTTGGTCAAGGCCTCCAGTATCACCAGCGGCAGGCAGAGCATGAGGATGCTGGCCAGATTGCGCCGGAAAAAATACAGGGAATCTCGGAGAATGGTCAGCGGGTTCATGAACGGATCACAGGCTAAAAGCAGGTCGCCACTTTAACGCAGCGGTGGCGAACGGGCCAATTGGACGAGCGGTCGCAGGCCGGTTAACTTTTTTTACATGCTATTGAAACGGCTCGTAACAGCCCCATTACCTTGCATGTACCTGACCATTTGGTCGGATCACGAATTCCAACGGCAATCTAACGAGGTCGCCATGAACAGCGAAGAGCAAACCCTGATCGACGGCTTGTTTGCAAAACTCAAGCAAGCAGAAACGGATTCGGCCCCCCGAGACGCCCAGGCCGAAGCACGGATCAAGGAACATCTCGGCCAGCAACCCGGCGCCCCTTATTACATGGCGCAGTCGATCCTGGTGCAGGAAGTCGCGATCAAGCAATTGGAGGCCCAGAGCCGCCAGCGTGACGAGCAGATTCAACAACTGCAGGCTGAGCTGCAACGCGCCAAGGTGCAGGCTCCGCCGGCAGCCCCGGCACAGAGCGGTGGTTTCCTGTCGAGCATTTTTGGTGGCGGCGCCCGCGAGCCTCAGGCTCAGCAGCCTTCTTCCTTCTCGCAGCAACGTCCATCCGCGCCGCAACCTTCGGCTGGCGGCTGGCGTGACTCTGGCCCGGCAAGTCCGCCGCCTTATAACAGCGCAGCGCCCCAAGGCAATTACGGCCAGCCGCAACAGCAAGCGCCTGCCGCGCCGATGGGCAGTGGCTTTTTGGGCGGGGCGTTGAAGACCGCCGCCGGTGTGGCCGGTGGTGTGATGCTCGCCGAGGGCATCAGCAGCCTGTTTCATCACAACAGCCAGCCGCAGGAAATCGTCGAGATCATCAAGGAGGAGCCTGCGCAGAACGTCAGCGATACCTCCAATCAGGATGCCGGTAGCACTGGCGGCTGGAACGACGATCAGCAGACCGTCACCAGCAACGATTCCTGGGGCAGCAACAACGACGGCGGTGGCTTTGCCGATACCGATTACGGCAATGACGACGGCGGCGGGATGTTTGATGACGACGATTCGTTTGTCTGATGAGTGACTGAGCTTGCCCGCTAAACCTTGTTGAGCGAGGCTCGCCCGCGAAGTTAGCGACGCGGTTTGTCAGGTCTACCGTGTTGCTAATTTCGCGGGCGAGCCGCGCTCCAACAGTTACCAGGCGCCACTTACCCCACTGCACGCTTCATTCAATTCCTCAAACTGGCATACTGAGCGCCGGTCCGGCGTTCGGGCCGTTGTCGCTCGTTAGCGCATCGAGGAGTTCCGGTGAAAAGAATTGCGGTGTTCGCCGACGTACAAAACCTCTATTACACCGTGCGTCAGGCTCATGGTTGCCACTTCAACTATGCCGCCCTGTGGGCAGATATCAGTCAGCGTGGGCAGATCGTCGAAGCCTATGCGTATGCCATCGACCGTGGCGACAGCAAGCAGCAGCAGTTTCAGCAGATCCTGCGCAACCTCGGTTTCGTTGTGAAGCTCAAGCCCTACATCCAGCGCAGCGACGGCTCGGCCAAGGGTGACTGGGACGTGGGTATTACCATCGACATCATGGACGTCGCGCCGAATGTGGACGAAGTGGTCCTTGCGTCGGGTGACGGCGATTTCGACTTGCTGCTCGAGCGCATCATCAGCAAGCATGGCGTCGAGGCTGTGGCCTACGGCGTGCCGGGGTTGACCGCCAATTCCCTGATCCGTGCGGCAAGCCGTTATGTGCCGATCGAGGGCGGGTTGTTGCTCAGGAACTGAGGCCTAACACCCTGCAGGTGATTCCTCGTTTTCCAGACGCTGCGCGGTTAAACAGCAAACGTAGATCCTGTTGGCGAGGCTTGCCCGCGAAGGTAACGGCGCGGAGCGTCAGAAAACCGAGGCGTCAGCTTCGCGGGCAAGCCTCGCTCCAAAGAGTTATCGAACAGTCACGAAGTACCGTTAAAGGCTAAAAACCCGTGCAGGAACGCATCGCTGTCATCGACTTTGAAACCACCGGCATTTCCCCCAGCGGCAGCTGCCGTGCCACCGAGATCGCCGTGGTGATCATGGAGGACGGGCGCATCGTCGAGCGTTACCAAAGCCTGATGAATGCCGGCGTGCGCATCCCGTCGTTTATCGAATCCCTGACCGGCATCAGCAACGCTATGCTGCGCACCGCACCGTCTGCTGATCGGGTGATGAATGAAGTGGCCGAGTTCGTCGGCTTTACGCCTTTGGTCGCGCACAACGCCTCGTTCGACCAGAAGTTCTGGGACTACGAGCTGTCGCGGATCAAGCGCATTCGTGAGCAGAGTTTTGCCTGCTCCATGCTGCTCGCTCGCCGACTGATGCCCGCCGCGCCCAATCACAAGCTCGGTACGCTTACTACCTGGGCCGGTCTGCCCAACACAGGCAAGGCCCACCGGGCAATGGCCGATGCCGAAATGGCCGCCAACCTCACCGTTCACCTGAGCAACGAACTGCGCCAGACCCACGGCATTAGCGGTGTTTCGCATCAGCTCATGTGCTCACTGCAGAAAGTCCCGGCCAAAAAGGTCAGCGACGCGATCAAGCGCCATCGCGGGTTTTGATAAATCGTCGCTTTCCACAACCAGTGGGAGGGAGCTTGCTCGGGAAAGGGCGGTTCAGTTGTCGGATATCTTGCGGTCTGACGACTGCATCGCGAGCAAGCTCCCTCGCACAGCGTCGCATTCCCACTGAATCGTGTTTGCTACAAAAAGTGTACGGGTCGAATAAAGCGCATGTGTGGCTGATGCTGTGTGCGCAACGTTCCTAGACTGTCCGGCCATAACAAGTAGATGTTGAGTGACTCATGCCTGCCCCTCGCCGTTTCCCCCTGTTGTTGGTCGGTGCCTTCTTTGCCCTGTACGTCATCTGGGGCTCCACTTACCTTGCGATCCGCATCGGCATCGAAACCTGGCCGCCACTGATGATGGCCGGGGTTCGTTTCACCATCGCCGGCTCCATCCTGTTCGCGTTCATGCGCTGGCGCGGCGCACCCATGCCGACCTGGCAGCAGTGGAAGGCGGCAGCAATGATTGGCTTCCTGCTGCTGGCATGCGGCAATGGCGCGGTCACGCTGGCAGAGCACGCAGGCGTCGCGTCGGGGGTTGCAGCGCTGGCGGTTGCCACGGTGCCACTGTTTACCCTGTTGTTCGGCCTGTTCTGGGGCCATCGCAATACCCGGCTGGAATGGGCGGGGATTCTCCTGGGGCTGGTCGGGATCGGACTGCTCAACCTGGGCTCCAACTTGCAGGCCAGTCCCATGGGTGCGTTGCTGGTGATCTTCGCTGCGGCAACATGGGCCTTCGGTTCGGTGTGGAGTCGCTACCTGCCGCTGCCCGCAGGCCCCATGGCCAGTGCCTGTGAAATGCTGGTCGCAGGCGTGCTCATGCTGATTGGCAGTTACCTTAGCGGCGAGCGCATGACGCAATCACCCGGTCTATCCGGCTGGCTGGTGATGGCCTATCTGGTGGTGTTCGGCTCGATTGTCGCGTTCAGCTCCTATATGTACCTGCTGAAAAACGTGCGCCCGGCCGCCGCCACCAGTTACGCCTACGTCAACCCGGCTGTGGCCGTGATGCTGGGTGTCGCCTTTGCCGGGGAACACATCGGGGTCGAGGAGGGGATGGCGATGGCGGTCATCATCAGCGCGGTGGTGCTGATCGGCTTGCCGCAGTGGCGCAAGCAGAAACCCGCCAAGAAAGGGTAAACTGCCGGCCATTGCAAAACGCGCTGACATTTTCCCTACGGTACTCCCATGACATTCGCCTCTCTCGGCCTGATCGAACCCTTGCTGCGCGCCCTTGATGCGCTTGGCTACCAGACCCCGACGCCTGTCCAGGCACAGGCGATCCCCCCGGTGCTGGCTGGCCGTGACCTGATGGCCGCCGCCCAGACCGGCACCGGCAAAACCGCAGGTTTCGCTTTGCCACTGCTGCAGCGCCTGACGATGGAAGGCCCGAAAGTCGTCTCCAACTCGATCCGCGCCCTGGTGCTCGTGCCGACCCGCGAACTGGCCGAACAGGTCCATGAAAGCATTCGCCAGTACGCCGAGCACCTGCCGCTGACCACCTATGCGGTGTATGGCGGCGTCAGCATCAATCCGCAGATGATGAAACTGCGCCGTGGCGTGGACGTGTTGGTGGCGACTCCAGGCCGTTTGCTGGACCTGTTTCGGCAGAACGCCATCAAGTTTTCCCAAGTGCAGACGCTCATCCTCGATGAAGCCGACCGCATGCTCGACCTGGGTTTTTCCGAAGAGCTGCGCAGCATTTACGCGGTGCTGCCCAAGCGCCGCCAGACTCTCCTGTTCTCGGCCACCTTCTCTGATGAGATTCGCCTGCTGGCCGGGCAGGCGCTCAATGATCCACTGACCATCGAAGTCAGCCCGCGCAACGTGGCGGCGTCCTCGGTCAAGCAGTGGGTGGTGCCGGTGGACAAGAAACGCAAGGCCGAGCTGTTCATTCACCTGTTGAAAAAGCAGCGCTGGACCCAAGTGCTGGTTTTTGCGAAAACCCGAGTCGGCGTGGATCAGTTGGTCGATCGCCTGCAAGGTCTGAGCATCAACGCTGATGGCATTCACGGCGATAAACCGCAAGCGACACGCCAGCGTGCGCTGGATCGCTTCAAGGCAAACGAAGTGCAGATTCTGGTCGCCACTGACGTTGCTGCCCGCGGTCTGGACATCAACGACCTGCCCACTGTGGTCAACCTCGATCTGCCCACTGTTGCCGAAGACTACATCCATCGCATCGGCCGCACCGGGCGTGCGGGGCAGACGGGCGAAGCGATCTCCCTGGTTTGCGCCGATGAAGTCGAACTGCTGTCGGCCATCGAGATGCTGACCCGCCAGACCCTCACCCGCAAAGAAGAGCCTGACTTCGTCCCCGAGCACCGTGTTCCGCTCACCGACGCCACCGGGCAGATCCAGAAAAAACCGAAAAAGCCAAAGAAGCCCAAAGACAGCGGTGGCGGCGGCAAGCGCAATCTCGGCAAATGGGTGGACAGCGGTGATGCAGCGCCAGAAGCGCCGTCGGTCAAGCCCGTGCGTAAAGTGCCGGTGTTCAATACCGGACCGCGCAAGCGCAAGCCTTGAGGTGACGCGATCGGCGCAGCGAGCAATCCTGCGCCGATGCCGTCAGTGGCGTTTGAGAATGTCCTGATACAGCGCTGCGTAGCTCTGCACCATCTTCTCTGCGGTGAACACCGCTTCGTACCGTTGCTCGGCTTTGGCGCCCATCCGCTCTGCCAACGCAGGTTCATTCCAGATCGTGGTCATCGCGTCGGCCAGCGCCGCTGAATCTCTTGGCGGGATAACCAGGCCGGTCTCGTCAGCGATATTGATGAAAGTAGTGCCAGTGCCGATCTCGCACGAGATCATCGGCTTGCCGTACATGGCGGCTTCAAGCAGTGAAATCCCGAACGACTCGGAACGCAGGTGCGAGGGGAACACAAACGCCGTACACAGCGTGAGCAGGGCGTTCTTGTCGTCGTCAGGGAGACCGCCGAGGAACTTGACGTTGCTTAGCCCCAGCGTGTCTGCCCGTGCTTTAAGCTCGCCTTCTTCATGACCGCCGCCCATGATCACCACCGGCAGCTGATTGCGTTGGGCGGCCTCGAGCAAGTAATCCAGGCCTTTGTAGTAGCGCAACACACCCACAAACAGAAAAAACCGCTCGCCCAACTGTTGCTTCCAGTGCGCCAGCCTGTCCGGCGGCGGGGCAGGGTAGGTGGCGCGATCCAGACCGTAAGGAATGATCTGCACTTTGTCGCTGAAGCGCGTCAACACTTCGCTGCTGGCGGCATAGTTGGGGGACGAGGCGACGATACGGTCAACGCTGCCGAGGAATCGGTTCATCAGCGGCTGGTAAAGCTTGAGAAGCGTTTGCTGCTTGACGATGTCCGAGTGGTAACTCACCACCGATGGCTTCTTCAGGCGCGCGGCAAAGTGCGCCACGTCCATGTAAGGCCACGGGAAGTGGTAATGGACGACGTCTGCCTGCGCTGCCAGCTCTTTGAAATCCTTGATCCCCGACCACGAAAGCCCGGTCGAGGCGATGTGCAAATCCTGCTTTGAGCGATGAATTTGATGATTGCCGACCGTCTCATTGCGAGCCGAGCCGTTGGCGCTCAGGTACAACACCGAAGGCTCGATGCCGTGAACTGCACTGCCTTGCGCGAGCTGAAAAATAACCTGCTCAATCCCGCCACCGGGGCTTTCCGGAAAATAGGTTTTGAAGAAATGCAAAACTTTGGTCATCAGTGTTCTCTGACGAAACGATAACGTCCGCCGGTTCGCGATACGTGCACAGCGGTCAAGCAGTTACGGGAAGACAAGGCCTGAAAGAAAACCCGAAGCGCGCTATTACGCTTCGGGTTGCAGTGGCCGACTCAGGCTTGGCTTAACATCCAACTCAGTGTCTCGCTCAATTCCGGGGTCTTCCATCCTGGAACAAGCGCCTTCAAGCGGCTGTTATCGCCGCAAAGGGTTTTCACTTCATTGGCACGGACAAAGGCCGGATTCACCTCGACAGCCAGGTCATGGCCAGTGATGGTGCGGCACATGTCGATCACTTCACGCAGCGAGTGGGTCTTGCCCGAGCTGACGTTGACGAACTGACCGAACGGTTTGGCTTCCAGCAGCCCACGATAAGCGGCCACCAGTGAGCGAACGTCGCTGAAATCGCGCCAGACATCCAGATTGCCCAGCTCGATCTTGTCAGCCTTCTCACGGAAGTGTTTGACGATCTTGGGCAGCAGAAAGTTATCCCCCTGCCCGACACCGGTGTAGTTAAAGGGACGGGTGACAATGATGGGTAACCGACCGAACCACAGGCTGGCCATGTATTCCATGGCCAGTTTGCTGACGGCGTAATCATTGGCCGGCGCCGGCGCAGTGCCCTCGTCCAGCATCCCGGAAGAAGCATTGCCGTAGACATTGGCGCTGCTTGCCAGCAAGACGCTTTCGGGCGTTTTGCCGCAGGCTGCGATCGCTTCGAGCAAGTTGCGCGTACCAATCAGGTTGACTTGGTAAAACGCCTCGGCTGCGCCATGGCCGACAAAGGCCAGGGCGGCGAGATGAACGACGATGTCCGGTTGAATATCTGCCAGTAGCTTGCTCAGACCAGCCAGATCTGTGAGATCGACTTGATAATAATCGGCATCTTCAGAAGGCTGGCTACCCATGCCCACCACTTCACAGCCCTGGGCTGCCAGTTCGGCGGCCATGTAGCGCCCTGTGAAACCCTGAATACCCGTTATCAGTGCACGCTTACCGGCAATACTCATCAGAACGAAAATCCTTTTTCATTTCGACGCATGTCCGCTTCAACCATCATGCGGCACAGCTCTTCCAGCGTGGTCTTCGGCTCCCAGCCCAGCACTTCCTTGGCCTTGAGCGGATTACCGATCAGCAGGTCGACTTCGGTAGGGCGGTAGAACTTCGGATTGACCGAAACCAGTACCTTGCCGGTGGCTGCGCAAGTGCCTTGCTCGCCTTCAGCTTCGCCGCTCCAGTTGATGGTGATATCAACGGCCTTGAACGCCATGGTCACGAAATCGCGAACGGTTTCAGTGCGGTTGGTCGCCAGTACGAAGGTGTCCGGCTCGTCGGCTTGCAGCATGCGCCACATACCTTCGACGTATTCCTTGGCAAAACCCCAGTCGCGCTTGGCGTCCATGTTGCCCAGCTCAAGCGTGTCCTGCAGACCCAGTTTGATCTTGGCAACGGTGTCGGTGATCTTGCGAGTGACGAACTCACGGCCGCGCAGCGGAGACTCGTGGTTGAACAGAATGCCGCTGGTGGCGAACAGGCCGTACGACTCACGGTAGTTGATGGTCATCCAGTGGGCGTAAAGCTTGGCAACGCCGTACGGGCTGCGTGGGTAGAAAGGGGTGCTTTCGATCTGAGGGATCGCCTGGACCTTACCGAACATCTCCGACGTCGACGCTTGGTAGAAGCGGACTTTCGGGTTAACGATGCGGATAGCTTCCAGCAGGTTCACAGCGCCAAGGCCGGTGATCTCTGCGGTGGTCAGAGGCTGATCGAAGGAAACACCTACGAAGCTCTGGGCTGCAAGGTTGTAAACCTCGGTCGCTTCGGTGGTTTGCAGCAAACGAATGCTTGCGGACAAGTCAGTCAGGTCGTACTCGACCAGATGCAGATTTGGATGATTCTGGATACCCAGCTCGTCGATCCGCCAGAAATTGACAGAACTGGTACGGCGATAGGTGCCGTAAACGGTATAACCCTTCCCAAGCAGCAGTTCAGCCAGGTAGGCGCCGTCTTGACCAGTGATGCCGGTAACGATTGCTTTCATGCGAATCCTCTAAACTCCATTAAAGCCAGCGTAGCTGTCAGTTACTTAACGCATGGCGAATTGGCAAGCATTGGTGAGGCGGCAATCATACAGAAAATCCAGACTCTGGACGATGGGCGGTACGCAATGAAGCGCAGATGTGACGACTGGTCGGTTACCGGCACTCGTGCATTGCGATACTCCAATCGGGGTTATGTACAGCGCGATAATCTGAATTAAATCGCCGAAGGACCTGACCGCCGCCTGGGCCATTTTCTTTTGCGAACACGGTGCTTTTCAAGTCAACTTTGCTGCATGCAAACGCGCCTCGATCTGTGACTTTCTTTAAAAAAGGTCGAAGGCTACAATGCCGCCATTCAGGGGAAGGCATTGATGCAGACATCGACAAGCAGGGCGCTATTCGCCAACCAACTCAGAGGGTTGGCAGTGGTGGCAGTCATAATGGTGCACTGGTGCGGTATATATTGGGGGGCAAGAGAGGCGGTCGCCAGTTATATACATGCCCCTGTTATTGAAGGGCCGCCTTCCAGCATGTCAAGGTGGCTGGATATTCCAACATTCAACTACGGGCCTTTTGGCGTTTCCATCTTCTTTTTGATCAGTGGTTTCGTCATTCCATTTTCATTGGCCAGAACAGCACCTCTGAAATTTCTCGTTGCGCGTTTTTTAAGGATATACCCCACCTATATTGTTGCCTCGTTCACGATGCTGCTGCTTGTCTATTTATCAAGCCGCTACTGGGGGCAAAGCTACACCCTCTCCCTGAGCAATTTAGTGGCGAACCTGACCCTCGTTCAGGAGAATCTTTCGATCCCGTCCATTGATCTGGTGAACTGGACGCTTTCCATCGAAATAAAGTTTTATCTGGTGGCGGCGCTGCTGTACATGGCCATACGAAAGGGCAATCCACTGCCTATCATCTTTTACGCAGTGCTCGTACTTGCGTTCTGTAGTGTGCCCACCAGCTTATGGCCGCCTGGTTTGACTTCAGTTATTTCCATCGATTCGCTCAAGACAGAGTTGATGTATACCGTGTTCATGTTTGTCGGCACCGGCTTTTATCATCACTACACCGGAGACCACAGCGGCAGGCAGCTGTTTCAGTACTGCGCGGTATTGCTGGTGATATTCATGCTCTGCTGGCCAAGAACATCCTGGGTCGGGCCGACTTCAGATGTTCCGCAAAACTATATGTACGGGCTGCTGACCTTCGGTGTCAGCTATTTGTTCAGGGACAAGTTCAGGCCGATTTGGCCTTTGGACTTCCTGGCTAATATCAGTTACTCGGTGTATGTGCTTCATTCGATTATTGGTTATCTGTCGATCCGTATCCTGATGGATCAGGGCTGTACTTTCCCGGTGGCCGGATTGCTCACGCTAATCTTCGTATTGGTGTTGGCCTACGGCTTACATGTGCTGGTCGAAAGGCCAACCATGCACATGGGCAAAAACCTGTTCAAAACCAAAGTAGCGCCACCTGATGCAATTGCCACGGTTGCGCAACCGTAGGGCGGACGAAGCCTTGCCCTGAGGGTCATTCGGGGCGGCGAGGTCGATACTACGACCTGCCGCCACCCTCGGAATCATGGGCGACTATGGTTCAGATAATGGCTCGCTTGAGCTGCTCTACGCTTTCTTCCCACTTCAGCCAAGGCATCTGGGCTGATGTCGGATGTTCACCCGAGCTGAACAATGGCAACCATTTTTCGATGGCGTGGGCGAGGTCATCCGGCGAGAGCCCCTGGAAATAAAACGCGTGATCGCCAGCCACCTCCCGGAAGACCGGCAAGTCCCTGATGATCATCGGCACCTTGTATTGGGCGGCTTCGATCAGTGGGAGCCCAAAACCTTCGCCTTCGGATGCAGCCACCAGACACGTTGCGACGCTGTAGACCTTCTCCAGATATTCATCACTGATGCCTTCGAGCCAGAAAAGCCGTTTGTGCTTCTCTGGATGTGCCTCCAGCTGCGCGACCAGCTTATCGACCAGCCAGCCCCGTTTGCCGACAATCACCAGATTGATATCCAAGCCCGACGCCCAGAGGTTTTCAAACGCCTTGAGCGTCTGCTCGTGCCCTTTGCGTGGCTCGATGGTGCTGACCATCAAGAACGATGGGCGCGCCGCGATCTGCTCCAGGGTCTGGATCGCATCATCAGGCAGGCCCACTGAAGGAAGACTGCTTTGAATGTCTGCGCCCAGATGGAAGCTTGCGATCGCCGGGCCCAGGTCAGGTCGTTGAGGGGGGTTAACGATCAACCAGTCTCTCAACTCGTGAGCCACTGCTTCGGAAATACAAATCAACTTATCGCCGACCAGGGTTATTTTCTCGAGCCAGTTTTTGAACAACTCAGGATTCGGTGCGTGCCACCAATCCGGGCGGTGAACCAGCAGCAAGTCATAAACGATGTAATTGATCTTGACCCCGCTGTTCTGCATTTGTGTGTGCAGCGACAGCAATTGAGTCGCCAGATGCATGTTCAGATCAAGGGACAGGTAGACATCGCCCTGTATGAAATCGATAGGCGTATCGGTCGGCACACCCTCACCGGTTTTCACCGGGGAGGTGAACTGGTCGGCATAGAAGTAAGCGCCGCTGGCGAAATAGATAGGTCGTACCGACATGCCGGCCGGAGGGGAAGTCAGAAACTCATGCAAAAGGCTGCGCACGACCCTTTGTATGCCGGACTTGGCGTCGCTGTGCACGATGCTGGAAATATCCAGCAGCAGCTGATGATCCCGTCCTTCAGGAAAGTTATAGGCAATACTCTTAGCGATTCGGATCAGCTCATCGTCAGATGCCGGAGAGCTGTCGAGCGCCGCGAGATTATCGATCAGGTGGCTGCGCTTGAATGCGTATCGCTCTTCGCGTGGGGCTATATCCAACGCTTCCAGCGCAGCCAGGGCCTTCTTCGCCGACTCATCCCAGGAAAAAGTGGCTGCCTGCACGGCCGCGTGCTCGATGAGCGTCGCTCTGAATGCCTCATCGTTCAGCGCCTGAGCCATTTTTTCGGCAATCGAGGTAACCGAAAACGGATCGAACAACGCGTCTTCAAATCCGATCACTTCCGGCACGCTGCTGCAGTTGGACCCGATGACTGCCGCGCCGCAGGCCATTGCTTCCAGCACCGGTAGGCCAAAGCCCTCGTGTGTGGACGGGAACACAAACAGCTTGGACATCGAGTAAAGCGCAACCAGTTCGTCATCTTCAACGTAGCCGGTCAGTACCAATTCATGGCTTTTCAGGCCGAAGGATTTTGCGTAGCCGCTGAGTTCTTCCCGCTGAGGTGGATGAAGTTTGCTGGCAATGACCAGTTGGTAAGTCTGGCGCAAGTCAGGCGCAAGCGTGCTGTACGCTTCGATCAGCCGGGCGAAATTCTTTCGGGGATCAAAGCCGCCTGGCGCAAACAATATGAATGGCTGGATGATTCCGAACTTGTTCAGCAGCGCGGAAGCTTTATCCTCGCCCAGCACTGTAGGTGCGAATTGATCACCAATGGCAGCCGAAATGTTGGCAATTTTTTCAAGCTCAATCGCCAGGTGTTCTGAGGCCTCAGAACGGGACGAATCGGAAATCGCCAACAGCAGATCTGCATTCTTCAGCCATTCTATTTTTCTGAAGTAATAGTCACGCAGCTCTGCGTTGGGCAAATACACGTCCTGATTCAGGAGCGGAATCAGGTCATAGAAAATGACAGCGGTCCGGTGCGCCGAATCAGTGGCGCCGACCGACGTGACTGCGCCCGCCCAAGGCCCCTCGAACATGCTGCTCACCAGAACCACATCAGGTTCCAGCGAGTTCAGAAACTCCTCACGCACGATCTCCGAAGCGCGCCCGGTCCATTGTCCGGGCTGTCGGTCATCGGGCACATCGAAGGTACGGATTCGATCTTCGGGAATCAGTTTTGAAAATGCGGCTTTCAGACTCGGGATGCTTTCTGGCAGCTTGCCGTTGAGCGCGATCCAGATCTCGTGGTCCTGCGCGTGCTTGGCGATCGCCAGGCTCAGCGAAAGGGAGTAACGACCAATTCCCCTGAAGCGACTTTCAGATTGCGCGCCCTGCAAATCAATAACGATACGCATCACTTACTTTCCTTGCGCTCAAGAGCATGTTTGAGTTCCAGATAAATATCAGCTTCACGCATGCTCAAAAGTGGCGTTCCGGACACAGGGCCGTTGCTGGCCGATACCGGAGCGCCCGAAATAATTGCAATCGCTGACAGCTTCGCTTTCAGCGATCTTGGAAGCCGGTTTGCGGCGATCACGGCAACGCGTTTCAGGCGGGGGCGAACGGCAACAAAGTTAATGGCGCGCAAGGCGAGCGAGCGCTTGAAACTGGTGGTCTGGCTTGTGGGCTTGCCGCCTCTGACCAGACTGGAAACTTTCCTCAACGGGTAGGTGATTTTCCAGGAAGCGCTGTGCACTACGGCGTTCAAGGCGCTGTCCGCGGCGCTGTGGTTGGCTTCAGCCTGGCTGAGCCTTGCCTGAAGCGCCTGTACCGTGGCTTCCAGCGAATCGTTGCGGGTCAGCAGTGCGCCGTTTTGATGAGCAAGGGCGCTGTTCTGGTCTCGAACAGACGACAGCTCAGTGTTGAGTTCTGTAAGGCGCTGAAGAAAATTTTCGGTCAGTGCCGAGACGCCGTCCATCTTCACCTCAAGATTCTCAAACCGCGTATCGATGCGTTGGTCATAGCGTGCTGCAAGCTCACCGGGGGTGATGCCAAATATCCGTGCGAACGGCTCATCGAACAGTGCCGCGACAGATTCAGGCGCGTTTTTCTGCGCCACGATGGCGTAGTCGGGGCTGGCACTGCCGAGCGCCGTGATCAGATCAATCGTCTTGTTCCGGTCGTGCAGCTCGGACTGCTCTTGCAGGCGCAACAGCTTGGTCCGGTCGAAACCGGTGAACTCGGTCAGGAAAGAAAGCAGCAGATGGGGTATCGGTTTTTCGTGGGTCGGGTCCATATAGAACCCGTTGGAGCCGACGAAAAGGTTCTCTGCGTTGGGCGTTTCCAGTATCAGCAAACCGCCGGGCTTGAGCACTCGAAGGGATTCGGCGATCAGTTCCTGCAACGCCGTAAACGGTATGTGCTCCACCAAATGGAAAGCACTGATGACCGAGAGGCTGTCGTCTGCGCGTTTTTTCAGTGCGCCGACCGCATCATCACGTTCGGCCGGGAGACCGCGCACGCGGCAGCCCTCCAGCATCCCTTCATCCAGATCCACGCCTGTGGCTGTGAATCCGGCATCGATGACCATCTCCAGCCATTCGCCGCGGCCACAGCCCAGGTCCAGCACGACCGGATCGGCTTCCAGCGCTTTAAGCGGTTCGAGAAACGGCAGATAGACTTTCAATCGTTCAAGGATCAACTCTCTGGAGCCGCGATGACGATCTTCAAACGCCCTGTAGAACGGAGCAACCATTAATTACACTCCACGGTAGGTGGCATCCATGCCATACCGATAAATTTCTTTTTGGAAACGTTGACCACGTTGAACACGAGCGCCAGGTCTCGCCATTCAAAGTTCTCGGCAATGTGTGTATCGGACGAGTGCAGCGCAACGGCGATGGAGTACGAGCCAACGCCCATATTGGCCGGGAATTTGAACTTGTACGCCAGCTGGGCGCCGGCTTTGACAGACTCAAGTTTGCATTCCAGGTGATGGGTGTTGGTGCCAAATACATCCTGCCCCAGGCGGTCCTTGATCACGTAGCCGACCACCAGTTCGGGCAAATCCACATTTGCCCGAACGTTGATCGCCAGACAGATCTCATCGCCAACGGCAATGTACTCAACGGCGGCGCCCTGTGAGTCATAGAGCGTCACGCTTTCGATAGAGGCTTCGCCGGTGCCGGAGCGTGTCTGGACGCCCGTACCCTCCAGCGTCACAACCTCCACCGTGCTGTTTTCTTTCTGCGCGATGATGGCGTTGTAGTAATCCATCACTTCTTCGGGCGGCCCGTCTTTGATCACGGTACCGTTATCAATGAGGATGGCACGGTTGCACAGCGCCTGAATCGAGCCACGGTCGTGGGACACGATCAGCAGCGTAGTGCCGGCCTGTTGAAACTCTTTGATCCGGCTGAAGCTCTTGTGCTGGAAGTAGCTGTCACCCACCGACAGTGCTTCATCGACAATCAGGATGTCCGGACGAAACGCAGTCGCCACCGAAAACGCGACGCGCATTTGCATGCCGCTGGAATAGGTGCGCACGGACTCATCGAAGTACTCGCCGATCTCGGCGAACGCCTCAATGTCAGCAATGACCTGATCGATCTGCTCAGTGGTGAAACCCATCAATCCGGCAGCGTGATAAACGTTTTGCCGGCCTGTGAGTTCAGCATTGAAGCCCATCCCCAATTCAAGGATGGCGGCGATTCTGCCGTTGACCTGTACGCGTCCCTCGGTGGGCTGCAAGGTGCCGGTGATCATCTTCAGCAGCGTTGATTTACCTGCGCCATTCTGCCCAACGATGCCAATCGCTTCGCCTGCGTCGATTGAAAAACCAATGTGGCGCAACACCCAGTGTTCGTGATTGGCGTTCACCGGCAGGTAAAACCACCGGGCAAAGCGCTGCCATTCGGAGCGGTAGGTGCGGTAGGCCTTCCCGACGTTTTCTACGATCAACAGGCTCATAGCGAATCCACCATCTCGGGCGCAGCACGTCTAAACAGAAACAAACCCAAGAGCATGAGTGCCAGGGCCACCAGCACCGTCATTGAAATCTGCTGCAAATCCGGTGCTGTCCTGTAAACCAGGACGTTGTGGTAAGCGCTGACGATTGAAAACATCGGATTGAGATTCAGCGTGCCGCGAAAGGATTCGGGAATGATGTTGATCGAGTAAACGATCGGCGTGAACCAGAACCAGATCTGCAGAATGATCGGCACGACCTGACCAATGTCACGGACGAACACGTTGAGTACGCCCAGTACCAGACCAATGCCGATGGCCAGGGATGTGACTGCCAACGTCAGCGGGATCAGCCACAACATCTCCAGGCTTGGCATCTGTCCCAACACGGCGAAGACAATGAGCACGGCGACGAACAACAAAAGATTGTTGAGCAGGCAAGACCCTACGACAACCACAGGCAGCGCGATGCGGGGGAACCTCATCTTCTTCATGAGGTTGCCGTTTTCGATGAACACATTGAGACAGCGCCCCACGATCTCCGAAAACAGATTCCACGCCAGAATCCCCGCCATCAAATACAGCGCATAGGCGTACTTGTTATCGATGCCTGGCAGCTTGGCTGCCAGTACGTTGGAAAGAATCAGCGCGTAAATCGCAACCTGCGAAAGTGGATGAATGATCATCCACAAGCCGCCCAGTTTGCTGCGGGCAAACCGAGCGATGAACTCATTGCGAATAGAGGTGGATATAAAGCCTCGGTATTCCCAAAGCCCCCTCAGCATTGCAAACATATTTATCCCTCAATGAGCCGTTCGATTTCCTGCACGCGCTGGGTAACCAACGACTCGTTTGCACGGCTCTCAACATTTAAACGCAGCAGCGGTTCGGTGTTCGATCCACGCAGGCTGAAGCGCCAGTCGGCGAATTCGACGCTGATGCCGTCGGTCTTGTCGATCGTCGGCTGCTGCGGCAGGTAGTGGCTCAAAATCTTGTCGATCACGCCTTTGACGTCATTGACGCGATAGTTGATCTCACCACTGCAGGGGAATGCGGTGATCCGCTCATCGACCAGCTGCGACAAGGTCTTGCCGGTTTTGCTCATCAGCGCGGCAACCAGCAGCCACGGGATCATGCCGCTGTCGCAGTAGGCGAAATCACGGAAATAGTGGTGGGCACTCATTTCGCCGCCGTACACCGCATCTTCCAGGCGCATGCGTTCCTTGATGAACGCGTGACCGGTTTTGCTCTGGATCGCGACGCCACCGGCTGCAGTGACCTGCTCGATGGTGTTCCACGTCAGGCGCGGGTCGTGAATGATCTTGCTGCCCGGATGCTTCAACAGCAGCACTTCGGCCAACAGGCCAACCAGGTAATAGCCTTCGATGAAGCGACCGGTTTCGTCGAAGAAGAAGCAACGGTCGAAATCGCCATCCCACGCCAGACCAATATCGCACTTGTGCTCAAGCAGCGCGTTACGCGTCAGCTCGCGATTCTCTGGCAAGAGTGGGTTAGGCACGCCGTTAGGGAAATTGCCGTCCGGCTCGATATTGATGAACACGAACTCCAGCGGCAAACGCGCAGCCAGTGCCTGCAGCGCAGGGCCGGCGGCACCATTGCCTGGGTCGGCCAGAATTTTGAGGGGTTTGAGCGCGGCGACATCTATATAGGTCAACAGGTGATCGATATAAGCGGTCTTGTCGAACACTTCCCGCACCTGGCCCACGGTTGCAGCGGCGTTCCCGATATCACCGGCATCCACGCGCACACGAATGGCATCCAGGCCGGTATCGCCACTGATAGGGCGAGAGTGCTCGCGCACCAGCTTCATACCGTTGTAACCCTTGGGGTTATGGCTGGCGGTGATCATGATCCCGCCATCGGCTTTCAGATGACTGGTGGCGAAATACACCTCTTCGGTGCCGCAAAGGCCGATGTCGAGCACGTCAGCACCAGCTTCGGTCAGGCCCTTGATCAGGGCATCCGCCAGCGCCGGGCTTTCAAGGCGCATGTCCTGGCCAACGACATACGTCTTGCCGTGTAGCTCGGCGACCAGGGCGCGACCTATCCGATAGGCGATATCGTCGTTGAGATCATTGGGGACTTGGCCACGGATGTCGTAAGCCTTGAAGCAACGGGTTTGAATAGGAGGGTACATATCGCTCACCTGATGAAATGCTCGTCCATGCAGTAGGCATGGACCGTTCGAGAGGGGATCGTAGCTTGAGTGACGAACCGATCCAGTGACCGCAGCTTCCCGCGGCACTGGATCAGGACAGGTTACCAGCGTTACTGGCCAGCGCGGCCGTAGACGTCTTCGAAGCGAACAATGTCGTCCTCGCCCAGGTAATCGCCACTCTGTACTTCGATCAAGATGAGGTCTATGACACCAGGATTGCTCAAACGATGCCTGTGGCCTGCACGAATGAACGTAGATTCATTGATGTTGAGCATCATTTCCTGGTCATCATTGACGATCAGAGCCATGCCGCTGACCACAATCCAGTGCTCGCTGCGGTGGTGATGCATCTGCAAGGACAGCGACGCCTTGGGCTTGACGACGATGCGTTTGATCTTGAATCGGTCGCCGTTTTCCAGCGTGGTGTAAGTACCCCACGGGCGATGCACGGTCTGGTGCAACTGATGCAGCGTGTGCCCGGATTTTTTGAGCTGCGTCACGATGTGTTTGACGTCTTGCGCGTGATTCTTGTGCGCAATCATCAAGGCATCGGCGGTATCGATGACCAACAGATCCTCAACGCCAACCAATGCTGTCAGACGATCTTCACTGTTCACATAGTTGTTGCGGGCACCGTGAGACAGCACTTCACCTTCGAAACGATTGCCGTTTTCGTCAGCGTGGGTCAGATCGCTCACTGCATTCCACGAACCGATATCGCTCCAGCCGATATCGCAAGGGATCGTCGCCACCTTGTCCGAACGCTCCATCAGCGCGTAATCGATAGAGATATCGGGGACTTGAGCGAACGAATCGGCGTCCACTGCCAGGCAACGATAGCCCTTGGCAGTGGTAACCCGGGAACGTCCCATAGAGGCGGCGGCTGCGCTCAAGACATCCGGCGCATGCCTGGCGAACTCCTCCAGCACCGCACCGACCTGGAAGCAAAACATGCCCGAGTTCCAGAAGTAGTTGCCGGCTGCGACATAGGCTTCAGCCGTTTTTAAATCAGGCTTCTCGACGAAGCGCGCAACCTTGAGCCCGCCTTCCAGCGCCGAATCGGCAGCTTCGATATAACCAAAGCCCGTCTCCGGATACTGCGGCTTGATGCCGAACGTCACCAGCCAGCCCGCTGCCGACAAGCGAACGGCCTTGGCCACAGCTGCGGCGAAGGCCGTTTCATCTTGAATCAGGTGATCGGCAGCGAGCACCAACATGTGCGCTTCGGAGCCATGGGCTTCCTTTAGCTGCAATGCAGCCAACGCCACGGCGGCGGCCGTATTGCGACCGAATGGCTCAAGGATGTAACCCAACGAATGCCCGGCGGTGTCGACGGTGCGGTACTCGTCTTCCGTCTTGAACAGGAGTTCGCGGTTAGTAACGGTGAGGATTTCGGATACGCCTTCCAGGGCAGACGCCCGCAGGAAGGTCTTTTGAATCAGATTCTGCCCATCGGGCAGCGTCATGAACGGCTTGGGGTGGGCTTCACGCGAAACGGGCCACAACCTGCTGCCTACGCCGCCTGACAAAATTACGGGAATCAAATCCATGTCGTGGAATCCTTAACGCATTTGTGTTGGCTGACTGAAGTGGTGATCAGAAGGAAGCTGAGCTGCCTCGTGTAACGGGCTAACGAATTCCGCTTCTTGAGCACTCGGGGTGAAACTCTAGGCCGTATCGCCAGAGATGGGCCCGCCCGACTGAGGAAGGCCGCTAGAATATCAGAGAAACAGGGGCAGGCTGCTGAGGATATGTGGCGGAAAACCCCGGGTTGAGTGCTCCGGCCGACGGGGCACAACTGCTTTGCGGAGTAGCAGGGGTTAGTCCTCTTTAATTGGGGGCATGTTTGAGCGTCAAGCTGATGGTCGAAAGAATAGAAATAGCTATGTCACGCATCCAACCAACACAAAGACAGCGGAGTGCAAAGGTTGTATTTGTCGCGTTGCAGGAACGCGACATTGGCATCATTTAAAAAACTTTATGATACGTCTGCCTCAGTAATGAGGTTGGCGGTGATAGCTTTGCCGATCAGCTGTTTTGCTGTGCCCACTATTTCTTTACCCGATTCTTTATAAGCTTTGAACGCTGCTAAAAAAACGGTTTTGTCGTTAAGTTTCAAGCCGCATTCGAGATACTTGAGGCTCAAATCAACTTTAATAATCTTGTTGGCCGAAAATTTCTGATATATGTTTATAAAGTCTTTGTAGTGATTGTTTTTAAAGCAATATGCGACATATTCCATTAATGTCATTCTGGCCTTGGCCTGGTCGATAGTCAGTCCTTCCTTTTTTCGCCATTCAATCACTTCTACTGATTTACGATATAGTCTGCCTGCGGATGTAAGCCTGCCTCTAAGTGCTGAGTTCTGCGCTGCGTACATCCATGTCACCCCAGACTTGTATCGATTTTTTCTATACAGATTCAACAGTTGAGCGTGATCAGAATTGCTGTTTATCAGAGAAAAAATGAAGTCAGATAGAATGCCAGCTTCGTTGAGTACGGCAAACACCTCATGGCCAGAAAATGTAAGGCTTACCATTTTCGCATGTCGGATGTTTGAGGAAACAATTTCCGCGTGTCTGTTATCTAAGTCATGATGCCGGTCATAGATGACTGTAGTGTTCATTGGCTGGTTCGCTTCCGAAAGCCAGGCATCAGACTTAAATTCTATTTTTTCCCAAAATTGAGAGAATCTTTTATCAAACTCTGCTTTTTCGCCAGTAACTGCGGCCTGCGGGGAAATTGATATAACATCCGAACATTCTAGATAGTTAGAGTACTTCAGAGCGGCGTATCCGCCCATACTGACGCCGTAAACCACAACTTTTTTGAATTTTTTGCAGAACAGCCTTATTAGGTCAATTGCATCTTTTACATACTCATACTGGTACCAGTGGTTCCAGGTAGGGATCACGTAAATGCATGAGATTTTCCGGCTTTGGAAAAAATTTCTGCCAAACCCGCTATCTTGATTTGGAGAGTGTTTTTCGTCTACGAGCGGGGAAAACGAGATGACCAATAATTCGGAGTCATAGTAATCATTGGTCACTATTACATCGGCGTTTTTATAATATAACTCCATGCCTGGCACTACCTGCTCTTTCAAAACTGTAAAATACCGCACAAGCTAGACTACCGCCAGTGCCCTAATCCAAATAACCTGACCTGTTAACCCGTCATAATGGTGTTCAGGCGACAAGCGGCTCAACACCCATGCTGGACAGCTGTAACCTCAAGCGTCCAAGAGAGTCGTTCACGGGTCATTTCGGCTTGTCAAGATCCGCCTGTTGAATAGTCGGTTTGTTCCGACACTCGCCTTTTGCGCTAGACAGTTCTACCTCAAGTTCGGCGAGTCGCTCCTCGAGCTTATGGATTCTCTCTTTTTGGTTGCCAACTAGCGCGAGAGCCGAGTCTAAATTGGATTGATCAAACGGCTCGTGACTTACAGCCGCTCCGTTCTGCTTTTGTTTGGGCACGTTATTAAATGTGTCTGCAACCTGTTTTACCGGCGCTACGGATTCATGCGTGCCTACTACCCGACGTCGACCAAGAATATTAAACTCCTTACCCCGTTTTCTTAGTATGCACATGGAGTTTACAAACTCAATGGAGTGTAATTCTGCAAGGAGTGATTCAGACAGCTGGGAGGTTATACCGAAAGGCTTCAAAACTTCCAGTCTGTTAGAGTCGATTCCCCAGTGTTCAAAATTCAGAATGTCTGTCAACGTTTTAAAAAAGGACATCGACGACTGAGGATGGCCAAGCCCCCCCTGAAATTGCTCCCAATAACTGCAATGGAGGTCTTCAACAATATATATGCCATCGATGTCCAGTCGGGGGAATAAATTGCAAAAGGTTTTTATAATGTCCGAGCTCGTATGGGAACCATCGTCGATAACTATGTGAAAGTTATTTCGGCCGTTCAATATGCTTTCTAATGTTTCTGGTTCGGTGACGTCCCCGACAACCAGCCTAACTCGTTCGTCAGCGTACACTAATTGGGAACACAGTGGGTTAATGTCACAACCGACAATTGCTTCTGCGGCAGAGAAGTATTGACTCCATATTTCCAGCGAGCCTCCATTCTGAACGCCGATCTCTACCAAGCCAATTGGCTTATCCCTCAAAACAGAAAATAATCGTTCATATTCTGCGAGATATAATTCCCACTTGTCTGACACGAGACCCGTATGTTGGTTGTACAGGTTTTCGAGAGAGGTCGATACATTCATTTGTCTTCTCCGGTGTACTACTCCCCCGTGTGCACGGCGCACTCGAGGGAGTACTCAGTCAGCTTACAGAGTTAAGAAGATCTGTTGGGCACTGTTTTTTGGCTGATCGACCGCAAGCAGTTCGACGAGCTTTTGATCGAAATTAGATACGCTGAACGCTTCCAGGTTACCAGTAACCGGTTTTTTGAACTCTAACTCGCTTAGTTCTTTAGGCCCGCGGAAAAATGACCCTGAGGTCATCGATTCCAATACGGTCGCTAAGCCGATATTGGCAAATATCGCCGTAGGGATACCATGGATTTCGTAGTCTACAAGACAGGTCGATACAGTAGTTATGCCGGCCTCCGCATGCTCAATAACTTCTTCGGTCGTATCGATTGAGTGAAAATAGATATCCTTGTCATGGCCGTATCTGAAGATGTTTGGCGGTTTCGCCCCATACATATTGTTAATCAGATTTATACCGTTAAGCTCGGCAGAGTGATGGCACCAGATAAACATTCTTTCGGGGTTTGACTTCGCAAGTTCAAAGATCGACTGCGCAAGTACGCGCTGATCGTCAAAATTATAAAGATACCAGTTTGTGTTGGTAGTGATAACAGTGTATTTAGGTACTGACACGCTATGAGTATGCTTTATCTTCTCAGGCCTGTTCCGAGGGTAGCCGATTCCGCTGTTATCGAACCAGCTGATTTGATGGTCCGCAAAAGAGGGTATAGGATAACCGCCGCCAAGCGTATGAGATGCGGTGTTCACGAACTTAGAATCATCTACTAAGTTAAAGCCCCATTGGTAAAGGCCGTGAGGAACCTCGATGATCGGGATGTTTCCGGCAATACAAGCTTTCAAAATCGAGATTATTTTGACATTGAGAACAGGGCTGATGTGGCCAACGGTGGTGATCGCAGCAGTAAAGATCGTTGTGAGCATAATAACGGATTTAAAATCAGACGTTATTTTTGCGTTTTTAGGCAGTTCGTAGTCGGTGAGAAAGTTGTATTCTTTCTGGACGTTGTTTATATAAATTAGAAAGTCGAATTCTGATCCGATGATGGAAAGCAGCGCCAATTCTGCTTGAGAAAGATTGTTGGTTATGTAAAGAAAAGTTTTCTTGGAGGGCGATTTGCGTGCCGCCTCCGATCTGATGATGCTGTACATTTAACCCTCCAAAGTATAATTTTGTATGACCGAGGACAGAGCTGCCAGGGAAATATTGCGTAGTTCGCCCGGATTGTTTAGCAGTTCTTTTAGTTGGTTATACCAATCAGTCTGCGTTTCACAAAGCCAGCCATTCTCCCCGTGCTTTATGACATCTTTGAATTCATTCAGCGGACTAGCGATGATTGGAACGCCCTGTGATCCACATTCGATGAACTTAATGTTGGATTTTGCAGTGTTAAAAATAGTATTTTCCAGAGGCGCCAAAGCAATGTCATGCTGCGCGATAACTTTGTACATTTCTTTAAGGGATAAGCGTGGAATAATAGTCACATGCTTATTGTATAGGGCGATAGGTTGAGTGTTTCCACCGGTATTTCCGAGAAAGGTTATTTCAAAGCTGTCCGGGTGTTCCTGGGCGAGCTTTATAATTGCGCCTTGTACTATAGAATAGTCTTTTTTATGTGTGGCTGTTCCAGACAGGTACAGGATTTTTATTTTTCTATTTTCTACGTCTTTTAGGCGTTCAATGCACGTGTTTTCATGTGCGACCATTGATCGCATAATTTTGTTTTTTACGACTTCGACAGGTTTTTCCAGATTTATCAGCGCTTTCGCAATGACTGGTGTGCTGCACCGATAAGCATCTGCGTACAGCAGAAAGGAAGACTTGTTGATCAGGCTCTTTCTGGCTTCTTCGATGGACGTACCGTCGGATGACCTGACATGTCCCAAGTACTCTGCATGCTCGGGAAGCAAGAGGTCATCATAATCAAGAATAACTTTAACGCCAATGTTGCGGGCCAGTTCGATTAGATAAAAGGCAGTTTCTGTCTTTTCGGGTCTTGAAAAAATCATTTCCTTACAGTTAAAAACAGCTCGGACGAGTTTTGAAATTTCTGTCTTTCCAGAGTAGACGAGATTGTTCTGGTAGGTGAGTGACTGAAACAGGCACCTATAAATGAACGAGCCATCTCGGATTTCCGCACTTGATACCAAAAGGGTCGTATTGCTTTTGATGTCAAATTTTTGCGGGTGGTTCAATAGGCCAACTCTCGAAAGTTCCCGCGCTTCAGTATGTCCATACGTGAAATAGTGCTCAGCAGCATGCATGCCACTGGCCGCTACATCTTTGTACTTCGCGAAATACTTATTATTGTCAATCAAGCACTTATACAGATATTCAGGATCAATGTCCGGTCTATCGCGCATCAACTGGCTAACGAATTTCTTTGATGGATTAGGTATTTCCGGAGCCGGTTTTGTAGGCTTTGCAGGCTGCGCTGGTTGTAGTGCTTGTACAGTTTGTACGGCTTGCACAGCTTGCTGGTCCTTTACGCTTTGAATGTCCTGAACCGTTTGGACTTCTGGCGTGGGTACTTTAGGAGTAGCAGTAGTGACTTTTACGACTTTTTTCGTTCTTTTCATTGGGGGTGTCTGCGGTTAAAGCGGGCTGTTTTCCCGACGTTTCAAAAGGGAGCTATGACTGCTCAAATTCTGTAGTTTTAGCCACCAACACATGTATTAATTAAGCATTCGAGCCTCGGCATCATTATCCATTCTCAACGCCATATCTCTAGGCGGCATCGCCAACCCCCCATAAGGCCCACTCAAATAATCCAGGCTCAATGCCGGGTGATAGTGCGGATCGCTTTGTCCTGCCGCGAACCACCGTTGTACAAATCCTTGCTGCTCGCGCACGGCGCGGGCGCGTTTTTCGGCGCTTTCGTCTTTGCCGCGGCTGGCAGATTCCGCATGTATCAGTTGGGCAAAAGGGGTCCAGATCAGGTTCAAGCCTGCTTGCTGTATCCGCAGGCAGAAGTCGACGTCGTTGAACGCCACCGGGAAGGCGTGTTCATCCAGGCCATTCAACGCTTCGTAAACTGAGGTGCGGACCAGCAAGCAGGCTGCGGTCACGGCGCTTTGGCGGCGGGTGATCTGGTTCATGCCCAGATAGCCTGCGTCGCGTTCTTCAAGGTTGTTGCCGGTGTGCGCGGCCAGTCCGTTCACGCCGACGACGACGCCGCCGTGCTGCACCATGCGGTTGGGCCACAACAGTTTCGCGCCGACCGCCCCGACATTGGGGCGCAGGAGTTGGCTGACCATTTCTTTCAGCCATCCCGCTTCGATGATTTCGATGTCGTTGTTGATCAGTCCGATGATCTCACCGCTCGCGTATTCGACGGCCCGGTTGTTGATCGCCGAGTAGTTGAACGGGTAGGGGTGGTGCAGCACCTTCACGCCCCGGGCTGGCAGCTGCGCCAGGTACTCCAGGGTTTGCGGATCGCTGGACTGGTTGTCGACGATGATGATTTCCAGGTTTGGGTAATCAGTGTCGTTGAGCAGCCCTTCGATGCAGGTGTGCAGCAGTTTGTATTGGTCGCGCGTCGGGACGATCAAACTGACGCTCGGCAGTGCCTGGGGCAGTGGCCAGTGTGCGCGAAGCAGTGACGGGAATTGCGCCAATGCTCGGACCGTGGCCCCGGGCTCAAGGGACTGACACAACCAGGCGATTGCCTGATGGCGGTCCATCGAGGGCCAGGCTTGTTCGGGGCTGGCCGGGGTTCGGTGATCGCGGTGGTAGAGCACCTGTGGCAGGTGCACGACGCTCGCTTCCAGCTTTTCCGTGGCCAGGACGATACCGGCAATCAGGAAGTGCCAGTTCAGCGATTGCAGCTCATCGGTCGGTGAAAGCAACGACAGTGCAGCGCGCACTATTTCCACGCCGAAGATCGCGCCGGGAGTAAAGATGTCCGCGCCGATAAATAGGTCCACATCCCACACCGGTTTGAGCCACGGCAGGCTGCGTTCGCCTTGCGGGCCGTCTCGGTCGCAGTCGGCGTAACCCCAGGCGATGCCTTCCTCAAGCAATCCTGTCAGGTGATCGAATGCGTACTTGCTCAGACGATCGCCGGCGGTCAGCGGCACGATGCAATCGCAACCCGCCTCGAGCAGCTCCGACAGTGCAGAGAGAAGGTTATCAGCCGATGTTCTGGCGACTTTCAAGGGCGTCGATTTGTGTGCGCGCAAACTGGCCAGGCTCACGCCTTCCAGCTCCATGTCGCCGTCGCTGAGCAGCAGCAGGCCGATCTTGCTGGTGGCGCGGCTGGTCTTTTCAGGCGCCAGGTCCTGAAACACTTCAAACCACTGCGGGTAGTGCTGGAAACCTGCGCTTTTGGGCGAACGCAGGGTTTGTTCCTTGGCGACCTGGGTCAACAGCGCCAAAGTTTGATCGTCAGGACCGGTCTGGTCGTGCAGCTTCAACAGACCTTCGAGCCCTTCGGGCCAGCAACAGAGTTTGATCGGGCTGCCCGTCAACGGCTGGCCCAGATCGTTTTCGATGTGCAGGGTGTGAAGCTTGCCGTCAGCGAGCTCCCAAGGCAGATCGAGGGTAAAGCCGTGATCGCTGGTGGCGCGATAAACCAGTGCCTGATGATGTGTGTCGCAGGACACGCGACCCAATACGCGGCTGTTTTCACGTACGGTCACTTCGACGTGTCGCTGCGGGGCTTCCGGGTCCCAGGCCCAGCCACTGATTCGCAGACCACCGCTGTGCCAGGCCTGCGACGCAACGGGCGCCGGCTCTTTGTTAGGTAACGCTGGAAGCATCAAGTCGCCTTTCAGGCTGAAATCCTGATTGGCGACCCGAGCGCTGATGTGGCGCGCATCGTCCAGCCAGGCCTGGCGCAGTTGTACGCCGAAGCCGTGGAATTCATCGCCCAACTCGGCGCTGGACTGAAACTGATCCGCGCGCACAAGGGCGACGCACGCACCATCGATCAGCACTTCAACGACCAGGCGCTGATCAGGCTGGCTGATGTCCAGTGCCCAGCCTTGCAGCACGTCACCGTACAGGCCGGTGATTGCGCCGCGCAGGGTGGCAGGGGAAACCAGTTGGCCGATGGCGGATGGCTTGGTTACGACTTCTTCTGACATCAGGCCCGGCTCGGTGAAAGTGGTAATGAGTGAATGGAAAACGCGCCCGCTTCATTGGCAACCGGACCTGGCATCGCATACAGCGGCAGGCCGACGGATGCTGCCAACACGGGTGCCTGCCAACTGGCGCCGGGGTTGGGCTGCAGGCTCAATGCGCCTTTGCATCCCGCCAAGGCCAAGCTGTCGGCAAGGGTCAGCCCGACCACCGTTGGCAATGCATGAACTGCGCCAGTGCCCAGCAAGGATTTTTGCCAGGCGCTGTCCCCGTGGGCGAGCAGCATCACTGGCAGGTTTTCGCGGGTGATACGCCGGCCAAGCTCCAGCCATTTGTTAGCCAGGTGCAGGTCGTGCAAGGCGTCGGCGATCAGCAGGATATGAGGCGGCGGTTTGCTGGCCGGGAACGTTTTGCGTTTGGCGTCGATGACCATTCGCGCGTCCGGCAGCGCTGCGGCATAGCGTTTTTGCAGCGCCTTCCACGGCAAGTGAACACTGCGCGCATGGCGGGCAAACGCCGGCCAGTCACGAGAGCTGTCCTGACGCAGCAGCTCATCGTCGCGACAGATGATCCGATAGGGCTTATCGAGCTGTGCTGGCAGCTCAAAGAGTGGCGCAGGGCAGCGAGCCAGTTGCTGAAAGATCAGTTCATCGAGCGGCAATGTCTGCAGGTCTTCGATCAAACGTTCGCTGTCTGCCGGCAGCTCGTAGTCGAGGCTGAGCAGCAACGGTTGCACCTGTGCAGTGAGCGTGACAATCGTACGCGTGCCTTGATGACGCCAATTCAGGCTCAGCGGTGCATCGATCCGGGCATCGCTTTGCAGGTGCAGCTGCTTGATGCCCAGCGCTGGCCATACGCAATCCGGGCTGTTCGCCATCAGTGCCGGTAGTTGCGTCAGCCGTGCACGCTGTAATGCCTGACGTGCAGGCTTGAGCGGGTCGCGCAGGCAGAAGTCCTGATAGCGGGCCGAGGCGTCCGGGTAGCGCTTTTTGAGAATGGCGTTGTTGTGTGCGACGCGCAGGGCTTTTTCGTCGCCGAAGGAAATGCCGCCCTGGTGGGCAACGAACACCGCCGGTGCCCCCATGTGACGCCAGCCCAGAGCGCGAGCGCGCAAGCACCAGTCGGTTTCTTCGCCATAGCCGCGCAGCAGGTGGACTTCGTCCAGGTAGCCTACGGCTTCGATCGCGCTGCGCTTTATGTAGAGGCAGAAGCCACAGCCGGTTTCGATTTCAATCGGCGGGCTATTGGCCAACTGCGCCATGTTGTCGAGCACTGCTTGCTCTTCGGCAGTGGGCATTGATTGGCTAACGCGGCTTACGGGAAAGCTCATCAGCTCGCCGTTATTGGTGAAGGGCGTTACCGAAGCGATGTCTTTTTCGCTGTAGGCCACGCTGCGTAAACGATCGAGCCAGTTGCCGTGCACTCGCGTATCGGCGTTGAGCCAGACCACGTCGCGCTCCGGGCTTAAGGCCATGCCGCGATTGACGTTGCGGATGAACCCCAGATTCACCGGATGTTGCACATGTTCGATTTCGCCCGCAGCGGCCAGCGCCTGCAAAGCTTCGCGCAGGGCGGGGTTGGGCGTGGCGTCGTCGAGGACAACCAGGCGATGGGCCGTGCGATTGAGCGAGCGGTTGCGCAGCACGCTGTGCAGGCATTCCATCGTTTCTTCGTAGCCGTCATAAACCGGCACGAGAATGTCCACCGGTTCCTGGCGGCTCAGGTTTTTGCTGACAGGCGTCGGCGGGTGGAAGGCGGGCAGGTTGGACAGTGGGCTCCCGGCCAGCGGCGTGCCGTCATCGAAACGTACGTGCAAGGTTTGCGCAGGATTGCTGATGCGCACGCGGATTGCGCCATGCGTTTCTGTCAGCCCGGCCTTGCTCAACAGCGGATGCGGCTGGTCGGCCAGGGTGCGGGTGCGCTCATCGTTGGAGTCGATATTGAGCTGCACGACTGACTTGGGTGCCTTGAGGTTGACGGCCCAACCCACCACTTCTTCGCTTTGGGGGTGAAAGCGCACGACGCCGATAACCTCAGGGGCATCCGGTTGTGCGGCCAATAAGCCCAGCAACAGAGCCAGTTCGGTGGCGTCATCGATTTCAGGAAGGCGAGCCAGGATTTGTTTGCGCAGTTTTACCGGTGTTTCCGTTCTGCTGCGCGCTTGCCACAACATGATGCGCAACGAAGGATCGGCCGGCATCTGTTGCCAGGCGGCCCCCAGTTGCTGCGCGGCGAGTCCTGGTTGCTGTTGGGCAAGGATGCTGCGGCCTGTCAGGGCGCGGATGTCCGCTCGGTCAGGCAAAGCGTGGGCGGCACCACTCAAAAACAGAAAGGCGTGATGAGGACGTTGCTGCTGAATGGCTTCGATGCCTTTCCAGATCAACGCTTCAGGGCGGTATTCGGGGGTTTGTAGCGCTTTATCGAGAAAAATCACGGCGTTGCCATGCTCGCCATTCGCGCGTGCACGGTGGAATTTGTCCATGAGCGTTCCACGCTCAGGCGCTTTGGTTTCTGACATTGCCATGGGGAGTTCGCAAAAATAATAAAGAGGGGCGCCCGAAGGTGCCCCTTTTTCAAATACCCCCAGCCTTGCGGCCGGAGGTACTCAGCATTGCAACGGTGCGAGGAGTTAAACCGCGCCGTGTACTACAACCACGTTAGTGATGTGGTCTTGTGCTTCTGGCGAACCAACGATGGCGATAGCCACGTCAGCCTGGGTAGTGCCTTGATCCAGCGAAGCGACCCATTCAGCTTTGTAAGCATCTACATCGCCTTCTGGACGGCCCAGAGCGTTGGTGTACAGCGATTCAACGAATTCAACGTTGGCGTGGTGAGACGCTTCCGCCGAACCGAAGATCTGACCTGCAACTTCTGCACGGGTGCTGCCAGCGATCAGCTCGCCAACCCAGTGACTTACATCATCACCTTGGGTAGCACGGCCCAGAGCGGAGTCGTACAGCGATTCGATGAAGCTGGCGTTGTCCTGACCATTGGTCTGGGCTTCGGCAGAAACAGCGATCTCGCCAGCAACTTGACCTTGAGTCTTGCCGCTTGCCAGTTGATCCAGCCAGAAAGTCTGGTCTGCAGCATCAGCAGGACGATCCAGCAGGGAGGTGTACAGGCCTTGGACGAAGTCGTCATTTACCGAGTTTTTGTACTCAGTAGAAGCCAGGAAGCTTTCAGTGATCGAGGTCAACGAAGTACCGTTGTTGATCTCGTTGCTGAACAGCTCAGCGCCGCCGTTGTCAGCGTCGCGACCCAGCAGGCCTTCGTACAGACGCAGAGCCGATGCTTCAGCTTCGGTTTCAACAATTGCGATGGTGTGGCCGTCAGCGAAGGTGACGAACTCGCCGCCCTGGATGGTTACGGAGTTGGTGTCGCCACCCAGTTCCAGGAAGCTGCCTTTAACCGATACGTCGAAGTCAGCCAGGTTGCCCTGAACTTCGATCGAATCGCGGCCAGCACCAGCCAGGATTACATCGTTGCCCAGACCGGTAACAATAGTGTCGTTGCCAGCACCAGCTTCGATGTGGTCATCGCCTGCGCCGCCAGTTACTACGTCGTCGCCGCTGCCGGTGATCAGAACGTCGTTACCCAGGCCGCCGTCCAGAGTGACGTTGCCGCCGCCCAGTACAGTCAGGGTGTCGTTGCCATTGCCGCCGTTAACGATGATGTCGCTAACTGCTGCAACGCGTGCCAGAGAAGAAGCTTCCTGGCCAACGGTCAGGCTGACGTCAGCATCGCTGTCGATCAGGATAACTTTAGCGTCAGCAACGCTTTCTGGCAGAACCAGCTTGGCTTCGTCGCCAGCAGCGCCGTCAACAGTGATAGCCAGTACGTCAGGCGAACCAGTGGTAACTGGTGCAGTAACGCCGTCCCAACCAGCAACGTTTACGGTTGTCGCAGTGTCCAGACCCAGCAGGGAGGAGATTGCGGCAGCGGTAGCAGCAGAGATTGCTACGTTGTTGTTGATAGCGGAGCTGAAATCAGCGGATGAAGTAGGGGTATCGTATTGCAATGCCATGAGTCATTTCCTGCCATATCAGGCCAGTTGGCCTATGTTGCTATCTGTCTGCGTAGTCGCAGGTTTTTCCCTAAGAGACTTATGGCGGAGAGCGTTGATCTCAGTTTTGGGAGTAATCGAAATCTGAAGAGCTACCAGCGGCTCACTGCCACTGGGTCCAAAAAGCATTTGTTCAGGCACGATGGGCTGCTTGGCACCACCTGCAAATACGGCGTAGCCGGTCAACTCGTACTCGTTGCGCTCAGGACCGGTAAGGCCAAAGCCAACAGCAACGAGCGAGGCGCCTTTGGCGCGAGCGCCGGTGAAGCTGCCACTCAGGACTTTTTGACTTGGGCCCGCACCGGCAATGGTGCTGGTGTACACCAGATCAGTGCCCTCGGGCTTGTTAACCCAGGCAATGGAAAAGCCTTCAATACGTGTCGCTGAGTTTTCGTCGCCCAGCCACTGATCGGTCACGCAGATCTCTCCGGTGTCATGGAGGTGTCCGGTAAGCTTCAATACAGCATTGGCTGGAGCGGTTTTGGAAAATGCGACAGCCTCGGGAGCAGGCTTGGCGGGCAGGAAATTACGCATGATGGCGGCGGAGGTGTCGATGCGATCAATGCGCAAATCGACGGGATCGACCTCGACGTCGGCCAGGTAGTATTCGGTAATCAGAACGGTCGCTACACCACTTTTCACACGACCGATGATGCAGTCGCCAAGCTTGGTGAGCATGTTTTTACTGACGCCTTCTCCAGGGAAGAAGTCGATCACGCCTTTACCTAGCGGCGCTTGCTGCAATGCGATGAAGACACTTCGTTCAGCGATGGGCTGTGAGGCGTAGCGAAAAATGTACATCCCAGGCTCGAGCAGAGTCACACGGGAAGTGATTTTCAGGCCATCTAATTTTTGCGACTGCACTCAATAAGCTTCCTTCTTATCCCAAGCTGAATGTAACGGGTCATCTGCAATTGACCGACTCAGCTAAACGCAGGTACTGCCCAACTTCAGTGATGCTGCATGGCGCATTGGTGGCTACCACCGAAGGCCGAGATTAATTCATCCGTGGGAATTGTCAACCGCGAGGGTAGGAAAATTCTTCCGTTCGGATGGATTAATAGTTGGAGGGCGCATTTATTTCAATCTTGGTCTGAACGCGTTGCCGCCTGTCCGGAGGGTGGAACTTTAGACATAAAAATCGTTCTGCCAAGACCCAGGACATGCTCCCGTTCTGGTCGTCGCATGGTCGATTCGCAAAAGGGGTTCCAGAGCTGTGGATGCGGCGTGTTCAGCTCCGGATATCTGCGCCTTTTAAGCGCATGCGGCGGGGCATTTTGGTGCGATAACAAGCTCATTTCGTTGGAAAAATTCAGCGGCTGAAGGCTCTATTTCAGGCATCTCGGCGCAAGGCATGGTTAGGCATCACTTCTTGGGCCATGAATCGAATTTTCGATGACCAACCCCATATCCACACTGCTATGCCAACCAGCTGATGTCGTTGAGGCATCATCTGAAATGAGCCGTAGCGCTGCCGGTATATCGTGACAGTGCAGATTTGGCAGTGTTCCCGTCACAATCAGATAAAATTTATAAATTTAAATATATAGCGCCAGCTTGCCTGTTACTGACCCGAAGCTTTCAACAAATGGAAAGTGCTGGGATATATAACTTTCAATTATGTTTGAATAAAAATCGCACATTTCGATAATCAACTAACTATATAAGCAAACGTTCTAGACGCTTGCATCGGTGATAAACCTAAAAAAATATTCATGAATTTCTGCCGAACGGATAGCGAATTGGTGGCGCTTGAGTGCTGCCTCACTCAAATGTGGGTGGTACACTGCGGCGCTTTCGCAGCCTCCCCCTCATCAGTATGGATTCTATGAGTCGCTCACACGAAAATAATCTGCAAGCCGCCTTGAAGGCTTGTAAGGGCAGTTTTTTCTCAGTGGGCTTTTTCAGCCTCTTCGTCAATGCCCTGATGCTCGCGCCCACCTTTTACATGATCCAGGTTTCCGGACGGGTAGTACCCAGTGCCAGCACCTCAACGCTGATCATGTTGACCCTCATTCTTTCTATATTGATGCTCACGCTCGGCTCGCTGGAGTGGGTGCGCTCGCGGATCATGGTGCGTGTGAGCAATCGGCTGGATGTGTTGCTCAGCGGTGATGTTTACCGCGCCAGCTATAAAAAGGCTTTGAGCAGTGGAGGCATGGACGCCTCGGCCCAGTCGCTCAATGACCTGACGTCGCTGCGCCAGTTTTTGACAGGCAACGCTCTGTTTGCGTTTTTCGACGCACCCTGGTTGCCGATCTACACGGCGGTGATGTTCCTGTTCCATCCCTGGTTTGGCTGGATGACAGTGGCGTCCGCCGTCGTGCTCGTGACCCTGGCTTTCCTCAATCAGCGTTACACCGGTAAAGCCATTGCCGAGGCAAACAAGCAAAGCCTGGCTGCCACGTTGCAAACCACCAAAAGCCTGCGTAACGCCGAAGTGATTGAGTCCATGGGCATGCTGGACACACTGATGGGGCGCTGGGCGGTGCGTCAGCGTCGGGTGTTGGTGCTGCAGTCGCAAGCCAGTGACAAGGGCGGGATCATTACCTCGATTTCCAAGACGTTTCGCACGTGGGCCCAGTCGATCATGTTGGCGCTTGGGGCCTATCTGGTCGTCACCCATGAAATCAACCCGGCGTTAATGATGGCGGGCTCATTGCTGCTTGGTCGGGCATTGTCCCCCGTGGACCAAATGATCGGCAGTTGGAAAGGCTTCGTCAGCGCGCGTATGCAGTACGAGCGTTTGAACGCCACCCTGGAGAAACTCCACGGCGAACCTGAGCGCATGTCGCTGCCTGACCCCGAGGGGCACATCCAGGTTGAGAATCTGGTCATCGCGCCTCCGGGCGCCAAAGCCGCAGTCATTCGCAACATGAGTTTCGTCGCAGCCGCCGGCAGTATCGTCGGCATCGTCGGGCCCAGCGCCGCCGGTAAATCCACGCTGGCACGTGCGCTGCTGGGTATCTGGCCGCCTCAGCACGGGACGGTCCGCCTGGATGGCGCCGACATCAGTGCCTGGGACAAAACCAAACTCGGGCCGCATCTGGGTTATCTGCCGCAGGACATCGAACTGTTCGAAGGCAGCATCAGCGACAACATCGCCCGGTTTACCAAAGTCGATCCGGAGAAAGTGGTCCTGGCTGCACGCACCGCTGGCGTCCACGAAATGATCCTGCAATTGCCGGATGGTTACGACACGGTGATTGGTAGCGAAGGCGTCAATCTTTCCGGGGGGCAACGCCAACGCATCGGTCTGGCCCGCGCCATCTACGGCAGCCCGCGTCTGATTGTTTTGGATGAACCCAACTCCAACCTGGACGAGGTCGGCGAACGTGCGCTCAGTGTGGCACTGCAAAAGATCAAGGAAACGGGCGCCACGGTGTTCATTATTTCCCACCGCCCGAGCATCCTGTCGCGGCTTGACCGGATCATGGTGCTCAATGCCGGCGTCATCACCATGTATGGTGCCCGCGAGCAAGTGATCGCCGAGCTCGCTCAGCAGCAAGCCAAGGCCCAGCAGCGTGTCGCTCCAGCTGCGCCAGCCGCTCCTGTGGCCACCGATGCCCCGCAGCCAAGCGCGTAAAAGGAAGTTATAGATGACCAGTAATGCGCTTACCGTGCTCGACGAACCCTCTGAAGACATGCCGACGTCCGACCGGGGCATCCGGCGAATCGGCATCACCATCGTATTAGTGACGTTCGGCATTTTCGGCACATGGGCTGCGTTGGCGCCCTTGGGCAACGCGGTCTACGGCACGGGGCTGGTAACCGTGCAGACCTACCGCAAGACCGTGCAGCATCTGGAAGGCGGCATCGTCAAAGAGCTGCTGGCACGCGACGGCGACACCGTTCGCAAAGGCGATCCACTGATCGTGCTGGACGAGTCGCAGTTGAGTTCCGAGTACGAATCCACTCGTAACCAATTGATCACCGCCAAAGCCAAAGAGGCTCGCTTGCGAGCTGAGCGTGACGATCTTCCGGCCGTTCCGCCGTTGGTCATCAGCGGCGTGGAAAGTGAACGCGCACGGGAGGCTATCGATGGTGAAGCCCAGGTATTCAAAGCCCGGCACGATTCGCGTCTCGGTGAAATCTCCGTGCAGCAGGAGCGTGTCGGCCAGCTGAAACAGCAGATCCTGGGCCTGAACGACATGATCCGCACCAAGATCAATCTCGAAAAATCCTACAGCGGCGAGATCACCGAACTCAAAGACCTGCTGTCTCAAGGGTTCGTCGACAAGCAGCGTTTGCTTGAGCAGGAGCGCAAGCTGGACATGCTCAAGTCCGAGGTGGCCGATCACCAGTCGAACATCACCAAGACACGCCTTCAGATCAATGAAACCGAGCTGCAAATCATCCAGTTGAACCAGAAGTTCAGCTCGGACGTGGTCAAGGATTTGAGTGACGTGCAGGCCCAGGTGTTCGACCTGCAAGAGAAGTCATCGGCGCTTCAGGATCGGTTGTCCCGCGTGGTGATTCGCGCTCCGGAAGACGGCATGGTGCTGGACATGAAGGTGCACACCATCGGTGGCGTCGTCAGCCCGGCTACTCCGTTGCTGGATATCGTGCCGGAGTCCTCCGAGCTGGTGGTCGAGGCCCATGTGTCGACCAATGACATTGACCGCATTGCCGTGGGCAAGCTGACGGATGTGCGTTTCAGCGCGTTCAACAGTGCGACGACGCCGGTTATTCAGGGCGAAGTCACGCGTGTCTCGGCTGACCGCCTGACCGATGAGAAATCCGGTGACGGCTATTACCTGGTGCGAGTCAAGTTGACCGACGAAGGCAAGGCCCGCCTGGGTGATCGCAAGTTGCAGCCGGGTATGCCAGCCGAAGTCCTGATCAAGGCCGGCGATCGGACCATGTTGGAATACTTGTTGAAACCTGCGCGCAACATGTTTGCAAAATCGATGATCGAGGAATGATCCAGGTGCGTTTTTTTTCTGGTTTTTTGCTTGGTGTGATTGCGGTACAGGTACAAGCGGCTCAGCCCGTGGCACCTCAGTCAGTCAGTGCTTCGACGTACTCGCTGGATCTGATGACGCTCTATCGCGAGTCGCGGCTGGAGGATCCCCGGATTCTCGCCGCCTACGCCAGGGCGCGTTCTGCTCGCGAGCAGGAGCGTGAGGCCTTTGGCACTCTTTTGCCGCAAGTTAGTGCGAACGCCAACGGCAACCGAATTCTGCGCAAGGACGAATTGTCGCGCGAGTACTACAACAACAAGAGCTACTCGCTAAGCCTGACCCAGTCCCTCTACAACAAGCAGGCGTGGGAACACTATCAGCAGGCGAAAAGTCTGACGTTGCAGCAGGCCTCGCAGTCCGAGGATGCTCAGGCCGAAGCAACAGTTGATCTTGCCCAGCGGTACTTCGACGCGCTGGCCGCGGACGATGAACTGGAACTTGTCCAGGCTGAGCGGCGTGCTACCCAGGGGAACCTGGACAGGGTTAATGCGATGTACGCCAAACAGCTGGCTATGGTGACAGACGTCCTGGACCTCAAGGCCCGGGTCGACTCCCTGGCTGCGCAAGAAGTCGATTCGCGCAATCAGGTCAGGTTGAGCCGTGAGGCATTGTCGGAAATTGTCGGGCGGCCGATCACTGAACGGCTCAGCCGTATTCGCGACGACATCGCGCTGGAAGCTCCAACACTGCCCTTGCAGAACTGGATCGCCCAGGCGATGGACAGCAACCCTATGCTCAAGGCCAAGCAAAGCGCGGCTGCGGCAGCGAACTCTGCAGTTCAAGAGGGTAAAGGCGGGCATTATCCGTCACTGACTTTCAGCCTTAGCGCGCAACAGAGTGACGTGGGTTATGACAACACCGAAACGCCGCGTGCTGACAGCTACGTCGCTACCCTGGGCGTGAAAGTGCCTATTTATAGCGGCGGTTCCACTTCCGCCAGGGTGCGTGGCCTCTACGACGAACAGCTCGCGACCGAGCAGGAATTGGAGGGCGTGCGTCGTCAGGTCGTGAAGGAAACCACGAGCAGCTACCTGACGGCCCAGTCGAGTATCGATAAGATTCGCGCCAACAAAAACGCGGTTGAGTCTGCCAAGCAGTCGAGTATCGCTGCGCAAAAGGCGGTGATCTACGGCGTGGTCAATGCGGTCGATGTGCTGACGGCATTGCAAAAGGAGTTCCAGGCCCGCCGCGATTTGTTGAAGGCGCAATATGACTTCATGACCAACCTGTTCATCCTCAACCGATGGGCAGGCAGGGCTTCAGAAGAAAGCGTGAACAGCGTGAACGTCTGGCTCGGTGGTAAAGAGTCAGAGGGCGTGAAAGACCTTAAAGGGGCCAGCGCCAAGCGTTGATATCTACATCGAGGATGGCGACCGCGCCGGAATTTTCCCGGATTTAGCAGCCGTCGCCCAGAATCAAACGCTTCGCGGGCAAGCCTCGCTCCAACAAATGTCCGGCGGCTATCTTCGCTACGCCGCCATTCTGCTTCTGCCGCAGGCGTAGGAGCTCTCGGAGGTTACGACGGCAGCGATGGGCTGCGAAGCGGCCCTGAAATCATGCGCCTCGGTACGTCAGACATACCGCATTCGCAGGCTTTACTGCCGCTGCGCGACAGATCGTCGGCAAGCCGGACTCCTACGGCCTTCGGCCAGAAGCGGACCCCTCGCTCCAACAAACGGGCCAGCGGCCAGGGGCGAAATCCTCGCTCCAGCGCATGTCCGGCGGCTATCTTCGCCACGCCGCCATTCTGCTTCTGCCGCAGGCGTAGGAGCTCTCGGAGGTTACGACGGCAGCGATGGGCTGCGAAGCGGCCCTAAAAACCATGCGCCTCGGTACATCAGAAATACCGCATTCTCAGGCTTTACTGCCGCTGCGCGACAGATCGTCGGCAAGCCGGACTCCTACGGCCTCCGGCCAGAAGCGGACCCCTCGCGCCAATACCGGCCTTCGGCCAGAAGCGAAACCCTCGCGCCAACCACGGCCTTCGGCCAGAAGCAAAACCCTCGCTCCAGCACATGTCCGTCGGCTATCTTCGCCACGCCGCCATTCTGCTTCTGCCGCAGGCGTAGGAGCTCTCGGAGGTTACGACGGCAGCGATGGGCTGCGAAGCGGCCCTAAAAACCATGCGCCTCGGTATATCAGAAATACCGCATTCTCAGGCTTTACTGCCGCTGCGCGGCAGATCGTCGGCAAGCCGGACTCCTACGGCCTTCGGCCAGAAGCGAAAGCCTCGCTCCAGTGCATGTCCGTCGGCTATCTTCGCCACGCCGCCATTCTGCTTCTGCCGCAGGCGTAGGAGCTCTCGGAGGTTACGACGGCAGCGATGGGCTGCGAAGCGGCCCTGAAACCATGCGCCTCGGTCAATCAGACATACCGCATTCGCAGGCTTTACTGCCGCTGCGCGGCAGATCGTCGGCAAGCCGGACTCCTACGGCCTCCGGCCAGAAGCGAAAGCCTCGCTCCAGTGCATGTCCGTCGGCTATCTTCGCCACGCCGCCACGCCGCCACGCCGCCATTCTGCTTCTGCCGCAGGCGTAGGAGCTCTCGGAGGTTACGACGGCAGCGATGGGCTGCGAAGCGGCCCTGAAACCATGCGCCTCGGTACATCAGAACTACCGCATTCGCAGGCTTTACTGCCGCTGCGCGGCAGATCGTCGGCAAGCCGGACTCCTACGGCCTTCGGCCTGCGGCCAGAAGCGGACCCCTCGCGCCAATAACGGCCTGCGGCCAGAAGCAAAAGCCTTGCTCCGACGTTTATAACGGTGTCGGTTGCCTTGGCTTATGCCCGGAGGGCAAATCTCATTCTCTCATCGTTTGGAGGACAGCACCTGTTCATAGACTGCGAATGTTTTGCGGGCGCACTCCTCCCAGGAATAGTGCTTGGCGCGTTCCAGACCTTTGGCAATTTTTTCGGTGCGAGCATCGGTCTGCGTCAAAACGGCCTGCATGGCGGCGTTAATGCTTTGTGTATCCATTGGATCGACAGGCCATGCTGCGTCGCCTGCCACCTCGGGGACTGACGAAGTGTTTGAGGCAATTACCGGGCATTGCGCGGCGAACGCTTCGATGACGGGCAGGCCAAAACCTTCGTAAAGCGAGGCAAATACCAAAGCCCCCGCGCTTTGCATCAGCGCCATGACTTCGTCCTGCGGCAAATAGCTCAGCCATTGGCCCTCACCTTTTTCTTTCAGGCGTTGGAGCGAGGGAAGAAGCTCGTCGTTATCCCAGCCATTGCGTCCCACGACGATAAGCGGATGTTCTTTGCGCACGTCCTGGGGCAGGGCTTCAAAGGCCTCAAGGATGCGCGGCAGGTTTTTGCGCGGTTGCAGGGTGCCGATCGATAGAAAGAAACCTGGCCTGAGGTTGTATTTTTCCAGCACGGCATCCCGCACCGATGGATCAATCCGCTCGAAGTAAACCGGGTTCACTCCAAGGGGAGTGACGCTGATGCGATCAGGGCTTATCCCGAGATGCTCAACCATGTCCTTTCTGCTGTGCTCGGAGATGGTAATCAGATGATCGGCCTGGCGAATGCTGCGGGTGAACAGCCAGCTTTTAACACGGCGCAGGTCCTGTTTAATCCACTCGGGATGAAGCTGCGGGATCAGGTCCATCACGCTCGCGATGACGGGCACGCCTTTGATTCTGGGGATCTGATGATCCGGGGCGTGGAAGAGATCCACTTCGTTGCGGATCGACGCTGAACGCCGCACCGGCATATTGAGCACGCCGCTCAATGCCGCCTGGATTCTGAAATCGCCGGCCAGGCTTTGAGGTCTGCCGCATTCCAGTGTGGGCAAGTCGCCGCCGAACGCATAAGGCTTCAGATGAGTCGATGGGTGGGTTTCAGTGATGAGTGCATCAAGGGCCTGCCACAGTGAGCGTGTGTAGACGCCAATCCCGTCCAGATGCCCCTCGCGCTCACAACCTGCCCACACGCTGCAGCCGAAACCAATATCCATTCGCAGTTCTCAATCCAGATCGTCACAGGTCAAAAGGGGCGTGAGCCTACCATGAGTGACGCCGCTGGAGGCGGCGTCCTTGGGCCAGGTTCAGCTATTTGCTTGCTCTGCAGAAAGCCTGGTGCCATTGCCTGGTCGCAGTTTTTTTCGAAGCATCCTTTGCAGCGGCACCTCAAAAAAGCGGTGGCTGGAAAAGCTTATTGCGATGAGCACAACCATGAACATCAAGAGCATCCACGGGCTGTAAAACACGTCTCTGCCATAACCAAGATAATCCACTGCCATCGCAAACAGCATTTGCAACGGGAAGTGCAGCAAATAAGAGGAGTAACTGATATCGCCGATGGCGCCGATAGGCTTCAGGAAGTTCTGGTAGGTAAATCCGATCGCGGCGAGGGTCGTAACAGAAAGAGGGAACGCAATGCCCGTCAAGAAGAACACGCCTGTAGCAGGACTCATCCAGATATAAGCCCAGCACGCTGCCGAGAGCACTGCCCCGACTGCTGCGATTGATCTGGTACTGAAATGCTGCATGGCATAGCGCAGGGCAATGTAACCGGCACCTCCACAGAAGAAGGTGAATAGTCCGGTGCCCAGTTTGTATTGATTAGGGTAGATATAAGCGCCGATGACAATCATCAGCGCGACAAAGGGCAGGCGCAGATGCTTGAGGGAGAAGATCACAAAGAAGATCGCGTAAAGCAAAACCTCCACCGACACGGACCAGATAGGTGCGTTGAACGACCAGCCTTTCTCCAGCCCCCAGCTCGGTGCCAGGAACAGGTTGAGCATAAAGTGATAGGTGTCATTGAGTTGATAGACGAAGGCGGCGTCGTGATTTGATCTATACGCTACTTGAAGGACCGCAACTGCTATGAAAGTCGCAAAGTGCAACGGGTAAAGTCGGCTGAACCGGTCAATGACGAATTGGTACGGCGTAATGCGGCGGTCGGTGATTTTCTGTGAGAACAACCAGAAGAACACAAACCCTGAAATGCAGAAGAACAGTTCTACCGCCAAGGCTCCGCGGGTGTAGAAGACGTGTAGCCAATCAAATAAAGGCTGTTTTTCCAGCACCAGATGACGTGCATCGTCGCCCACGTAGAAAAAGTGCTGCCAATGCCAGAACACGACCGAGAATGCAGCGATGCCGCGCAAAACATCGAGCGCGTAACACCTTTCAGCACCACTTGTCGGCCTTGTCATTCGCTGCTCGTAAGAAATTTTCAGAGGTCGCAAAGTCTGCGCAGAAACTTCCTACGCGTCAAAGCGTTTCGGTGCTCATAGACAGGCAAGCCGGTTCGGGGAAAAGTGATCTCAACACGCCATTGTCTTTCCCCCTCCAACCCGTCACCATCGCCTTTTTTCGGCCATCTGCTTGCTTAACGGATTAAACGAATTGGCAGCACGTTCAGCTCATGGACGGTTTGGGCTTTGGCTACTTTTTGCGCTGTTGATATCGAGCTGCGCGGGGGTTGGCTATCTCAACGCCGACTGGGATTTTTCTGTCATCAGCCGGCGCGCCGAATCGCTGTACGGGCCTCTGGGCGCAGGAAAGCAGCGTATCGATGCCTGGCAGAATCTGCTCGCGACGCAAAAGCAGGCCAGTGAGCTGGACAAGCTGAATGTGGTGAACCAGTTCTTCAACAAGCAGATGCGCTATGAAGAAGACATCGACCTGTGGCACGAAGTCGATTACTGGGCCACCCCCATCCAGTCGCTGATGAAGGGCGCCGGCGACTGCGAAGACTACGCCATCGCCAAATACTTCAGCCTGCGGCGGTTGGGCGTCCCCAGTGAAAAGTTGCTGATCACCTACGTCAAAGCCTTGCGCCTGAACCGCGCGCACATGGTGCTGACCTATTACCCAAGCCCCAACGCCGTGCCGTTGGTGCTCGACAGCCTGATCGATGCCATCAAACCAGCAAGTGAACGACCTGACCTGTTGCCGGTGTATGCCTTCAACGGCGAAGGACTCTGGTTGCCGGGTGCGCAAGGCAACAAGAAAGTAGGGGACACCAAGCGTTTGTCCCGCTGGCAGGATTTGTTGAAGAAAATGACCGCTGAAGGCTTCCCGACCGAGCCTGAGTATTAGGAGTTTCGATGTCTCTGTTCAAACAACTGTTGATTGCGATCTGTCTGTTTCTGGTGGTGGCGTTTGCTGGCAGTTTTGTCGTCAGCCTCGAAAGCTCCCGTACTCAGTACGTCAATCAGCTGCGCTCCCACGCTCAGGATGCGGCGACCTCGCTGGCGTTGTCGCTGACGTCCAACATCGACGACCCGACCATGGTCGAGCTGATGGTCAGCTCGATCTTCGACAGTGGCTATTACGCGAGTATCAAGGTCGTGGATCTTGCGACCAGCGCGGTCATCGTCGAGCGCAGCGCCACGCCGGATAACCAGGGCGTACCGCAGTGGTTCATCAACGCTATCGGCCTGGCGCCGGCAGGTGGCGAGGCCATCGTCAGTCGCGGCTGGCAGCAGACGGCTCGGGTCGAAGTCGTCAGCCACCCGATGTTTGCCCTGGCCAAGCTGTGGCAGAGCGCGTTGGGCAGTCTGGGCTGGTTGCTGGCCTGTGGCGTCGTCAGCGCGATTCTTGGCGCCTTGCTGCTGCGTCGTCAGTTGCGCCCGCTGGACGACATGGTTGCGCAGTCTCACGCGATTGGTCGTCGCGAGTTCTCAACGATCAAGCAACTGCCGCGCACCCCGGAACTGCGGCGTGTGGTGCAGGCGATGAACCAAATGGTGGAGAAGCTCAAAGCGCTGTTTCAGGAAAGCACCGAGCGCAGTGAAAAGCTGCGCATCGAGTCCTATCAAGACAGCCTGACGGGGTTGTCCAACCGGCGTTATTTCGACATGCAACTGGCGGCGCATGTCAGCAATCTGGAGGAAGAACGCGCCGGTTATCTGCTGTTGCTGCGGGTACAGGACCTGGCAGGGCTGAACCAGCGACTGGGCGGCAAGCGCACCGATGCACTGTTGATCGCGGTCGGGCAGCAGTTGGTGCGCCAGTGTGAACAACATCCAGAGACGCGCCACCTGATCAGCCGTAGTCGTGGCGGCGAGTTTGCGGTGCTGGCGCCGGGCATGGACCGTGATCAGGCGCTGCAACTGGCGCAGAGCCTTGAGGTGGCGCTGCAAAGTCTGGTCGCGACCGGCGCGTCGGACGTGTCACCCGTCGCGCACATGGGGCTTGCGCCGTATAGCCCCGGCGATGCGCCGCTGACCCTGTTGGGGCTGGCGGATCAGGCGTTGTCCCAGGCTGAAACCCAAGGCGAGCAGAGCTGGAGCTGCATTGAGCACGGCGCTGTGACCACCCTTGGCGATGACCATCACACCTGGCATCGCGTGCTGGATCGGGCGCTCAATACCGGTGGCTTCCAGTTGTTCTTCCAGCCGGTGGTCGATGCCCGTCAGGAAGGCAGAGTGCTGCATTACAAAGTGATTTCGCGTCTGGTCAATGAGCACGGCCAGACCATTCCGGCTGGACGTTTCTTGCCGTGGATCGAGCGTTTCGGTTGGTCGACTCGCCTGGATCTGTGGATGCTGCATCAGGTGCTGGCCCATCTGCAGACCCATGACCAGCGCCTGGCGCTGAATTTTTCAGCCGCAACCCTCACCGACAGCCAGGCGCTGGATCAGGTGTTCGATGCGCTGCGTCAGCATTCGAAGGTTGGTTCGCGCCTGACGTTCGAGATTGGCGAGGAGCATTTGCCTGAGCAAGCAGTGCTGGAACAACTGACACGCCGCCTGCAGGCGACGGGGTTTTCATTGGCGTTACAGCGCTTTGGCGGCCGTTTCAGCATGATCGGCAATCTGGCGCACCTCGGGCTGGCGTATTTGAAGATCGATGGCAGCTACATCCGCGCCATCGACGAAGAGAGCCACAAGCGCCTGTTCATCGAGGCCGTCAAACGTGCCGCGCACAGTATCGACCTGCCGCTGATTGCCGAGCGCGTCGAGACCGAAGGCGAGCGGTTGGTGATTGCAGAGATGGGCATTGAAGGGGTCCAGGGGCGTTTGGTGGGAGATCCCGCGCCCTGGAAATAACGCCGTCCTCTTTTGACTCTGGCCGAAGGCCGTTGGAACAACGCGGTCCTCTTTTGACTCTGGCCGAAGGCCGTTGGAGCGAGGCTTGCCCGCGAAGTTGGCAACTCGTTCTGACAGAATGAACACGCCCTGACCGGGATAGATTCGCTGACAGTGCGACCTGGATCTGGCTCGGCTTCAGACAGCGCCGCCAGCTTCGCGGGCAAGCCTCGCTCCAACAGAATTGGGGCGCCTGCATAAGCGCGGGCTGCACAAATGACTGTGGGAGCGGACAAGTCCGCTCCCACAGGGTATTGCGCGTGATACCGGGATTCAGATCAATCCGGTCTCATCATCATTGATCAGGTCGCTCAATCCACCCAGCGATTCCCGGGCTTGTGTGCGGTCCATTAATTTGGCCTGCGCCGCAGCGGGCAGGTCTGTGATATTCAGAATGCCCTTGGCCGTGAGCACCTGGATCAGGTCGTCGAGTACACGGATCATCTCCATGTCGCTCATCTTGAGCTGAGTCAGGCTCTTTTCCACAACCTCGTCGGCATACCAGGCCTGTATCTGGTGATCATCGGCAGGCAAGGTCTCGGTCGCTTCTGCAAACTCGGCCGCTTCCACGCGCAGGATTTCACCGCTGTCATCGCGCTGAACGTAAAACATCGATCATTCCTCAAGGAGAGAGCGCCGGCTGGCAACCGCCGAAACGGCTGCCAGCACAGTACATCAGCTGTTACGCCTCAGCCATCAATCAGTGGTGATCCACCTTGATGGTCGGATCACTACCGCCGACCAGCGATTTGATCATGTCGTTGCTCCACTGCACGCCTTCTACCTTGATGTGGACGTCAGCGGTGTTGGCCGCCGTCGCCGGTGTGGTTGCCGCGTTGAATTTACCGGTGGTGCTGACTTCGATCACGGTGTCCTGGCCAACCGTCGAGATGTTCAGGAACTTGGCGATGGCTGCTGCGCTGCTGTCTGCGCCAAGGCTGTCTTCGCCCTGCAACAGATCGCTCAGGTCGAGCTTGTCAGTGCCTTTCACCGTGCTGTGGTCAGGGGCCTTGAAGTCCTTGATCACATCCGAGCCGGTATCGCCCTGTTTCCAGACGAAGGTGTTCACGCCGGAGCCACCGATCAGGATGTCATTGCCCTTGCCGCCAATCAGGATGTCGTCGCCGCCCTGACCGAACAGGATGTCGTCGCCATTGCCACCGGAGAGCTTGTCGGCCGCGCCGTTGGAGCCAGCGGTTGTCGAGCTGTTGGCCAGTGCAATCACATCGCTCAAGTGCTCAGTGATGTACTGGTGCAGCGCTTGGTCATCGGCGATCGTGACACCTTTGCTTTCGGCAAATGCCTTGAGCGCGGTAGTGCCTTCCTGTCCGCCGAAGTTGATCACGTCGCCGAACAGGATGTCGTTGCCGTCACCGCCGTTGATCGTGTCACTGCCCGGAGCGACTGCCGTCTTGGAAGCCAGAATCGTGGCCGCCAGATCGTCAGCGCTGATATTGGCTTGCGAGGACGTACCGGTGTCGTAGTGGTCGAGCACGGTGGTGTTGGTACCGCTGCCGATGCCGATGGCCTCAACGCCGTTAGTGGACAGTGCTTTGAGCAACACGAAGCCGGTATCGGCTTCAGCCATGGCTTTGGTCAGGTTGTCGTTGGCGACGGTGAAGCTGTATTCGGTGCCGCCTTTGCCATCGTCATGCCCGGACAGCGTGCCCACGGTTGAAGTGGTCACGTTGGAGCCGGTACCGCTGTATGAATAGACCTTGCCATTCTGATCGATCAATACATTGGACTTGTTATTGAACGTCTGCTCGAACGTCTGTCCAGGTTTCCAGCTTGCCAAAGCCGTCGCCAGGGTAACGGTAGTCGTTGCCGCTGAGCTGTAGGCTTTGTAACTGACCAAGGTGCCGTCGGTGCTTTGATACTCGTTCGGCGCGCCGTCGGTGATGAAATAGGTCAGGTTCTGAGCATTTGGATTAGCGGCCTTCGCTTCAATGAACCAGTCAGCGGCGGTTTTGAACGCGTCCTCATAGTTCGTCCTGCCATCGGCTTTGATGCTGGTCATCGCCTGTTCAAGCTTGGCCATGGCTGCCGCTTTATTGCTCAGGTCCACGGTTACCGGGGTGCGTGCATTGGTGTCGAAGTCCAGCAGCATCAAGGTGACTTTGCCGGCATCCGAACCGCTGGCGTTGGTGGCGAGCTTGTCGAAGACCTGGGACAGCTGATTTTTCGCCGTTTGCAACGTGTTGGACATGCTGCTCGAACTGTCGAGGATGAACGCGATGTTGTAGCTCTGGCCTTTGACAGGAACGGTCCCGGCGACGTCACCCACGATGATTTCATTGGCCGAGGTGCCGTTCAGCGGCGTTGGGTCGCTGCCTGCTGCACCGGTGAGGGAGGTGTAGGCGCCGGCATCAACGGTGATGTTGATGGTGACAGGCGTGGCAGTCGCAACATCGTGGTTCGAGTTTTCCGTGGAGGTCGCTGTGACAGTCAGGGTGTAGTTGCCGTGGGTGTACTCCGGCGTCTTGATCGTCAGGGTGGTGAGATCCAGACCGCTGATATTCAACGGCGTAACCGAATCGACCACCGTCACGCTGTGACCTGCGGCATCCGAGATCACCGAGCCTGTCGGCGCGTTGGTGGTGATCTTGACGGCCAGGCTTTCCGAATCGCTATCGGTCAAGCCGACAGCAATCGAACTCAGCTTGATCGGGCTGTTCTCCACGCCGTGATTGAGCGCGTACCCGGTGTAATAACCCTCGCCGCTCACGCCGTTGACTTCGTTCAGACCAGACACGCTCAGACCGGAAGCTTTCAAATCGTCGATCGACGTATAGAGCTTCGCGTTGGCGCTGTTCAGGTCAACGGTTGTGCCGTCGACTTTCAGCGTCAGGTTGTAGCTGCCTGGCCCGTTCTGGTTGTACTGATAGATATCCAGCGTGTAGTAACCGGACGCTGTCGGCGTGTAACCCGTGGAATTCACCGCACCGCTCGACTGGCTCCATTGCGCGGTAGCAACGTTCTTGCCGCCGATGGTGATCAGCAGGCTGTCATCGGCACTGCCGCCGAAGTTGTAGGTTTTGCCGGTTTCCAGGTAGATCAGGCCCGACAGTTTGGTGCCGGTGCCCTGAGCCACGGTGCTTTCCGCAGCAGACGTCGCGATGCCGTGGGTGGTTGCAGCAATAGTGGTGTTGAAGCCAGCCTTGATGGTTGCAGCATCCGCGCCGCCACCGCCTGTGCCCATATTGGTCAGCGTGCCGACCCATACATCCTTGACCAGACCGGTGGAGGTGATCAGGTTATCGGACAGGGTAATGACCGGTTTGTCAGCCACAGGCGTGATGTCGAGTTTCAACGTCGACGCCGCGCCTGTCAGGCCAGCGGCCACCGGAGTGAACGTCAGCTGTGCGTAGTCGGCGTGCATGTTGCCCAAGCCGCTGGCGGTGTACGAATGGTCGCCCGATTCGTTAGCCACCGGAGTGAACCTCACGCCGCCATCAACGATGAACTGCTTGGTGAACTCCTGACCTGCAGTCACGGTTTTCCACACGCTGCCGTCTTTGTATTCCAGGGTACCAACGGCAGGCACGCTGCTGATCTTGACGCTCATGGCAACGCTTGCGTTGGCTGGATCGGCGATGCCGAACTTGGCCCACGACAGCACCATGGTCTGATCTTCAAGACCGGTTTGCGTACCGCCTGCAGCGACTGGCACGGTGGTGTCGACGATAGTGGTATCGACGTGATCTGCCGCACCTACGACCAGCTTCTCGAAGTTACCGCCGGTGGCGGAGTCCACTTTGACCGTGAAGCTTTCAGCGCCTTCGATCAGGCCGTCGGTAAGTGTCTGGATAGTGAACGGCTTGTCCTTGAGACCTGCCGCAATCGTCACTTCGGCCACACCGGTGAAGTCGCTGCCGTCTTTGGCAACGCCGCTGTAGCTGAGCTTGACCACAACGGCAGTCTGCCCCGGATTGTCCAGATGCAGGACGTAGCTTGCGCTGGCGCCTTCATTGACCGATGCCGCACCGGTGAGGGTCAGCGTGGTGGTGTCGATCACTTCAGTGACATTGACGCTCGCCGTTGCGTGGCTGACATCCAGCCCTTGCAGGTAGCCGTGACCGCTGGCGTCGTTTGCGAAACCGGTGACAGTCACGGTCTTCGATGCAACGGTGTTGTAAACGTCGTTGGTGCCACCCGAGACCGAGTAAGTGGTGCTGGTCTGGTTGGCCAGAATGGTCACTACGTCACCGTTGGCCAGCTTCAGCGTCAGGTCGGTTTTCGGCGCGTGATCCACGCTGATAGTGAACAGCGCAGTGCCGCCTTCCGACAACGATGCCGGTGGCGTCACCGTCACTACGGTGTTGGTGGTCACTTGGGTGATCGGTGTGTCGACGGCGCTGCGAACGGCATTCACGTCCTCGAAGTTGCCACCGGTGTAATCCTTGATCGCCATGGAGACTTTGGCCGCGCCATCCACGTAAGGGCTGTCCGGCACGGTGTAAGACACCGATCCCGAGCTTTGACCGGCAGCAATCTTGATTACCTGATTGTTGGTCAGATTAACGGTCATGTCGGTCTGGGCAGTAACGGCAGCGCCGGTCGGTCCAGTCAGATTCACGGTGTAGGTGATGGTCTGACCTTCGGTAACCGTGACCGCGTCGGTCGACAGCGTCAGTTTGGTGGTGTCTTTGCTGTCCTGGATTTGAGTGTTCTGATCGCTCGAGGAGTAACCCAACTGCTCAAAGTTGCCGCCCACCGCGCTGACAATGTGCGCACCGACTTTGGCCGCGTCGATGTAAATAGTGTCGTCGTGGGTGTAGACCTGTGCGGAACCGGACTTGGTATTAGCCAGAATGGTGATAGTGGCGTTGTTGCTCAGGGTGATGAGCATGTCGGTTTTCGCAGCGTTCTGCAGCGTCGCGGTGTAGGTGATGTAGTTGCCTTCAGTCACATAGCTGTCGGCAGTCAGCGCGATGTTACTGATGTTGACCACGTCCACCACAGGTGTGGTCACGGTGGCCTTGCTGTAGTCCAGGTTCTCGAAGTTGCCATCGTTGGCGACAGTTTTACCATCCACCGTGGTGCTGGTGGTCCCGGTCACGTTAACCGTTAGGTCGCTCGCCTTGTAGACGTCGTTTGGCACTTTGTAATCGACATAGCCGGTCTTGCTGTTGGCTGCGATGACCAGGGTCTGGCCGTTGGACAGGGTCAGCTCGGTCTTGGTCTGAGCAGCATTATCCAGGGTCGCGGTGTAGCGAATGGTGCCGTCTTCATTGACCGACGCCACGTTGGCCGTCAGCGTTACCTTGGTGGTGTTGATGGTGTCATCGACGTGGGTGGTAACCGCCGAGTGATCCACAGTCAGGCCGCCGGTGACGCCAACGGTGGCTTCCTTGATCGAGTGCACGACATCGCTGGCGTCTTTGTAGACGTCATCAGTCGGACCGTTCACGTTCACCGTGCCAGAGGTCGCGCCTTTGGCGATGGTCAGCGTCTGGTTGTTGTCCAGTTTGACGAGGATGTCCGACGTTGCAGCCACGGCTTGGCCGGAACTGTCGGTCAACGTGACGGTGTACTGGATCGGACTGCCTTCCAGGCCAGTTGCTGCGGCCGAGAGCACAAGTGTGGTGACTGGCAGCACATGAACGGTGAGGTCCAGAGAGTTGCTTTCCACTGCGGCGGCAGGACCGTCCTGAGTGGTCACGGTAACTCGCAGCGGGATGTCGCCCGTTGTTCCGGCAGGTGGCGTGAGCGCCAGATTGCTGGTGTTCCAGCCGGTGATGTCGTACGGCTTGCCAGCTTCTGCGGCAGTGATGGTGTGCGTGTGGGCAACCGTACCGTCGGTGATCACCGCGCCTTGCGGCAGACCGTTGATGCTCAGCTTCAGCGACGCGTTTTCCGAACCATCGGTGTCGGTGGCGGCTGCAGCGAAGTGCGACAAGCCGATCGAATGGCCTTCCAGGCCAGTGTTGGCTGCCTGAGTAACCTGGATGTTGTCGAGAATGCCGCCCAGGGAGTTGCTGTCGGCTGCTTTGAATTCCAGACGTGCATTGCCATCGGAGGTGACCGGCACCTGGAAGGTGTAGGTTTTCAGGCCCACTTGCGATGCGTTCAGCGTACCGATCAGCACGCCGCCCCACGTGACGTTGATCACGGAGTTGTCCAGCGCGCCGGCACGTGGCGAGTAATCGACCGAAATCGTGTACGTCGCGCCCGCTTTGGCCGGAATGTCGGTGTACAGGTTGCTCGCGTCGCCGGTGTTGCGTTCCAGTTCGATGACGTGGTTGCCCGCGCCTTCTTTAGGGTCCGTCACGCCGTAAACGCTGGCCTTGCCGATCTCGACCTTGTCGCCGCTGTTGCCGGTGTGCCACAGACCGCCGCCTGTCTGGCCGGTGGAGACAACGCCCCAGCTGCCGGTGTTGGCAGTGCTTTCGAAATCAATGCCACGGCTGAAACCGTCGTTCACCAGCGCGATGCTAGGTGTGTCGGTGACCGCTTCGACGTGAACACTGCCGTTGGCGACTGAGGTACTTGCAGCCCCTTTGTCGTCCACAGCCGTGTAGGTGAAGTTGACGTCACCGCTCCAGTCTTTGGTCGGCTTGAAGTAGATGGTCGCGGTGTCACCAGTGGCTGCGATGTTGGAGGTGCTGTCCAGTGCATGACCGGCAGCATCGTAGAACGTGCCGTTGGCAACCGTGCCCACCAGCTTGAAGAAACTGATGTCGCCGTCGATGTCGCTGCCCTTGAGTACGACAGCAATGGCTGTGTCGTCTTCTTTGCCGCTTCCGGTCGCCGGGAACAGAGGGTCGCCAGCGACTGGCGCATCATTTTCTGCGGTCAGACGAATCGTCGATGTGGTGGTGGCGATGTTATTGATCGCGCCGCCGTCATCGATGGTGATGGCGATGTTGCGGTTATCAGTGACGTTCGGGTTGTGCGAGGTGCTGTCGAAGGTGATCGACTGGATCGCGGTCTGGTACTGCGCGGCAGTACCGCCTTCGAAGGTGATGGTCTTGCCGGTGACGTTGCCAGCACTGTCTTTGACGTCAGTGGTGGTGTAAGTCAGGTCCGCAGCGTCGCCCACTGCCAGGAAGTCGCCTTCGTGGAAGTTGGTCAAGGTGACGGTCGCTGATTTCAAAGTCGTGGTGTCGACATCGCTCAACTTGAAGTCGGCGGCGATCAGACTTGCGCCTTTGCCTGGCTGGGTCAGGTCACCATTTGCAGCGGTCTCGTTCCAGGTGTTGCCGAACTCGGTGCCGTTGCCGGTGTGGCTAATGACCGGGGCATCGTTGACCGAGACCACATTGATGGTGGTGGTCGCAGTCGATGTCGCGGTGCCGTCGTTGACTGTCACGGTGATAACGCGTGGCGTGACGTCCGGGTTTTCGCTGGTGCTGCTGTAGGTGATCTGCTTGATCGCCGTCTGGAAGTTTTCCAGCGATGCAGGACCGGTCAGCGTAATCACGCCGTTGACGTTGGTTGCTGTGATCCCGCCTGCAAGCGCAGTGGTCGGCAGCTTCAGCTGGTCGCCGTCATGGCTGTTGGTGAGCGTGATGGTTGCCGATGTCAGCGTGGTGCCGTCATGGTCGGTGAGCGTGAGCGGGCCGGCGATGGAAATGGCAGGGTCATTCTCGGTGTAGGTCACGCTGTAGTCGTGGCCCAGAGTCGAGGAGTCCAGATCCAGAACCGGAGCAGTGTTGCCGACCTGATGGACAATGACCGGAATCGACGCCGTGGTGCTCGCCGAGACATCCGCTGCGGCGATGCCGGAGCCTTGCTCGGTCGAAGTGGAGGTCACGGTCAGAGTGAAGTTGCCCGTGGCGACCGTTGGCGTAATCGTCAGTGCGGACAAGGTCCATCCGGTCACATTGACGTTGCCATTGGCGTCAGCGGCTACGGTGTGCGTACCGTCGCTGATCACCGCACCCGCCGGAACGTTGCCGATGACTACGCTCAGTTTCTCGGAGCCATCGGTGTCAGTCAGTGCAGGCGTGATCGATGCCAGCTTGATGGCCTGGCCCGCATTGCCTTCGTTGAGGTCGTAACCGCTGTAATAACCCTCGCCATTGGTAATGTGGGCGCTCAGGTCAATGCCCGCTGCCTGCAGATCCGCTACCGATGTGTAAGTCGGAACACCGCTGTTGCTCAGACTGGTGGGTTGGCCGTTGCCGACTGCCAGTTGAACGTCGTAATTACCCGCGCCGTTCTGGTTGTAGTAGTAAATCTCAAGCGTGTAATAGCCCGATTCAACCGGCACGAATGCAGTGCCGTTGAAATTGCCACTGGCTGCGCCCCATGTAGCTGAAGCAACGTCTACACCGCCCACGTTGATGAGCATGCTGTCATCGGCATGGCCACTGAAGGTGTATGACTTACCGGCTTCCAGATAAAGAAGACCGGTGGTCAGCGAACCGGTGTGCTGCGCGACGTCGGCGCTCTGCACATTCCCGATCACAGTGGTGCTGTGCGCCAGGTTGGTGTCGGCACTGGCGGCATTGAGTACGGTTTTCAGGTTAGCGCTTGGTTCACCATTGCCGCCGTTGCCCAGGCCGCTGAGGTTGCTGACCCACGTGGTTTTGGTCAGGCCGGTGGACGCCAGACTCGGAGCCTGAGTGGCTGCACTGCCTGTCAGCGTCGAGGCGCCTATTGCCAGAGTCGGAGCATCGGCAACGGGCGTGATGTCCAGGGTCAAGGTCGACGATGCGCCTTCCAATCCGTTGGCCACTGGCTCGAATGTCAATTGCGCATAGTCTGCGTGCTGGTTGCCCAGACCGGTATCGGTGTAAGCCTGACTGCCGGACTCATTGGTGTCCGGAGTGAAGCGCACGCCGCCATCAGTGATGAACTGCTTGCTGAACTCCTGACCCACGGCAACGGTTTTCCAGATGCCGTTATCGTTGTATTCCAGGGTGCCTGCTGCCGGAACGCCGGTGATCTTGACGCCCATAGCGATGCTTGGGTTGGCAGGGTCGGCGATGCCGAATTTGTCCCAGGTCAGGGTGAGGGCTGTGTCTTCAGCGCCGGTTTGAGTACCGCCTGCTGCGACTGGAACCGTGGTGTCGATGATGGTGGTGTCAACGTGATCGCTCGCGCCGAGGACCACAGTGCCCAGGTTGCCGTTAGTGGCGGAAACCACTTTGACGGTGAAGCCTTCAGCGCCTTCGATCAGGTTATCGGTCAGGGTGCGGACGTCGAAGCTGTAGTCCTTGGTGCCCTTTGGAATGGTGACTTCGGCAACACCGGTAAAGTCGGTGCCGTCTTTGGCCACGCCCGAGTACGTGAGCTTGACCACGACATCGGTCTTGCTCGCGTCATCCAGATGCAGCACGTAGTGTGCTGCATCACCTTCGTTGACCGAGCCAGCGCCGGTCAGGCTCAGGTTGAGCAGGTTTTCAACCACCACGTCGAAGGACTTGGTGGTGACTGCGGTGTCCTGGTTCGAGTTTTCGATGGCCGTCGCGGTGACGGTCAGCGTGAAGGTGCCGTGGTAACCCGGTGTGGTGACGGTCAGCGTCGACAGGTCGAAGCCATCGACATTCACTTTGCTGTTGGCATCGCCGGTATTGGTGACGCTATGGCCTTTGCCGTCGCTGAACACTGCGCCGGTCGGGGCGCCGGACAGGCTGACGGTGTGGGTTTCCGAATCGTTGTCGGTGAAGCCGACATTGATCGGGCTGAGCTTGATCGCGCTGTTTTCCACACCGTGATTGAGTTCGTAACCGGCGTAGTAACCTTCGCCGCTCACGCCGTTGACTTCGTTCAGGCCGGACACGTTCAGGCCCGACGCCTTGAGGTCGTCGATCGAGGTGTAGAGCGTGACGTTGCTGCTGTTCAGGTCAACCGTGACGGTGCCGTCGATGTTCAGGTTCAGGTCGTAGCTGCCCGGACCGTTCTGGTTGTACTGGTAGATATCCAGCGTGTAGTAACCGGAAGCCGTCGGCGTATAAGCCGTCGAATTCAGCGCGCCGTCGGAGTTGACCCACAACGCGGTGGCAACCGTCTTGCCGCCCACGGTGATCAGCAGGCTGTCGTCAGCGTTGCCGCCGAAGGTGTAAGTCTTGCCTGCTTCCAGGTAGATCAAGCCGGATAGTTTGGTGCCGGTGCCCTGCATCACGTCACTTTCGGAAGCAGTGGTCGTGGTGCCATGGGTGGTCGGTGGCGTGGTGGTGTTAAAGCCCGCGCGGATGGTCGCTTCATCAGCGCCTGCGCCAGGTGCGCCATCGCCCATGTTCTTCAGGGTGCCGACCCAGGTGTCTTTGGTCAGGCCGGTAGAGAAGACCGATGGGTTGCCCACATTGATCGTCGGGATGTCAGCCACTGGCGTGATATCGATCGTCAGCGTCGATGCCGCGCCGGTCAGGCCGCCCGCTACAGGGACGAAGGTCAGCTGCGCGTAATCGGAATGCATGTTGCCCAGGCCGCCGCCGGTGTACGACGAGTCACCGGATTCGTTGGCTACCGGAGTGAAGCGCACGCCGCCATCAGTGATGAACTGCTTGCTGAACTCCTGACCCACGGCCACGGTTTTCCAGGTGCCGTTGTCGTTGTATTCCAGGGTGCCTGCTGCCGGAACGCCGGTGATCTTGACGCCCATAGCGATGCTTGGGTTGGCAGGATCGGCGATGCCGAATTTGTCCCAGGTCAGGGTGAGGGCTGTGTCTTCAGCGCCGGTTTGAGTACCGCCTGCTGCGACTGGAGCCGTGGTGTCGATGATGGTGGTGTCGACGTGATCGCTCGCGCCGAGGACCACAGTGCCCAGGTTGCCGTTGGTGGCCGAGGCTACTTTGACGGTGAAGCCTTCAGCGCCTTCGATCAGGTTATCGGTCAGGGTGCGGACGTCGAAGCTGTAGTCCTTGGTGCCCTTTGGAATGGTGACTTCGGCAACACCGGTAAAGTCGGTACCGTCTTTGGCCACGCCCGAGTACGTGAGCTTGACCACGACATCGGTCTTGCTCGAATCGTCCAGGTGCAGCACGTAGTGTGCTGCATCACCTTCGTTGACCGAGCCAGCGCCGGTCAGGCTCAGATTGAGCAGGTTCTCAACCACCACGTCGAAGGACTTGGTGGTGACTGCGGTGTCCTGGTTCGAATTTTCGATGGCCGTCGCGGTGACGGTCAGCGTGAAGGTGCCGTGGTAACCCGGTGTGGTGACGGTCAGCGTCGACAGGTCGAAGCCATCGACATTCACTTTGCTGTTGGCATCGCCGGTATTGGTGACGCTATGGCCTTTGCCGTCGCTGAACACTGCGCCGGTCGGGGCGCCGGACAGGCTGACGGTGTGGGTTTCCGAATCGTTGTCGGTGAAGCCGACATTGATCGGGCTGAGCTTGATCGCGCTGTTTTCCACACCGTGATTGAGTTCGTAACCGGCGTAGTAACCTTCGCCGCTCACGCCGTTGACTTCGTTCAGGCCGGACACGTTCAGGCCCGACGCCTTGAGGTCGTCGATCGAGGTGTAGAGCGTGACGTTGCTGCTGTTCAGGTCAACCGTGACGGTGCCGTCGATGTTCAGGTTCAGGTCGTAGCTGCCCGGACCGTTCTGGTTGTACTGGTAGATATCCAGCGTGTAGTAACCGGAAGCCGTCGGCGTATAAGCCGTCGAATTCAGCGCGCCGTCGGAGTTGACCCACAACGCGGTGGCAACCGTCTTGCCGCCCACGGTGATCAGCAGGCTGTCGTCAGCGTTGCCGCCGAAGGTGTAAGTCTTGCCTGCTTCCAGGTAGATCAAGCCGGATAGTTTGGTGCCGGTGCCCTGCATCACGTCACTTTCGGAAGCAGTGGTCGTGGTGCCATGGGTGGTCGGTGGCGTGGTGGTGTTAAAGCCCGCGCGGATGGTCGCTTCATCAGCGCCTGCGCCAGGTGCGCCATCGCCCATGTTCTTCAGGGTGCCGACCCAGGTGTCTTTGGTCAGGCCGGTAGAGAAGACCGATGGGTTGCCCACATTGATCGTCGGGATGTCAGCCACTGGCGTGATATCGATCGTCAGCGTCGATGCCGCGCCGGTCAGGCCGCCCGCTACAGGGACGAAGGTCAGCTGCGCGTAATCGGAATGCATGTTGCCCAGGCCGCCGCCGGTGTACGACGAGTCACCGGATTCGTTGGCTACCGGAGTGAAGCGCACGCCGCCATCAGTGATGAACTGCTTGCTGAACTCCTGACCCACGGCCACGGTTTTCCAGGTGCCGTTGTCGTTGTATTCCAGGGTGCCTGCTGCCGGAACGCCGGTGATCTTGACGCCCATAGCGATGCTTGGGTTGGCAGGATCGGCGATGCCGAATTTGTCCCAAGTCAGGGTCAGAACAGTGTCTTCGTCACCGGTCTGAGTGCCGCCTGTGGCTACCGGGAGAGTGGTGTCGACGATGGTGGTGTCGACGTGATCTGCACCGCCAATCACCAACTGCTCAAAGTTACCGCCCGTGGCTGAGTCCACTTTGACCGTGAAGCGCTCGGCGCCCTCGATCAGGTTGTCAGTCAGAGTGCGGATATCGAAGCTGAAATCCTTGGTGCCCTTCGGAATCGTCACCTCGGCCACACCGACGAAGTCGGTGCCATCCTGGGCGACGCCTGAATAGCTCAGCTTGACGACAACGTCAGTCTGACCGGCATTGTCCAGATGTAGAACGTAGTTGGCGCTTGCGCCTTCGTTAACCGATGCGGCACCGGTGATGGTCACGGTGGTCAGGTCGATGCTGTCCGTGATGCCGACAACAGCGGGCGCCGGGTTTGGCACCAGATTCTCGAAGTTGCCGCCGACTGCACCGGTGATGGTGGTGCTAATGGTGTTGTCAGTGACGTAAACGTCGTTAGCTGGAGCAGGGACTGTGATGCTGCCAGTCGATTCGCCTGCACGAACAATGATCGTCGAGCCGTCGGACAAGGTCACGGTTACCGGGGTTTGAGCCGGGTTGGTCAGCGTCGCGGTGTAAGTGATTGTCGTGCCTTCAGTGCTGGTAGCAGCGCCTGCGGTCAGGGTCACGGTGGTGGTGTCGATGGAGTCAGTAATGCCAACGACTGCCGGC